>Ga0213858_10000887_pt1 | contig 14096 bp, 16 predicted proteins | sample PICome_FD_160122 | JGI IMG/M metagenome (GOLD analysis project Ga0213858, IMG submission 160122) | Coastal seawater microbial communities near Pivers Island, North Carolina, United States - PICO245 | ecosystem: Environmental > Aquatic > Marine > Coastal | place: USA: North Carolina | collected... | reverse complement strand
GATAATTTCTATAGGGACTTTGTATGTGTGAGTGATGTATACAATCTTGTCATGAATAACAATCTAGACAGTGGCATCTATGATATTGGGACAGGATCTCCCGTAAGTTTTCAATATGTCGCAAATATGGTTGCAGAAAAAGAAGGTGGTGAGATACAGTATGTACCGTTTCCCGACCACCTTAAAGGCAAGTATCAAAATTTTACTAAAGCAGATATGAGTTGGATCAAAGACTACCAATACGTTACTATTCCAGAGTATCTCCAGCTATGATCCTGTAACTGTCTTCATCAAAGTGCTGAGTTGAGAATTCAAACAACTCAGTATCTTTTAACGCCTGCATGCGGTGACGCAATCCTGCAGGCACATGAAACTTGTCACCCTCTGTAAGGATGCGAAGATCTGCAATCTCTAAGTTGTCTTCCCAAGAGAAGGACAACTCAATGGCACCCTTCTGTACGTAGAAGACTTCATCTTTCAGTTGATGATAGTGCCATGAGCATTTCTTTCCCTGAACGATATGCAGGATCTTGCCACAATATCTGTCGCAATTTACAATCCACTTCTCATACCCCCATCCCTTGGGAACAAACTTAATTGGTTCAGATGCTCTCGGTTGTTTTGAAGAAGTCATTACAATTTACTCCCTTGTCATCAATGAAAAGATCTGCATGCGGTTTACCTAAGATTAGTTCGTGATACTTACATCCCCACACCCTGAGTTGAAGTTCTGTTAGATCCTTCATCAGTGCTGTTGCCTTGGCAGGTGCATCTGGATCACCAACAAACCTACCCATTGCTCTTGCAGTAAAGTAGATGATGTAGTTACCCTCATCATATAACTTATTTACCACATCAATTCTATCACGCCATGGTTGTGCAGAAGCATAGTCACGTCCAACAGTGGGTGAACAGATAGTACCATCAATGTCAATACAGTATCTCATCGTACAGTAAAACTCAACTCCTTCAAATAGTTTACATCTTTTTCCTGCAACACATATGTGCCAGGATGTTGCACAGCAATTGCAGATGCCTTATTGGCAAACCCAATTGCATGTTCGATATCTTTTGTCATGAGATAATCGTATGTCAAAGCAGATAGGAATGTGTCACCTGCTCCCACAAGATCGGAGACAGCAACCTTCTCGGTAGGATATATTTCATCCTTGTAGTATGCTCCCTTCTCACCCATGGTAACTATAACATTATCCAGTTTAACTTGCAACTGAGAATACTCACGCAGGTTAACTTTGATAAAACATTCTTCTCTATCGGGGAGAACATGCTTCTTACTATCAATGAAGATAGGACAAGTATATGTCTCTACGATTTGCAGTATCTTATCAAAGGTGAGAAATCCTTTATCGTAATCTGATATAACAACAGCATCAAATATTTGTTCTGGAAGGATGTCAAGGTATGGTCTTACCCTTGCTTCCCTATCAAGCCGTAAGATATGTTGATTGTATCTCTCATCAACATACCTAGTCTTGATTATCTTTTCATAGTTTGTGCAGTGAGTTACATTGATATCAAATGCTTTGAGATTCTCCAGCACATTAGCAGACATACCCTGCTTCACTTCCATCCTACTATAGGACAACACAGGTGCTGCTGATTCTGGATTCAGTCTCTGTACCTTACCATAAACATATTGATCCTCACAGGTCTCACCTAGGAGTAAAACGTTCAATGATTTCTGTTGAGGAGTATCCTTCAATCCTGTCGAAGAATTTAAGAGATCCAGCATGCTGACTTCCAATAACTTTCTTTCCTTTCCAGTCGGAACCTACCACCATTATAGCAGGTTTCACAACTGACACCAACTTTTCAAGTTCCTCTGAGGTATCAAAAACAAAAACCTGATCTACAGGTTTCAAATTCTCCAACATATATTTTCTTTCTTTTTCATTATTGACAGGACGAGAGGGTCCTTTCATAGAAGAAACCCTCTCATCAGAATCAATAGCAACTATTAATATATCACCCTTCGACTTTGCATACTTAAACAGTTCAACGTGACCCCGATGCAAAACATCGAAGGTTCCGTTGACGAATACGTACTTCATTCTTCTTCTGGATTAGGAGATTTTACCAGTTTATTTAACTCAGGAAGATACATGTATTCAATCTTGCTTTCTTTTAAGGTTTTGACAGCATCCTCAATTCTCTCGACAAGAGGATCACCACCCAGATTGAAACTTGTATTGAACAGAATTGGACAGCCACTCAGTTTCTCAAAGGCATCGATGAGATCATAGTAATGTGGGTTATCATCTCTAGTCAGAGTCTGAATACGACAAGTATCATCGACGTGAATAACAGAAGGAATCTTCTTAGCAACACCTGGTAGACACTTGACAGCATACATCATGTGAGGACTTCTCTCACGACCCTGAAGATCGAACCACTCATGTACTTTCTCTTCTTTGATTGAGCATGCAAATGGTCTGAAGTATTCACGACGTTTGATGCTGTTGACAATATCCTTTCCATCTTGAATGGTGGGATCAAACAAGATAGAACGATTACCCAGAGCACGAGGACCTCCCTCAGAACGACCCTGGAAGATGGTTACAATGCTTCCTTCACGGATTAGTTTGGCAACGTCATCAGGAGTCGTCTCAGAGACTTCTAGACCCTCTAGAGCAGGTTCATAGGTAGCAGGATCATACTGCAATCCATAATAGATGGATGTTTGAACTGGATATGGTTTCTTCTGTTCATTGATCCTTGCATGCATCAGTTTAGCAGCACCGATTGAAATACCACCATCATGAGCAACTGGTTCGCAATGAAGTTTAACCTGAGGGAATCTCTCCCAGAACTTATAGTTGGCAACACAGTTCAAACCGTATCCACCACAGATAACAACATTCTCTGTACCAGTCAATCCAACTGCTTTGTTGATCAGGTTAGACATATATTCTTCAGAAGTTCTTTGCATCTTATATGCCATGTCCTTCTGAGTCTGAGTCCAGAACTTCTGGAACCACTCCTCACCACCCTCATTCCTTTCAATAATATCTTTCAGGAGCAATGGATTTGCATTACAGTTTATCCTTGCACCATTAGGATAGTTTGGCAAAAAGAGTTCACGACTAACCCAACCATTACTATTCAAGAAGTCTGGAAGATTTTCATTCTCTCTACCATAAGGAGACAGACCCATCATCTTACCAGCATCAATGGCAGCAAAGTTACAATACTCTGTGACGGCTTCGTATGCTTTTGTGATACCAGGATACTCAGTATGGAATTCAGTTCCTTCTGTTCCAACATCAATGATACCAATGGAATCTCTCGTTCCCATGTGTTTCCAAACTGTTTCAAATTGAGGACCTTCATCATTCCAAGTTCCTTTGAAAATAGTTTCAAACTCATATGAAGTACCATCTGCATAAGGAGTCTGTAAGAAACTACCTGCACCATCAGCAATGACACATGCTGCTTCTTCAAATCCCGAGTTCAAGAAACCACAAGCAGCATGCATCTCATGGTGAATGGTATCAACAAAGTGAACCTGCATTGATTCATCGTCTGGTTTCAAACCAAACAATTTCATAGCCCACCCTTTGTACAAATCAACACCAGTCCAGTCAGTCAAAGGACCGGTTCTATGGGTATGACAAACAATAAGGTGATCAATATGATCAACATACTTAGAAGCTTCTAAGATACCCAGCAAAGGACATCCATCATACTTCCTTCTAGAAAGTCTTTCTTCCTCAAGATAAAAGATAATTTCACCATCAACCATCAAGGTTGTACTGGCATTATGTCCGCGTGAAACAGCTACAATAACCTCTTGCTTTTTCATAACAAAACCTCAATTTGTAACGTTATTAAGATCTAAGACTTCATCGACAACAGTCTTCTTTTCCTTTTTCTTTGCCGAAGCAAAACCTTTGTAATCACCAATTGGTTTAACACCAGGGTCCATCACATTGACACCATCAAACTTACTCTCACCCATGAGATTGGGTTTGTTGATAGACTTACCAATCTTCATGACAACAGAATCTGTAATCCTTTTGATCTGTCTATCATTATCAATCATCATCAGACTTTCATTGTTCCTATCTGTAGCAGGAGCAAATCCAATTCTGATAGGACTGTACTTTCTCTTGTCCTTACCAAGATCAATGATCTTAAAATCTTTATTATCTGGATATGAAATGTTCTCTGGATAAGTAGATCCAATTACAACTGTTGCTGGTTTCTTCAGTGCATGTGCCAAGTGTTGTCCAACACTATCACAACCTAAGAAGTAATCAGAAGCATTGATAATACCAGCCCAAACATTGAGAGGAACACTACGAGGAAAAGATACTGGCAAATCCTGAATGCCAGGAATGTCAATGTCAGACATGACAATGACACTGAAATGCTTATTCAGATTCTTGATAATCTCAAAAGTATTTGACAGTTCAAAACTTCTACCACTACTATCTACAATAAACCTTCCATCAATCTTTACGGCACTGCCAAAAGGTTGAAATACTACTACCTTCTCTTTTGTTAATGTTGTTTTTACTTCCGAAACAATATTGTAACCAGCGATCTGCTCTTCCTTAGTCAATTCGATATTGATAGGTCTAGACTCTGGAATCTCATCCAGTTCATTGATCTCAATATCGAATGCTTGAATCAGGTTACATTTCTGATTGAAGTATTGATTAACTCTGTAAGGTTCTGTAGAGATAATCTTCTTATCTTTTAGTTTATCCTCAAAGAGATCCTTTTGACCAACAGGATAAACCTTGTCCCTAATAGTAGGGTTTAACATGAAAAGTTCTGACCAAGACTCACTAACGATGATAAAATCATCATTTGTCTCAGCATATCTTTCCAATGCAGGGATGGAGCAAAGAACTCGTCCTGCTCCACCATTAACGAAAAATGCTTTTTTCATGGACGAAAATCAACCAACAATAACTTAGTTTCAAATATTTAGTTCTCTATATTATACCCTATAATCAGATATATTGAATACGAACCATACCTTTCTTGCCTGCATCACCATACAAGTTGTTGGATCCACCATAAGTAACAGTGAAGTGTCCACCTGCACCAGGTACTTTCAACTTACCACATGCTGCTCTACACTGATAACCACAGATGGTGGTGCCACCAGTGAAGCAGCAGCACTGTAAAGACTCAGCCTCAAATCCATAGATTGGAGGATGGCACTGGTGTCCGTAGTGGTTACCGTCAGCACAGAAAGAAGGCCACATGCCACGGATACCGTATACAGTGTTAGCTTCGTCTGCAGCATTGTTGGTGATCTGTCCATAATACATGGCACCTGCAGAGAACAGGATGTGTCCACAAGGTGGTTGACTACTTACGAAGCAATAGTCAGATCCTCTGTTGCAGAAGCATGGTCCACAGCAAGCACAACCATAGTGACCAAGACGGCAAGCACCACAATTGTGCCACATTCCCATCCACTGGTTCATCAAACCACCGCCACCATCGGCACAGAAGTTTTCTAAACCAAATCCTTGAACGAAAGAAGGACAACCGTTGTATCTTCCACAGTGCGATTGTACTGGCCAACATGCAGCAGCACAACCAGCACAAATAGTATACTGACAACCAGGTGTTACCTTCATGATTGCAGAAGCATAAGCACCTGTAGATCCAAAAGGTGATCCACCACAGCAGCATCCAGATCCAGATCCACCACCAGCACCCCAGAGTTGGAATCTTACTAGTGATGCACCTGCAGGCACAGTCCACAAGCAGCACTTGCCACAGTTGAACTCAGTATCTTCAGAATCAGTAGTGCAGACATCAACCTCAGTATAAGATCCAGGAGCAAATGTAGGAATCTTAGTCCACAATGCTGTATGATGAGGACATCTAATCAAGCATGGTTCAACACACTTGAGCCAGCAAATAGCATCATCACTATATGGTAGTGATGCAGTCTGAGCAGCTGCTGTGGCACTACATGCTGTTGCCAGGTCTGTTGCGCTTTGAGTAATCGCAGCTTCAACTCTACGATTCTCGTTATATGCACTATAGGTTAATACATCCATCTTTACAGCCCCTTATCGATAAGTTCTTGGATTGCCACTTGGCATTTTGCAGGAACCTTGGGAGGTGGATCACCCTGCTGTACTAATGGAATATTGATATACTTCCAAGTATGAATTCCCTGTGTTTTTGGAATATACTGCTCTAAGGCATTAATATATGCCTCCATTGCTTTATCAATGTCTTCATCAAAAGCATACTTTTCATAGTATGTTTTGTACTCTTTTAACTTAGCTTCAGCATCACTCTTATACTTATCCTCAATAGGTTTCAAGATTTGCTCAAGATACCACTCTGAGTTTTCACGATTGTAATAAAGTTCATATACATCTTCCAATCTAGGATTGGTAAGAAGTTTGTAAATGTCACCATTTTCCATTTCAATATCTTCAAACTGTTCTTCAAAAGTGACTTCTTCATTGAAGTAATCTTCAACAAAAGCAGCAGCCCATGGAGTCTTTTTAGCATCAATCACAACGTGAAGATGCTGACCCTCATAGGCATCTCTCAAATGCGTCTCATCAATTTCTGCAATCTGACCAAACTCATCAACTACTACGTTGATATGAGATGGTCCTTTATAAGTCCATGAACCAACTACATCACCAGACACACCTTCTACCCAAAGTTCATCGGGTAGAGGGTGCTTATATTTTTTCGTTATTGATGCCATTGTGTTGACTTCTCAGTGATATTCCAAAACTTGAATTATTTATAACCTGAAATGATCAGGTTAACCAGGATACGCAAACCATACCCATTCTACCTCTGTCTGCACAATTGGTGTTTTGTCCACCACATGCAAATCCAGCCCAACCACCTGCTCCAGGAATCTGCATGTAACCTTGGCTAGCAGTTCTACAGCATCCTTGACGATCATTAGTATGAATGCAGCAGTGGCAGCAACATGCTCCACCAGGATAGATTGGAGCATGTCTTATGCAGAAAGCAACTTCACTTTGAACTTGCATGAAGTGGTGAGCACCTCTAATACCGTATCCAGTAGATCCGGCAGCAACAGTTGCTGTGAATCCAGCACAAGAATCAATGACTGGCAGTGTTCCACCATCTTTAGCTTCTGAACCCATAGATCCACATGTTGAAGCAGCAGGACAGTAATGGCAATAGTTGTCTCCACTATCACATAAGCACTCATATGTCCACATAGGACTATAGCAAGCAGCACAAGCAATAGCAGCAGGAACACAACGTGTTTTATGCATACAGAACTCGTTGCCAATACCACCATCAGCAATGAACGAGGTGATACCTGGTCCAGAAACATATGATGGACAACCGTTGGCAGTATTTGTACCGTTGTGTTGAGACCAGCAGCAATATGCACAACCAGCGCATAGGATATAGGTATCACCAGGTGTTACTGGAATAATTGCAGAAGCATATGCTCCAGATCCTCCAATTGGTGAAACACCACAGCAACATGGAGCACCAGATCCAGCACCGGCACCCCAGGCTTGGAATCTAGCACAAGTGGCACCGGCAGGAACTGTCCAAGTACACTCGGTTCCACAACCAAATCCAGCATCGGTATTACATACCTTCAGTCCATTGTTAAAAGTGGATCCATTATTTGGTTGAGTTGGAATAAGACCCCAAAGTTCTGGATGTCTAGGAGACATTGCCTGTCTCAGATCATCACAGTTTGTTTGCTTCAGGTTTACCGCATACTGACACAGATCATTCTGGATTGCAATAGATGCGATACCAACAGCTAACTTCTCTCTGTTAGCTTTATAAACTTCATTTAGTGCATTATATGTTAATACGTCCGCAGCCATTTTATTCGATCTCCAAAATAGATGTTACAGATTGATCTACGCTATCGTATGTAATACCGTAGGTTTTAGAAACACCATTGATAGTTTCGGTGAACTGGGTAATAATTCCTGTCGGAACATAAGTACCCGATGATAGTCCAGCATTAGGTGTAAGAGACATCTGTGTGTTGTACTTGATGTCACTGATGTTCCAATCAGAGAATGTCGAAGCAATCGACACAACCTGGTTTCCACTACCGGCAGTGGTAGTGCCAATGCCAGTTGCTCTTGAATACTCACTGGTATTCAGGATAACGTTACCAGCAGTAGCACCTCTATTAAAAGATTGTCCTACAAACCTTCCCATATCTTTACTCCTTAAGCTGCTGACTCTAAACCATAGACACTGACAGCAGTGTCTGCGGAAGAGCAATGAACTACAACATTTTTTCCTGCTTGCAAAGCAATTCCAGTTCTTTCAATAACACCGGCTGGTGGCACACTCGCATTGAATTCAATGAATTCTGCTGATGTAGGAGTACCACTTGCCGAAAGAGCAATTCTAACCGTAGCAGCTGCTGCTCCACGATTAGTTACTGAAATACTAAGAACCGCAAGAGTGCTAGCAGGTACTGTGTAAACAGTGGTATCAGTAGTTGCCGATGGAGCACTTTGTCCTAAAATACCGGATGCCATTTTTAAAAATACTCTTGTTCCTATCTTATTATTTATAGAGTCAATTATTCAATAAATCTGATGTTACCTGCAACAGATATTCTCTCAATGTCTGGAGTCTTGAATGGCATTACCATATGCCTTAGAGTAGATGGGAAGATAAACAGATCACCTCTCTCTGGCAGAAATGTTTTTTGATTATGTACAAATGGATACCGTAACTCTCCAAAAGTAAATATAATACTCCCAGGATCTGGTCCTTTACCAACCATATTATATCTTTCTTTTTCTGTTTTCAATTCCTCAGGAACTTGTATGTAAAGAACAAAACTTAAGTCTGAGGAATGATCATGAAGGGGATTGAAGTCATTTGCTTTCTGATAATTAATCCAAAGTTCCGATACCATCCATGGAGAAAGAACGGCAGCTTGAAGATGATAACTCAGAGTATGCAAATAAGTTTGAACATGTTCTGTGATTGATTTTTGAAACCAATCGATAGTTTTTGGAGCAAACGACCACTCATCATGCATCGTGGCAACTAAGTTTGCCTCAGCATTATATTCTTCATCACCTCTTTTAGTTTCCCAAAGAAGATCATTTAAAACAGAATCCTCTACCTGCATCTTGCAGAGTAGAGGACCCCAAGCAAAAGGTTGATTGTTCATAACGAAATCAGTTTCTAATTATCTACCACTAAGGAAGTATGTGTTGTTCTTGAGTTGAACATCTTGAGCATTATTCGCAGTGTCAATATAAGTCTTGACTGCTCTCTCAGTAGGAACAGAAAGATCACTGTTACCAGAGAGAAGAACATCAGTTGAGAACTCGTTAATTGTAGCACCGATTTGTCCACCGATGGCACCCAGTCTCAGTTCAGTCAGACCAGACAGGTTGAAGGCAGAAGCATTCAGGGTTGCAGCACCAGTTGCCTGGTCAACCTTGAAGTATGTGCCAACTCTGAAGTTACCATCTTGGTCAGAGGTTACGAAGAACACACGACCTGGTGCAGTCTCGTTGACTTGGTTACCCTCGATAGGGTCAGAGGTTGGTTTGCCAGGATAGTTAGAATCAACAGTACCACCAATACCAATGTTCAGGAAGTCATGACCGGTCACACGAACCTGCGAATAATCATACAGGATTCTTACATCTTGGAAGTGTGCTGCCTTCTTGATCTTCTCGTTTGCAGTCTTGATCAGTGCTGTGCCATATCTTGGATAGGCAGCAAATGTGATAGCAGCACCTGCGAGACCACCAATATTAGCACCATCAACAGTTAGCATCTCACCTTCATCATATCCAGTGCCTTCTTGTGCAGTATCAATACTGGTTACCTGTCCACTGGCATTGATGGTAATATCAAACTGTGCGCTGGTTCCAGATCCATTACTTGTAGTAACTACATTAGTGTAAGATCCTTGAGCACCCAGTGCAGACTGTGTGGTGTTGTATGTACCAACGACACCAAAGGTTCCGTGAACATAATCAGTTACAGCACTGATGGTATAAGCACCTGTGTCTGTACCGAATCCAGTGTAAGAGGAAATGTCAGTTTTACCAAATCCATATGTAGATCTACCTTCAGAACCAAGTCCAGAATACTGAGTATCCAGGAACTGGATAACACCTCTAGGATCTGGTGTTGTTGTAAGACCTGCAACTGGGAAGAGGAATCCTTTCAGTCCACCCTCATAGTCACTGTTGTTGAGCAGCAGAGCAGTGGTTCCTGTACCGATGGTAACAAGTTCACCCTGCTCGAAGGTAGTAAATCCATATCCAATGTAATCATATTCATAGATTACGAATGGATCATCCTGTTCAGTTTGCTCATTAAGGATATATCCAACAGCACCAGAGCTAGAACCAGTGATCGAAGATCCAAGAGTAATTGTACTACCCTTCAAAGATCCATTCTGGAACAGAAGTTGATCACCTCTAGAATGTCCAGTAATAGGAGTCTCTGTTGGAGAAGATCCAAAAGCATTCAGTGCAAAGTGACCGTAAGAGTTGTTACCATTCAGAGCACGGATGATACCACCGTCCATGGCAGTATATCCAAAGTCACAGAAGTATGTGAAGACAGATACAATCTCTGCCTTACCTAAGTTATCAACCCATACACCAATGCCTTCATCATTAATCATGGTGTATGCGTCCATAACAATGGACTGGTTACCAACTGTGGCACCGAATCCAGCATGGACATTACCGTCTACATATGCACCGATAGCAGATCCATTAGGAGCAAATCCAATTCTATTACTAATTGATGGTCCTGATAGACAACTACAGTTCTTGATGTAAGGTGACTTTCTCAGAATAGAATCAGTAGGATTCAGTTTTACATAGCATCCTACTGCACCAGGATCTACACCAAGAATAGAGTTCGACAATCCATTAGTCTTGGCATAACCACACATGCCTCTCATTGTGAGGTTCTCAAGAATGGTGGAGTCACTCAAGAAGAACATGGTTGTTGTTCCAAGTCCAGCATTAGCTGGTTGAACAAATACCTGTCTCTGTGATGCACCGATAATATCAGTATGCTTAGGAACTGTGATAGGCAGTTGCTCAGCATATGTTCCAGCAAATACCTCAACAGTTGCTGGAGTTGTAATATTGGTCATTGCATAACCAATAGTTCTCCATGCTGTTTCAGGAGTAGAACCATCATTAGCATTGTCACCAGATGGTCCAACGTAATAGTTCTGAGTCTGCTGACCGAAGTATCCCCAGAGAGGATCAGATCCATTACTCTTAAGAACGGTTCCCTCACTACCAATACCCAGTCTTACTGCAGCACTAGAATCTCTGGTGAGTAAGTCACCTCTCTGAGACAAGACAGCAGCAGTGTCACCCTGAGCAAGGATACCCCATTGTCCAGCACTGATATCTGGTTGATTGTTCGTTGTAATCGTAGAGATTGCAACATAAGAACTGGTTGTATAACGAACAACATCACCTCTGTGATATGTTGATCCTCCACTCCAAGTTCCTGCGTTTCTCAGTCCATTGACTAAGAGTGACCAGTTGGAAGCAGTATCAGCATCACCATCTGGTTTGACATCTTGTACAGTGGTGCCAATAGCAATGTAGCTGTTACCACCATAGGTAACTACAGTGCCTTGATCATACAGAACACCATCTGCATAAGTTGATACACCAGAAGTAGAAATACCAGAGACTAACAGATCCCAGTCACTATTTCCAGCAGGTGTTGTTTCGGATGCACTGATCGCAGTGGAAGCAACATATGCACTGCCATTAGATTTAACAACATCTCTCAGTTTATAGTTCGTTGTCGTACTGAAGGGAGATACGTTGCCATACCCTTCGACATAAGGAACATAGTAGGAGTTTGTAAATGCTGTACCTACGTTTGGAGTAATTGTTCTGTAGAGAACTCCACCGTATTTGACTACATCATTTGGACCGAAGTAAGTTGCTGATCCAGTCCAATCACCAACACTGTCAACTCCAGGAACCATAAGTTCCCATCTAGGAGATCCAATATTGAAATCATTGGAATACCAGTTATCTTCTGTTGAGGCAGACGTATGATTGATTACACAAACATATACGTTGCCACCGACCTGAACAACGTCATCGATTACATATGCTGTAGAGGTAGTCCAAGCACCTCTCCAGTTGAACTTTAGTCTACCAAGTCTAAATTCAGCCATCTTTCTTTATACAGGTCCAGTGTAAGTGTGGATACCGGTTACTTTTAGAGTGAAGTAACCTTCATCATCTATAAAATAATTTAGATTACGACTATCAAATCGGAACTGTTGATATTTATCTTGTGGGTGATTGAAGAGGGATTTCTCTGCAGTCGTTTCCAGAACATAATCCGCATAATCACCAAACTCAGGAACTTGCGTACCGTCACTTCTGATACCAACATCAACTCCAGTCTCGGTAGATGCACTAGAAACTTTAGTGAAGTAAAGCATTCCTTCACCATCTCTTCTTAGTGCATAGACCCAATAACTATTCGATCTACTAATATCTCCTTGATAGGATCCGCTTTGTGAGATTGCCATGTTAACTTAGTGCTACCATTCTCCAGATTGCTCCATCATATACAATTTTCAACCCAGACCATGCCATGTCAAGATAGAGTGGAAACTCTCCAATGTTTCCTAAGGCATCATATAGAGTAGCACCTGTGTTGTTAATAGTAACAGTATTTATATTCCAGAAACCAGTGAGATCTACAAATTCAATGAAGGTTCCAGCAGTCAAAAGTGCTGTTGGCATAGTAAAGTTCAAAGGTCCACCACTAGAATCAATAACATATCTTTTATTTGCTTGAAGAAGATCACCATTGTCAGAAATAGTCAATGCTTGGTATCCAGCACCACCTGCAGCAGAGTCTGCAATGACACTAATTACTCCACCAGTATTGATGTAGATCTTAGAGTCCGGTATATTGACACCTATTTCACCTTCAACTAGGTCGGTTACTGTGGGAACACGACCTACAACATTACTTCTTTTCGGCTTGAATATGCTAGCCATTCAGATTTATAGTTGAATCCTATATTTATTTAGGGTTACAGTAAAACAACTAGTAGTGGCACTACCATTGCTATCCATCCAATAAAAAACCCCGCCACATGAGTGACGGGGCTGCAACTACCAGGTTCCATTTATGCTCCGTATTTGGAGTATTTATTCCTGAGATTCATTGTACAAATTTTCCAACCATTCTTTCTTGTGTTGGAACTCTCTGTTATTCATCTTGGAGACATCGACATACATTACCTCGTCTCCTGGCTCAGGTGCCTCTGGATGCTTTGGTGGTGTGGGTTTATCCATCAGATCGTTGATCGATTGCAAATTTCCCCACATCATAGCAAATGCTGCACCAGCAATCAAGGCGAAGCATACAAAATAAACCAGGACAAGGTAATGATTCACAGTGCGTTTCCTCTTGGTAGTACTTCTTCAGGGAAGACAAAGTTCTCATGTGGTTGATCGACACCTGCCATCCAACCACGGATGCCTTCATTCAAAAGTATGTTCTTAGTGTAGAAAGTTTCAAACTCGGGGTCTTCAGCAGCACGAAGTTCTTGAGATACGAAATCGTAAGCACGAAGATTAAGAGCAAGTCCAATGATACCGATAGAAGCTGTCCAGAGTCCCATGACGGGAACAAAGAGCATAAAGAAATGCAGCCAACGCTTATTACTAAAAGCAATGCCGAAAATCTGTGACCAGAATCGGTTCGCAGTAACCATCGAATAAGTCTCCTCCTCTTGATCTGAGGTGAAACCTTTGAAGGTATTTGCTCCATCTCCATCCTCGTAAAGTGTATTCTCTACTGTTACACCATGGATCGCAGAGAGCAATGCTCCTCCAAGAATACCTGCCACACCCATCATATGAAACGGGTTGAGCGTCCAGTTGTGGAAGCCTTGTAGAAATAAAAGGAATCGGAATATCGCTGCCACGCCAAGCGACGGTGCAAAGAACCAACTGGATTGTCCAAGTGGGTAGATGAGAAATACGCTAACGAATACGGCAATAGGACCCGAAAAAGCAATCGCATTGTACGGTCTAATCCCTACGAGACGACTAATTTCA
>Ga0213858_10000884_pt1 | contig 14101 bp, 18 predicted proteins | sample PICome_FD_160122 | JGI IMG/M metagenome (GOLD analysis project Ga0213858, IMG submission 160122) | Coastal seawater microbial communities near Pivers Island, North Carolina, United States - PICO245 | ecosystem: Environmental > Aquatic > Marine > Coastal | place: USA: North Carolina | collected... | reverse complement strand
CCTTGTTATCATATTCAACACTCTCTGTAGCCAAGATTTCTTGGAGTCTTTTGAAGAAGAGGGCGGCGAGTTGGGGTTTGCTTTTGGAATTGGTTGAAAAATCAATACAGGCGCATCTGGAGTGGAGGGGCTCGATAATTTTGTTTTTGAAGTTGCAGGTGAAGATGAATCTGCAGTTGCCACTAAACTCCTCAGTAAACGCCCGTAGGAGGAGTTGTACATCGTTGGTTGTGTTATCTGCCTCATCAATGATGATGACTTTGTGTTTTGCAGTTGACGCAAGTGAGACGGTCGAAGCGAAGTTCTTCGCAGTGTTTCGGACAGTATCCAGGAATCGTCCTTCATCGGATCCGTTGATGACATAAACATCTACTCCCAATTCATTACACAATGCTTTTGCGACAGTGGTCTTACCACATCCTGCAGGCCCAGCCAGAAGTAAGTTAGGTACTTCACCTTTATGTAGGAAATCTTGGAAGGTCTTCTTAATATTCTCTGGGAGAATACAATCTTCAATTGTCTTGGGGCGATACTTTTCAACCCAAAGAAATTCGTCGCGCATAATAAAAAAATAAAATCAGTTGGTGCTCTTGATTGCCAAGAGAGTCTCAAGGGGAATCCATGCAGGATTCTCATTTGCAAACTGAACCTGAACTTCAGTGATTACTCGTTCAAGTTGTTTGTTATAAGTTTGCCTGGTATTTCTAACAGGACTTAGGGGATTTTCTACACCCATTGTGGTTTACGCTCAGGAATACGTCTGTAATTATCGCACACCCATGGTTTAGATGCAATATACATCTTATATTTGCTGTAGATGTCAATACTAGTGTCAAGTTTGAATTCATCTGGACCAGCAAAGACAAAGGGTGTGACCTTATCTAGATCACCCTCTGGGAACAGGTCTAGTGCCTCTACAAGCGTCTTGTAGCACGAATGGACCTTGCCATACCTAAGAGTGTACTCATGGCACATATGGAGACCGTGCTTGATCAACCAATATGAATTATGAATGCTCTCCGATGCCCACTTAGTACAGGGGTGATTTCGGAATGCACCTTTTTCAGTTTTGTATGGTTCTCCATTAGTTCGATGAAGTTCACCATATCCATGCCCCCATTTGTCTGATGCAACGATAGATAGCATCTGACAACACTCAAGTGGCATCTTGACGATGTGTTTGTCAGGAAGCACTTGAGCAGACTCCTTGGGGGAGGAGCAAGTCACAAAGATGTTCATTCTAAAGGACGTTCAAATTGATTAGAAACAATGTCGGTTGCCTTCAATTGCTCTTGCATATATTCTACTGCTTTTTCTGGTTCTGCGCTATCCCCACAAGTAAATACATCACAAACTGCCATGCCCTTCTCAGGCCAGGTATGAATGCTGATGTGACTCTCTGCGAGCATGGCAACACCAGTTACACCTTGTGGTTCAAACTTATGTGTTGCCAGATTTAGCAGAGTTGACTTCGCTTCTTTTGTCGCGTTGTAGAGAAGCAACTTGATGTTACTTTCGTCATCAAGTAGTTCAAACGGACACCCCTTAAGGGTAAAGAGAATGTGCTTCATCAACCAAAGGTAGAATCGGGTTCCAGAGCAATGTAGTAAGTCAGTTCGTGGTTCTTACTTTCAAAGCGAGAAAGCAGTTTCTTGGAGACCACAACCTCATAAGTTCCAGGAAGGATCTTGATGTTCTCTACTTTGAAGTTGAAACAGAACTCTTCTTCCGTCTCACCAACAACTTCTTCGTGAGTATTAGAAGTGTCGTTCTTCTTATCGTGAACAACCAACTTCACAACACCCGCTTCACCAATCACAGAGAGATCAGGAACCTGATAGATTGCTGCTGCCTTCATCAGAGTACCAAGGACTTGAGTATCAAGTTCAAAGCAAACATCTTCGGAGGGAAGACTGATCGACTTCTCAGGAGGGCTCACAATAACGTTGGGGTCAGCAAAGAAGAAACGATTACGCTTCTTACCTTCACGAATCATCAGATATTCGTTATTACTGAAGTCCAGTTCAGGATTGACATGTAGAGAAGAGATGGCATTCAAGAACTGGTTCAGGTCATAGATACCAAAGTCCTTAGGGAACTCTTCAGGAACTTTTGCTTCTGCAAGAATGTTCTTCATCACAGAGATAGTGCGAATACAATCTCCTTCCTTGATCAGAATAGACTGATTGATAGAAGAGAAATTCTTAAGCAGGTTGATAGTCTTATCAGACAGTTTCATATTCATTGAGGGTAGGTTTCACGTTGTGCATTCTTATCGTTGAAGTGCATCAGAAGAACAGCATAATGCAGAATCTTCATAATGTCACGTCGCGCAGTGCCTTTCTTATCATATCGAGAGGCATACTTAAGGATGTTGGATCGGCAGAACGCTTCACCATCACCACAAGCTTCGATCAGATCAAGAGTCTGTACTTTATCATCACCTGCAGAGTAATGCTGATTGTATGTTGCAGAAATATATTCTGACAACTCTTTCAAAATTTGTTCTTCGCTGTATTTAAATTTGCGATTGTTTTCATCCATGTTTAGTTCATCACAAAGAAAGGACCAAGAGTTTGCCATTATTATATCAAGAGAAAGTTTGAACGTCAACCGTTTCCTGATCAGGCATTTGAAAGTCGGAGTCTACTTTATCATAGAGTTCCAGGAATGCCTGCTTAGTTTCTTCATCAAAGCGATTTACGCAGACTTGAATTGCTTTTGCCTTATCACCAAAGATATTGAATGCTTTGACGATGTGGACCAGACGACGGGTAGAGATGATCTCGTCAATACCACCATCATAGAAAGTCTTACGGATGATGTCTGCCCAGTCAGCAAGACGCTTGCAGAACTCAGTGTCATCACAAAGAGCAGAGAGAATCTTCTCTTCAATCTTAGGACTTGGATACTCCTGCTCAAAGGTTACAGGGAATCGCTCAAGGAATGCTTCGTTCAGAACGTTGGTACCGATGAATCGTCCGTCGTCGGAACCTTTGCCTTTAGTGTTGGCGGTTGCGAATACTTGGAAACCTTCTGCGGGCGTAATGAATTTGCCAATCTTCTTCAAGAAAACACCTTTTCCCTCAAGAATGGACTGCAAACAAAGAATCTTGTTTGAGGCAAGATCGATTTCGTCAAGCAGAAGGATTGCCCCTCGTTCAAGTGCTTCAATGACAGGTCCATTATGCCATACAGTGTCGCCATTGATAAGACGGAATCCACCAATAAGATCATCTTCATCGGTCTCGATAGTAATATTGACACGAATCAGTTCCCGTCCGACTTGAGCGCACGCTTGTTCGACAGAGAACGTTTTACCATTGCCCGAAAGACCCGTGATGAACGTAGGGTAGAAGACACGGGACTTAATAATTTTCTTAATATCTGTGAAATTACCAAACTGGACGAAGGAATCATCTTTACGAGGGATAAGGTTCTGTTCAACGGCAGGCATTGCCGCAGGTGCATTATAAGTTACTTCAAGTTCTTCTACAGTCTCTTTCGTTACTTCCAGGTTCCACTTGCCACGACCAACTTTGTATTCGGTCAGTTTATTGGTGATAGTCTGGTAGTTGAAGTCATTCATCTGACAGAATGCTTTGATCTCAGCAGAAGTCACGGACTCGCCATAGGACTCGCGGAGACATTCGATGATGCTTTCTTTGGACAGACCCATTTGCTTTGTTTGAACTGAAGTTATTATATACGGTAAAGGGGGCGGTTCGCCCCCTGAGTGGTCAGTCTTCCGACTGTCCATACCTTCCATACTTGTATCGCATTGCTTGCAACAACCAAGATTGAGTAAGGGATCTAGGACCATTTTCAAGAATGTCTAGGACTTTGGGATCCTTTTCTGATGCCTTGGCAATCTCTTTCCAATTATCTCTATATTGAGTCATGCAATCAACTCCACAAATTCACCCAGGACTTTCTTATTTAGTTTTTTGGTCTTAAGAGACTTCATAAATGCACTCTTGATCTTTGCTTTGGTTGCTCCGTCATCGACTTCGAAGTCAGTCTCATTGCCCAGGGATGCGGCAGACAGTCCGAAGTATTTTGAATAACCACGAACATTAACGATCACTGCACGATCTTTCTTCCACACTTTCTGGAGTTTCAAGAATTCATCCAAGTTGACATTCCGACGCATCCAACTGTTTGCATCGCGACTCTGAAGAACACGGATACCAACAACATTGACTTCAGGGAATCGATGACAAAGATTTTCAATCATCATGTTATGAAAGTCATACCAGGCATGGGGGATCTTGTAAGTCTGACCCGTCTTGCGGTCACGAAGGTAGCATCGGTCATTCAAACGAATCTTACCCATGATCTCACATTTTGAATCACCCTTTCTATCCCAACGCTCAACCATCTTGTGACGGGCAAGGTGGTTTGCCTCACCATCAGTCAAGATCACACAGTTGACTTTCTCCAGGTTGTTCTTCTTTTTAAAATCAGGGAGGATCTTATGAAGAGCAACAATAGACTCATTCAAAGGAGTGCCAGAAAACCCAATCCTAGGAGGACACATATAACCCCCAGACCAGTGATAGTGACAGGCAGAGTAAGAGATTCTCCAGATGTTTCGCATCTGAATATCAAGTTCTTGAGCAGTAGTTTCGTTATTGAAAAACTCCATCATAGAGAACCGATGATCAACAAATAGTTGACCTTCTTTGGCAGTGTAGTGGTCGGGAGCATCAGTAATGCGACCTTCATCATCATATGCATGGTTGTATTCATTAGTAAAGGCAAAAACCTTGAATGGAATAGCAACCTTCTTACAGAACCAAACAAGATTGTAGAGTTGCTTGAGCGTATCTTCAATCACGTCAGTCATAGAACCAGACCAGTCCAGAACAAATACCAGACCGTGGTTCTTACCGTCAGGCATCACACTGATTTTTTTGAACAGGTCTTCATTGTATTTGTAAGTGTGGAGTTTAGTGCAATCAAGGACTCCAGTCCGAGATACAGTAGAACGATGATAAGCACTAGCAGACTTTCTGCACTCGAATTCTTTGACGAGGTAGTTGACTTCTTTTTGTGCTGACTTTTTGAATTTGGCATAGGACTCATCGGGAAGATTGTAAATTTCACTCCTTTCTTGGAACTGGTTAAAGAAGTCGTTGATGTATTCAGAGACTTCTTTGTTAGAGTTAACAATAGTCTTCAGGTTGACATCAGGAATCTCAACATACTCATTTGCCACAGCATTAGAAGAGATCAGATTCTCAAGATTTCCAGAGAGACTGGTGTCTGTCTTGACTTCATCATCCTGTTCTGCTTCATCATCTTCAGTAGGGAACTCCTGAACAGTGTCAGGTCCACCACCATTGAATCCACTTTCATCATCATTCTGAATAGTTTCTTGAGTCTGGTTATCCTGCATGGGATCAATATCCCCACCACCCTGCTCTTGCTTAGGCAGTTCGACGTTAGCAACCTTCTCCTGTTCTTTCTGTTGCTTATGGAGTTGGTGCATTGCCCGTGCTGCTTCCTGTGCATCCAGGAAGGTCTCAGCATTCACAACCATATCAACAATCACTTGCTCCTCTTCAGTGAATGGCACTGGATAGAATGAACCAATCTTGAAGTGAAGGTTCACGCGGTCAGCAAGATTCATAGAATCAATATCAACACCTTCCAACTCAAAAAAGTCATCTTTGTGAAACTGTTGATACCCACGGTAGAAAGTCTTAGCAAGTCCCATGAACTTACGCTTCATCAGTTTCTCAATACGTGCATCCTCAGTGACGTTCACATACTGGTGGGGGATATCGTCAGCAGGATCTTCGTTAGGAGTGAAGATTGCGTGACCGACTTCGTGTGCTACCAGCAGGTCATACACGTTGTTATCTGCTTTGTCCCAGATAGGTAGGGTCAGAACACGGGAATCCACATTGAAGGAAGCAGTGCGGACTTCCTTGTTCTCGATGATAAGGTCTTCGGTAGCAAGCAGTTTAGCAAGTTGCCCCTTGATCTCTAGATTGATTCCCATTGGAGTTCCTTTCGTATAGGGCCATAATACGACGAAAGGTCGCCCTTCGGACGACCCATGTGACGCTTTTTGAATTGGCGCAGTGCTTCTCGCCTGGCCCTCATTGCTTGCGGTTTAAGTTTTCGTTTCTTTTCTTTCTTTGAATGATGCTGCCAGTTAGGTGTCATTGGACTATGTTTGAGAAACCTTTGAGTTTTTCAAATCGTAGCACATTCTGGAAACTATCTTCAAGACCAGTCTTGTGTGAGATTACAAATACGTTTGCGTCTTGGATTACGTATCGAATAATTTTAAGGAACTCTGTTGTTCCCATACCATCCAGAGAACTGTCAAACACTTCATCCATAATCAATAGGTTTGTGTTGACTGAGTTTTTCATCCTGGCCACTTCTCTCCAAGTGAAGAGGAGGGCCAGGTCGATTCGCATTTTCTCTCCCTCGCTAAATGAACTGTATGAAAAGTTGTCGTGTATTGGGGACTGGACGGTTTCGTTGAATTCCTCATCAAGTGTGAAGTTAATGTAGAAGTCCATCATCTGAAGATAACGGTTGACTTGCTGATTTATCAGCGGTAGATACTTCTTAATGATTTTGGATTTGACTCCACCGTCTTTGAGTAAACTATACGAAAAATCGTAATAGTTGATTGTGTCCTTACGTTGTGCGAGTTCGTCGTATGTAGTTTTTAGATTCTCCTTGAAAGAGGTTAACTTGTCATCTTCAACATTTCTATTTGCAAGTTGGTCGGCAATTCTTTGAATTTCCGATTCCAGATCTCTGATCTGTCGCTGACATCCAGAAATCCTAGCATTGTTTTTAGAAATATCATTATTGAGTTTTGAGATCTCCTTCGATAGGGTAGTGAATTGACGCTCTCGCTCTTCTTCCTTATTAATCGCGTCCTCCAGTTCTTTATAACCGGATTGCAACTCCTTTGCTTTATTTTGAGCGTCGGTAATTCTATTTATTCTGAAGGTCTCTTCAATGTCCTGATTACAGGTCGGACAGACCGTATTCTCTGTAAAAAATTTATGTTCCTTAGTAATCGTTGATACTTTGTTAGAAATCTTACCCTTAAGATTGCCAAGTTTACGTAACTTTTCAGTTGCTCCTGTGTGAGATTCAAGACGTTGCTCTAGTGATTGAACCTCCCAATTCACCTTTTCGTTCCTGTTGATGAAGTCATTCTCTTCATTCAAGAGTTCTGAAATCTTAGATTCTTTCTCCTTGATATTCTGCTTACCACGATTCTCAAGTTCTTCAATGAAGTCTTGCTGCATCTGTACCTTGTCATTGAGAGTCTCTTTCTTCAACTCCAAAACTTTTAAGTCTTCTTTGAGTGTACGGATCTTTTCCTTAATTACAAATCCCATAGAAGAGAAGATCTTGATATCCAGAAGATCCTCAATTACGTCTCTACGATTCTGTGCAGAGAGTTGCATAAAAGGAACAAACGTGCTGCTACCCAGGATTACAATCTGCGTAAATGACTTGTAGTTCATCTTGAGAACATTCTTCTCAAGCCATTTCTGTTGATCCAGTGCTGCCGCATCCTGATCCAAAGGAGCATCGTTACGGTAGATCTCAAACAAGTTTGGTTTGATACCACGAACTACCTTCCACTCAACTCCATTGACAGAGAACTCTACTTCAACCCGACAGTCCTTCTCATTCACAGAGTTAGGCAACTGTGGTTTATTGATCTTACGAAATGGTTTACCGTAAAGAGAGAACGTAAGGGCATCCAATACTGTACTCTTACCAGATCCGTTCAGACCAATAATCAAAGTTGTTGAGGCACTTTCAAAATTAATTTCGGTGAATTGATTTCCTGTAGACAGAAAATTTTTCCAACGAATTTTATGAAACGTAATCATTATCAGAGGGGGGAATTACAATGTCGTTCGGAGTGATAATTGTATATCTATATCCGTGCATCTCACAGGTCTTGATCATGAGTTCATCATCGATCTCTATGACATGCATTTCAGGAGAACCTTCTTCCTCAAGCATCATAGCATATCTTGAAGCATCGTCCTCTTCTTGAAAGATATAAAGTATATCTTCTTCAAGTTCATTCTTTACCGAATATGCACCATCGGTCTCTCTACCATAGATCGTAAGTATATACATCAGACCATCTCACACGCCTCTCTGTAGATCTCATTCATCATTTTCTTGATTTCGGATTTATCAAGATCGATTTCGGATTCTTGAATATATCTATTCAAGATAGAGAGTGTGTCTTCTCCTTCAATCTCTTCACAATCAGATTCTTGGAACCACCCACCAAAGTCATAGTTCTCTACAACTTTTAAATCTGCAACTCCAATGTGATAGAGTTTATCCAAAAACTTTTCAAACTTCTTAGTATCAGACTTCTTACGAACAACAACCTTTACAATTTTATTTTCATAAGGACGTGCATCAAAAGTTTGATGATTATCGTCTTCGTAGTAGATATTATGGAAGATAGAGAAGGGATTATCTACTGGAACATGTTCAAGAGTTTCTGTATCAAAGATGGTGAATCCTCTCCGATCACCGACATCTGTCCAGAACATTTCGTACGGGTTTCCCAGGTAGTAGACCCGTCCATTATCCGATCGAGTGTGATAGTGACCGCTGAAGACCTTGGTGAACTTTGAATATAACTCGCTCTCAGCACCATGATCCATGACGATTTGTTTATTAACTCTAAATCCTTGGAGTTCAAGGTGCCCCATCGCGCATGGGCAAACTGTCTTTTCAATAAGTTGATAAGTTTCCTTCTCATTTTCTTGATTGATCCACGGGATGAATAATATATCTAGTCCACCAACAGTGACTTCGGTGGGTTTTGAATATACTGTAACATTATCATACTCACGAAGCAAGAGGTCACAAGCATTGACATCGTTGGTGTTCTTGTAGTATGCGGTATGATTGCCAATAATAGTATGGACCGTTACGCCCATGTCTTTTAGACGATCATAATAATGATCTTTTGCCCATGACAACGCAGAAAAATCAATCCCCTTTCGACTATCAAAGGTATCACCCATGTCAATGACAGTAGTGATACCTTCTGCTTCTAAGGAAGGAAAGAATACTTCTTCGTAAAATTTGAGGAAGTAATCATGGAATAGTTTTGAGTTTTTACGGGCACCGAAATGTTGATCCGTAATAATAGCAACCTTCATCCGTACCGCAGTTTTTGATGGACGTTATCTTTAATACTATTATAGTCTGAATAGTTATTGCCGTCAATAGTATTGTTGTCGTCAAACACCTGGTCGAAACCAGTCTTTTCAAGAATTTTGTTTTTAATTTCGAGTTGCTTCTTCTCTTTCTGAATTCGACGTAGAAAGGCGTAGTGAATAATTTGCGTGAAGTAAGCGAATGGGTTTTGAGACTTTGCGGGGTCGAAGTTATGAATGTACTGGACACAGTTTTCAATACCATCACAGATCATATCATCCTTGAACATATAGTTCACGAAGTTTGGTTTGAATGATAAGTGAGTAGCAATCTTTAAGAAGCATTCACCAAGGTAGTTGGTAATCTGTGGTTTACCTGGCCAACGCTTTGCTCTTTCTGATTTGTCTTGTTCTGTTAGATCTTTTCCAAATGTTTCTAGGTACGATCTTTCTACTCTAGATCTATAATTAATCAGTGCTTCTAACAGTTCTTTGTTATTGACATAGTGTTCTGACCTTTTTCTTTTGGCCATAGGTGCCCCAATCATAAGTTTATATGTCCTACTATGTAGACACTATATCACTTTTTTATATGCTTGACAAGTTCTCTATAACTGTGTAGACTGGGCTTGTCCCGGTTAGAAGGGAAGCTTAGCTACTATTGAGTATCTTTAGTTTCTAACTTAAAGATCTTCTCTAGGACTTCTTTAGCGTCTGCTACAGATGAGATATAACCCATTTCTCTTTGACTGAGTTTGTATCTACTGGTTTCATCATCAATCTGATCAGCAGATCTAACGTATTTTTGATACATCATAATCATATCAATATCGGATGATTCGGATAGAGTCAATACATCATCCATATTAATAATGAACATATCATCAGTTGTAGTCTTTAACCAAGGTTCAATCTTGTATCCTAGTGGGTCTCCTTTTCTACCTTTGACTTCAATAATATTGATTGGATGAGAAAGAATGAGCATTGTTCTATCTTCTTCCTCAGAAGCAGCTACTTTAGAGAAGATCTCTTCTCCAGATTTAAATTTAATAGTTGCGTAAAAATCATCTTCTATTCCCATATTTACTTACCTTTAAGTTGAATGGTGATTATGTCATAATTAAAATTCTCTTCATTGTAAATTTTAATTCTCTCTATGAAATGGTTCAGAGTATAGTTTCGTCTGGATTTAGTTGAACAATCATCAGCGATGTCATAGAGCATTGCTTTGTTCTTATCTTTTCCTTTTCTAAGAACTCTTCCAATTGATTGAAGATTTCTAACTCTTGATTTACTGGGTGAGGCAAAGATAACGTTATGGAGGTTCTTAATATTAATACCTGTAGAAAAAGTTCCATAAGAGGCAACAATGATTGCGTTGTTTTCTCGCTCTGTAATTTCTCTTACTTGTTCTCTTTCTTCAGTATCAACTCCACCGTGGACAAAAAATACTTTTCGGTTATCTTCTTTGCAAGTATTTATCTTATCAAATAATACCGCACCATGTGCTTCTACTCTACTGAATAGCACAAGAGTGTTACCCTTCAGATCTAATGCAAGTTTAGATATAAAATTATTTCTTTGATCATGTCCTATCAGATATTGAATTTCATCTTCAAAGACTTCAAACTTCTGTGGTGGATGTTTAAGAAGCAGACATGTGATATCTAACTTAGATAAGAATCCTGCTTCCTGTAATTCCTTAGTTCTGACAATCTTATATGAAGGACCAAACAATCCTTCCAGAACCCACTTGTGAGTTTGTGTACCATCAAGTGTTCCCGTAAAACCAATTCTATGTTTTGCGGTATGTAACTTAGTCATGATCTGAATCAGAGACTTTGACTTAAATAGATGAGCCTCATCACCAATCACAACATCAAAAGATTCGAACCAATTACGTTCTAACTTATAAATAGATTGCCATGTTGTGATGACCACACTCTTATCAGTGTCTTTTTCTCTTCCAGAATAGATCTTGTGACAATATGAATCTGTATCCCAACCGTAATCCTCAAAGTCCTTATACATCTGCTCTACAAGAGATGTCGTGGGAACAACTAATAGAATTCTTTTCCCAGTATCCACATGATATCGCGAGAGGGCGTAAATCATCAGACTTTTTCCTGACCCAGTGGGCGATATCAACAGCCTTCTATTATGCCTTAGAGCATCGTATACTCCCTCAATTTGATATTCCCTTGGTTCATGGACCGATATTGAACGAATATAATCCTTAACTCCCTCTTTTGAAATCATCTCATTGACTTCAAAAGGTTGTCCAAAAAACTTATTATCTTCAAACTTATAAGTGTATCCATAGTTCTTACAGAAGGATACAATCTTGTCTAATAGACCGACATAGATTTGCTTGGAACGCATATCAAAGAGATGAATCTCTCCGTTCCAGTTTCTACCACGGTACTGTGGCATAAATTTTGCATTCGGAACCTCAAACTTAAAGTGATCTCTAAGTTCGTATTCTATATGAGGTTCAGTATTGATTTTTAAAAATACTTCGTTGGATTTTGAAATAACAAGATTCGCCGTAGTATCAATCACGTAGATCCATTCATCTACGAGTATTTATTACATGTTCGTAAACCTGTGCTCCAACACAATTCTGTAGAAGTGATCTCTCATTGCAATCAATTCCTCCTGCTCTCCAGGGATTCCACCAGACCATTTCTCTACTGCCTGTGAAAGACCAGTATGAATGATACGAACTGCTTCGATTGGTAGTTCTATATGATAATACTCTTCCTCTTCCATTATCCTAGCCCTGCGTTGAATTTCATAAACTCTATAGCGTTTTTAATTTGATAAGTGCGATTACTAATCTGTTTCAGTATACTCTCAATATAAACTAGCATCGTATCATAATAATCAATTTTCAACGAAACTCCTGAGAGTTTCTGATCTGCGTCCAAATATTTTTGCATAGTGTCTTTATCTCTGATCTTTTTGGGAAACGGATTCTCCACGTAGACATCAGGGTCCGCTTTACCGCTAAAATATTCATATCGTTCGTGTCTAATATTCTTCCTTTGTTGCTCTGCTTTCTTCCTCATCAGGAAGATAGTGTTATACATTTCAAAGTACTTCGCATGGAGAGCAGGGACATTTGTTGATTCTGTATGGAGATTATCCATATCAATCTTAGAATCTTTTTCCCACATCTCTTGAAGTTTATCAAGATCAATCATTTGTGTAGTAGTTTTCCTGATAGGTCTGTTATTTCATAATAAGTATACTTGAAAGATACCTCTGATGTAAAGTATTCAATATCACTATCGGTAGCATCAAAACTTAAAGTTGTCAAGGAATATGGGAAAAGACCTTGGAAATTAATATTGAAGTTTGAAACAAGACTGCTGTTTAATACCTGCATTGTTCCATCGGAATATATATTTTCCATTCCTCTGGATCTGGTTGGTGAATCCATTACCCTATTACCAACCTTCTGGAGATCGTAAATTTGATTTAGATCTTCTGGATATCCTAATCCTCTCATCCAGTTTTGGATTTCCATATAGTTCTTAAGATCTTCATCGACTAAAAATCTAAGAGTCAGATCGCCAAATACTAACTTATCTCCTGGTACATCAATATCCTTCAGGTAAGATGGTTGGGTAGCAATTCCAAGATCTATTGACGGAATATTGGCTTGGTTGCAGAAGAAGGATACTCCAGGTGCCTTCTCCAACTTAAATTTAAAACCAGTAGGAGATAGAAAATTCCTATTCTCAATTGGGTTGAAATCAGCCATTGGTTTTTTAAGTATTTAGATATTAAAAAAGGAGGGTAGTCAACCCTCCTTAGCGCGTTGTGACTCAGCTTAAAATCCTCCTACAGATTCTTTTACATGTCGCTTGGTCATTGTCGCATTCTATAAGACAATTATAATAATCATTTACTAGGTCAGACTCCTCAATGGAGCGGTCTAAGGTGTTCGTTAATCGCTTGACACTTTGTTTCCAACCCGCTAACTGATTATGTGAAATGAGATTGTGCATAATGTCCTCCATTATACTGGATATTAAGGACATAACAACATACCAAAGAGGAATTTGGTTACATAAGCGTGTCCTCTACCGTAATTCTATCATATCTATAAGAGTTTTTGTAACTTCATATACATTCCTTTCTTTTTTACATAAAAGTATTAAAACAAAACTAATCTTAATATATTAAGGCATAAAAAAAGAGACCTCCGAAGAGGTCTCTGTAAAATGTGTATCCAATGGATCACATGAGGTTCTTAACAGCAACGCGACGATAGTAGCGGTTAGCGTTAACAACCAGGTTACCCAGTCCTTGGGTGGTTCCTGCTGCGAATGGGTTAGCGACCATGCCGTAGCGGGTCTTAAAGCCAATCTTAGGCTGGAAGGAGTTCTCTCCAACTGCACGAACCATCTGAAGAGGAACGTATGGGCAGTAGAACAGACCTGCGTCATAAGGTGAAGTACCCTTATAACCAACGACGTAGTACTGGTTGCCGCTGTTGCTTGCTGCGTTAGCAGAAGTCAAGTTAGCAGCATAAGGATCGATGTATACACGATACTTACCTTGCAGAACACCAGCGAAGGTGTTACCAGTGTCGTCAACGTTCAGGTTAGCGTTGAGTGCTGGGGTGTAGTCAAGTACACCAGCCATGGTCAGAGCGGAAGCAACGTCTGCGGAACACAGGATGATGTTGCCCTTCCCTCTACGAGTGCGCTGTGCAATTGCGTTAGCGTCTCTCTCGATTTGGAACAGAAGACCCTTGAACTTCTCAACAGACCAACGACCGTTGGAGTCGATGTCGAGGTCGAACTCACCAGCGGTTGCAACGTTAGCAACAGCGCCCTGCTCAGCAGTTTTGTAGATGGTTCTGATGACTTCGCGGTTGATTTCTGCGAGGATCTCAGTTG
>Ga0213858_10000882_pt1 | contig 14110 bp, 15 predicted proteins | sample PICome_FD_160122 | JGI IMG/M metagenome (GOLD analysis project Ga0213858, IMG submission 160122) | Coastal seawater microbial communities near Pivers Island, North Carolina, United States - PICO245 | ecosystem: Environmental > Aquatic > Marine > Coastal | place: USA: North Carolina | collected... | reverse complement strand
CTGAAGCGCCCTCGGTTGGAAGTTCGGAGTGTGCGTTGCTTTGGCTTTGGAGCTGGTCCCATCAAACCACACCGAGTAAGCCTGGATGGTTGCAGTGGTCACCTGCGGCATTCTCAGCAACGCGTCTCCTGCTGGTCTGTTGAAATATAGCAGGGTAACCCCCAACATCTCCTGAGGCGTCATGTGCTGAGTGAGATACGGCAGACACTCCGCAACGGCTCCTGAGATGCCGTCCCGGTGACTCCTCCCCGCATTGCGGGCAGTCACCTCCCAGCTCCCCTCCGCATCCAGCTCCCAACCGTCAACGCCTCCCACTTCATCGGCCAGCTCCCGCAGCTGCTGTCCCGTCTCATCAAGGAAACGTTTGTCACAACGAACCCACGGACCTAACCAAACCTCAAGATTCAAGGCTTTGGCCGCTTGCAAACCCCTCAGGAGCTGAGCGCGTCCAGGTTGCCACTTCCACTTGGTTGAGGCTGCATCGTTGGTTGGCGTGAAGATGACCCGAGAGACACCTGCCTCCGCAAGCATCTCCAACACCTCCCTCCCGCGACCTCTCCCAACATCTGCAAACCCTGCCCACACAGACACTGGGAGGGATGGTTCCTCAACCTCTCCTTCCTCAACCTGGGTCTGTCTGGCAGATTCAATCTCACCACAGACCCACTCCATCAAGTGGTCCATCATGGCTCATCTCCTGAGTCCAAATTCATGATGCAGACATGAACCAGGTCTAGTCTGTTCTGGACATAATTGACCTTGGTTTTCACTGTGGTCTCCATCATGAGTGGATTCTGGTGGGAGTGCATGGTGTCAAGGGTTCTAGCTGTAGACATGGCAGACTGATATTCTGTCCATGTCAAATCCCTGTTTGTACAGTTGGTTATTTCTATTGTGAAACCCTGTTTCATGGTTTGACCTCATGTGTATTTAAGTATCTGAAATCTCTTGAGTTTCAGTGTTGAACTCCCACCAAAGTTTTCAATCACAACCCTGTGAGCAGGCTGACCAGATATGTTTTCAAGACCTGCATAAAGGACCCTCAAGGTGTTGACTTCATTCTGGTCCTGTCCAATGACTGTGATGAAGGCAGGAGTGACATTGGTGGTCTGTTGGTCACTGTTCCATCTCAAGAATATTCTCTTACCTGCAACAAATGAGAATCCCTCAGCAGGCCTCATGTTTGTCCCCACTGAAGTCCCAGATGCAGGACAAGTTGCGTGGTTGCTTTGATTCCGAGTGGTACCACTGAAGTCAAGATTGACAGTCTCATCCGTTGCCCCAGTGTGCCCATTTATCAAGATACCTTGTCGGAAGTATGAAGCGGTGCCCGATGTTTGAGTGTAGTCAATGTTTACAATCAAGAGAGAGTCTCCAGTGTGAGTCTCCCTGTAAAACAGAATGTAATCTCCATTGCTAAACTCAATTTCATCTGTCCCATCACTTGGGGACCCACCACTGGCATAATTGGACAGTCCAGAGAAGTCTGAGATCTGTGGAGTTTTGAAATCAAGGTCCTTTGGACTCCCACTCCTGTCCTTCTGAATTGCCAACCCTGAGTCATAGAACTCAGAAGGAATCCAACAGTCTGAGACTGTTGAATATCTCCATGTCATGTTGTTGTTTGTGGTCCTGGCAGTTGCACCTTCTGTCCCATCTGGGATGGAGTCATAATTGGCATATTCTTCAACTGCCTCCCCTCCTCCTCCTGGTCTGAAGAAGAAACCCATATCATGCCTCCTCAACACTGTAGGTTTGACTTGATGCACTTCCCAGTAGTTTGACAGACCCAGCAGGAACTGCCGCATCAAACAGAATTCCCTCCCCTGCATTCAACTCCACATGGTATGAAGAGGAGGTTGGGTCCACTCCATCCCATCTCACATAAATCTTCCCAGTGTTTGTAGAATCAGCATAGATCCAGAGTCTAACCCGGTCCCCATTCGCCGCAAGTGCAGTCACTACGGGAGACGTGCCTACAGTCCCCGTTGCAGTGTTCTTTGTGTACCTAGCCATGTCAGGCCCTCCTTGATTGTTGTTTTCTTTGCCATGGTTGCACAAACATGACCTGTTCACTATATAGTGATATGTGGCCGATACATCAACTGAGCGTGGCCACAAAAGGAGATTGACGCCATGCCTAGATCCACCAAGCTCAACTCGAGAGTGCAGAACACCATTGTTAAGTGCCTCAAGGACGGCAACACCCGCAACGACAGCGCGTTATATGCGGGCATAGGCGTTTCCACGTTCTACCTATGGCTTGACAGAGGCCGAGCTGGTGAGTCGCCATATGTAGAGTTTCTGGAAGCTGTAGAAAAGGCCGAGGCCGAGGCGATGATTGCCAACGTTGCCATTATCCAGAGAGCAGCAAACGACACCTGGCAAGCTGCGGCATGGTGGCTTGAGCGCAAGCGTCCTGATGATTGGGGACGCAGGCAACGCATGGACATCGGCACCTCTCAGGAACAGCCGATGAAAATCACTGTGCAGATTGGAGGAACACCAGCTGGTGAAGAGTAACGCCCAAACCCAACAACAACCCGAGGTCTGCTGCGTTGTCGGTGACCAGATCCCCGCCCAGGTTGCATTCTGGACAGACCCGAGTGCAGTTCGGGGTTACATCGGAGGCGTTGGTTCTGGTAAGACGTTTGCAGGAGCTGTTGAAGTGCTCAGGCAACCCGAGGGAACAACCGGTGTCATCCTGGCACCAACGTTCCCCATGTTGAGAGATGCCTCCCAACGCACGTTCAACTCCATCTGCCCTCCCCAATGCATCAAAGAGCACAACAAGAGTGAGAACAGAACGGAGTTGGCCAACGGGAGCACCATCCTTTGGAGAACAGCCGACAGCCCAGACCGGCTCCGAGGTCCCAACCTGAGTTGGGCATGGATTGACGAGGCCGCGTTCATAACAGAGGCCGCATTCAAGGTGGTGTTATCACGCCTCCGTGTTGCTCCTGGTCACCTATGGGTTACAACAACCCCGAACGGCCAGAACTGGCTATACCGCCGATGGGTTCAAGACCAGCTCGGCTATGCTCTCCACTACGGTAAGACAGCAGACAACCCGTTCAACGTTGCAGGATTCGCGGAGGAGCTGCGCAGACAATACGCAGGAGACGCAGCATACGCAGCTCAGGAGCTGGATGGACAGTTTGTTGACCTCTCAGGCTCAAAACGCTTTGCTGGTCCCATCCTCGCCGCAGTCTATGAGAAGCGGTCAACCATCTCCTGGAGATATACCGAGGTTATCACAGCAGGAAGCGGAGCTTATACGCTCCCCTCCTCTCTCAGAGTGTACAAACTCCCCGAGGCCTCAAGGCAGTACGTCATCGGAGCAGACTGCGCAGAAGGCCTCAAGGGAGGTGACGACTCAACAGCGGTTGTCCTGGACAAACTCACCGGGGAGTGCGTTGCGGTGCTCGCAGGAGAGTATGAACCCACGGAGCAGCATCCTGCTCTCATCACACTACTCTCCCGATGGTACAACGCAGCTCCTGCTCTCATAGAGCGTAACAACCACGGCCATGCAGTGCTCGGAGCCTGCAAGCGTCATGGTGTCGTTTGCTGCAACGGGTTGGACGGGAGACCCGGTTGGCAGACCACGGCACTCTCCAAAGCTCAGGCCTATGGGGAGGCCAATGCGTATCTGTTGGAAGCTGAGCGTGATGGTGCTATGTTGCTCCCGGACAGCCGACTCAAAGAGCAGTTGGCCAGCATTGACAGAGTGACGTTGAAGGGACCAGGCAAGGGACGCATTGCGAAAATTGATGATGAGGCGATGGCTTGGGTATTGGCAATGCAGGCCCGGCGAACTTCACCAATAGCTCAGGCCCGCTCCAGAGCTGCAATGGCTAAGATGCTCGGACGTAGGAGAAAGTAAGATGGGGATCTGGTCAAAAGCATTGGAAAGTTTGGGCATCAAACCAGAGAAGGCACAAAGCCAACCTGCACCACAGCTCCCCCAAGGGAGCAGAGCGCGTGGAGATGTTTGGGCCAACACATACAGTGGTCTCGGAACCGCGCAGTATGACCCGAGCAGGCAGACGCAGTATTACACCACCTATGACATCACCAGCAGGCCTCAAGTGATCCGCGCCATGATGCGCAGTAACCCATTGGGCCGCAAGATCGTTGAGAAGCAAGTTAAGATGGCTTGGGGGAGTGGCGTTGGGTATCAAGTCATCGGAGGAGGAGACAATGCAGAGCGAGACCTCAAAGCGGAGCTGCGCAGGCTCGAAGTGCAGGCAAAGATACAGCGGGCTAGGGTTTTGGGCCGCGCTTTTGGCGGGGCTCTCCTTGTCATGTCGGTGGACGATGGCCTGGACCCCTCCGAACCACTCGACCTGTCCCGAGTGCGGAGGCTCCTCTACCTGCGACCGATAGACCGTTGGGACATCCCAATGCAGCAACTTGACATGACGGGAGGCCCACGGGATGGAGAGACGGAATATTACACCATCTCCTCCTCCCACTCGGCCTCTCAGGTCCGTGTCCACTACTCCCGGGTCATCCGCTTTGAAGGTCTTGAGGTTGATAGGTACACCAAAGGAACCATCGGCAACTGGTCCGACTCCGTGCTGCAGCCTGTTTACGATGCGGTGAGAGACATCGACTCAGGAGGGCAGAGCCTCAGCTCCCAGCTCGCAAGTGCAGTCCAGAGCGTTTACAAAATCAAGGGACTGCATGAACAGATCCTCGCAGGTAACCGAGAGTTCGTTGAGGATTGGATGGCATCTTTGGAGCTGTTCCGCTCCCACCTCCGAGCAGTTGGGTTGGATGCAGACAATGAGGATCTGCAGTACCTGGCAAGGCCTCTCGGGGATAGCGTCCACGTCTATCATGCGTTGATGCACCGGGTTGCTGCAGCTGCAGACATGCCCATCACTGAGCTATTCGGCATGTCCCCCTCGGGACTCTCCACCGATGACCAGAGCGGGACACGTCGATTCTATGACAAGATTACAGCGGAGGAGAGGCAGGGAGAGCAGGGCAGAGCGTTGGACCGTGTTCTTGAGGTCATCACCAACCAGCAGTTGGTTCCCTCCCTGAACGGCTCCGATGTGCTTTACAGCTGGCCGAGCCTCTACAGCCCAACAGCCAAGGAGGAGGCCGAGCTCACAAAGCTGAGATCTGATACTGCAGTGCAATTGATTGCAGCTGGTGTCTTGACTGCGGAGGAGGTTCGCACGATTGCTGGTGAGATGCTGGCCATTGACCTTGAGACACAACCCGAGGTCAACATCGTGGAGGAGCCTCCCGAGGTTGAGGAGGAGGAGTTGAAGGGAGATGCCCTCTACCACATCCGCTCCCGATTTGTTGACCAGGCCTCCCGACTGGCAGACAAGCGTCAACCCAATCTTTACAGCAGTCTCAAGCCAATCGTGGAGAGAGAGCTGAAGGGGTTACCCGCGTTGGAGGTTCAAGGGCTCACCGTCTACATTGCAGACCAATGGGAGCTGATAGGTGATGACCTTGATGAGTTCATGGCCACTCGAGACCCGGACAACTATGATGAGGCCGAGGTTAGGCAGATGATGCGCACCCGCGCAGGCCTCCGTGCAGACCAGATTATCCGCATGGTACGTCAAGCATATGACCGGGCAGACATCGGAGCCGAGGGAGAGAGGTTCTTTGAGTGGCGCACCGTTGGGGATGACCGGGTTAGACCAGAGCATGTTGCGTTGGATGGTCGCGTGTATCCATTGGGGGAGGGTCATCCAGAGGAGGGGTTCCCCGGAGATGCGCATGGTTGCAGGTGCATGGCAGTCCCCGTCACCTCGGTTGAGGCTATCCAAGGAGATGCTGAGAGTTTCACTCCCCCAGCTGCTGTTCAGAGGGCAGCTCAGAGAGCACTCCGCGTTCGGCGTCAATCTGTACCAAGCCAACGCGGGATGACTGCAGTTGGGCTAGCACGTGCTCGAGACCTTGCCAACGGGAGGCCCGTTTCTGAGGAGACGGTAAGACGGATGCTCAACTATTTCACCCGTCATGAAGTGGACAAGGAAGGCTCTACGTGGGACGAGCAAGGCAAGGGTTGGCAAGCCTGGCACGGTTGGGGAGGAGATGCTGGTTTCCGTTGGGCACGTCGTATTGTCAACCAGCTGGATGCCAACAAGGGAGACGCTGAGAAGACGGGAGCTGCAACACCAGCAGAGCCTGAGGAGCGTATCACGGGGAGCAGACGCAACCCCGAAGGCTCAGCAAGTGGCACCCGAGGCGGCATCAAGATTAGTCAGGAGACTGAGGCTGCGCTCAAGCGTAAGGTTGAGGAGCACAACGAAGAACACGGAGATGACCCTGCAAAGCGGGCAGACCTCGGGATGCTCAAAGCCGTGTTCAGGAGGGGAGCTGGTGCCTTCTCCGTCTCCCATCGACCCGGGATGACCCGTAACCAATGGGCGCTCGGACGTGTCAATGCGTTCTTAAATCTCCTTCGCAGTGGCCGTCCTGAGCGTGCTTCCTACACAACAGACAATGACTTGTTGCCAGAGGAGCACGCCAAATCAACCAAGGAGGAGAGCTGAGATGCTGCGCATAGTTGTATCAAGGGCAGATGACGCAGAAGCCGCAATCACTGATGAGGGTTGGCGTGAAATACGCGATGCGGTTATCGCGCGTGCAGGGGTTCTGGAGTATCGCCTCGGGGATGGTCGAATCCTCAAGGAGCTGAGAGATCCTGCTGTCATCCATACCGATGAGGCGTTGGCGTCGTATGAAGGAAGGCCCGTGCTGCTGGCAGAGCATCCCCGAGACAATCAAGGGAGAGTCACACTGGCCACCGAAGAGAACACAGCACAGCTCCCCGTCATCGGCTCCCTTCGCAACGTCCGCGCATCAACAGCCACGGACAAAGACGGCAAAGCCCATCAAGTCACCGTTGCGGATGTACTCATCTGGCATCCCGACGGCATCAACGCAGCTCGGCAAGGTGTGAGAGGTTTCTCCGTTGGGTATCGGACCAAGGTGCAAATGACGCCTGGCACGTTTGACGGGGAGGCGTATGACACCAGACAAGCCGCAGACCTCGGGAACCATGTTGTGTTGACAGCAACCCCAAGAGCGGGAGATATAACGGAATTCAGAATGGATAGCCATACGGCTATTGCTGACACCACGACGGGCAGTGCCTCGTCATTGACAGGAGGGCCAACCATGGCAACCTATAGCTTGAGAGGCACCGAGGGAGAGGTTAGCGATAACCTCGTCACCGTCCTTGATGCCGAGATGAAAAAGGCCGATGACATGGCCGCAGAGATTGAAGCGCTCAAGGCAGAGCGCGATGAGCTGGCCGCACGCGTGGCCAAACTTGAAGAGGAGCACTCCGAGATGATGGAGGAGCCCGAGGCAGACATGGCGCACGGAAAGAAGAAGGATGAAGAGGAGGAGGAGATGATGGGCGATACCGCTGACATCTCCGCTCAGGTTGAGACCATGGTTCAAGAACGCCTCGCGTTGATTGACCAGAGCCGCAGCATCCTCCCGCAGTCCTATGTCTTCGCAGGGAAGCTCCCCGCTGAGATTCGGGCAGATGCCGTCTCCGCAGTCATTCCCGACATGGATGTGACGGGACTCTCCGAAGAGGAGATTAAAGGAGCCTATCTGGTTGCGTTGAACGCACCGAGCAGGCCGACCAAAGCCAACAAGACCTTGGCTGAAGCCACACGTGGTGACAGCAAGCAGAAGAAGCTCAATGCCCGTCAAAAGGTCATGAGCTGGTACAACAACCCCGCCATTCGCGGGACAAATAAGGAGGGCTAAGCTATGAGCAGGAGCCTTTTGTCTAAGACCTCGCGGATGGGAGATGTCAATCCGGTCGCGGGAGCTATTTACGGCGCAGCTAGCAACCAGGATGAGACCGCCATGCAGGTCGGTGGGAGCGCAGCTCAGGTCACAACCATGGTTGTGTCTTCAGCTTCCGAAGCAACCTACACTTGGCAGGTTGGAGAGGATTCTGGCAACCTCACGACCTTGACCTATGCGGCATCTGGTACGGACACCACCACGACCATTGCAACGGCTATCGCCAACGCAACCAACGCGAAAGTGGGAGTTTCCAATCTGGTGTTTGCAAGCTCCTCAACTGCAACGGTCACCTTCACCGGACGCCAGAAGGGAGCATCTGCAACCTTCGTTGTGTCTGAGAGTGACAGCAAGTTGGGCACACCTTCCAACACCACCACGGCAGGAGACGCAACTGCGATTCCTTTCGGGACTATGGTTGAGCGCAGCTCCGCAACCAAAGCAGTTGGAACAGCTGCCATCGGCTCCGCTATTGGAAGCGGGACTTACACTCAGCAGGTTTCAACCATCACGGCCGAGGGCGGTGACATCACGTTGGCAGCTGGTGACGTGCTTTACGCAACCATCACGGGAGACCTTGACGGCACCGGAGTCAAGTCCTACAGCGCAAGGACCGTGTTCCGCAGCAATGCCGCGACAACGCTGACCGCGTTTGTTGCTGCTATCAATGGTGTTCTCCCTGCCAACAGCGTCATTGCTGCTGTTGATAGCGATGACATCACGTTCACCGCAGAGGTTGCTGGTCTGGCGTTCGATGTCTCAGCGTCCTATGACGACGCAGGCGGGACTCCTGGCAGCTTCACCGTCGCAGCAACCACGGCCAACGCTATTCCATTGGGAGGCGGTGTTGCGCTCAAGTCTCACACCATTGAGCAGGATGATAACGGTGACTCCAAGTATGAGATGGGAGACACGTTCTCAGGCCTCACCGAGGGCAAGTGCTATGTTCTCCTTGATAGCGGTATCACCGTTGCTGAGGGAGATGCCTGCTTTGTCCGAGTCACCGCAACCGGGACCGAGCAGGCAGGAGCCTTCTCCAACGTCTCGGACAGTGGAGATAACCTGCCCATCGGCTCCTTTGGGTTCAAAGGTGTTTGGGTTGGTGGCAATGTCACCGACATGAACGGAAACAACGTTGCTCCGCTCTACTTGAGCCGAGCGTAACCAGGAGGGAAGCATCATGCTCCAGAACAGACTTTTCAATCGTGGGAGCGATATCAGCCGCTTGATCGCGGGTATGCTCCCTCTCCCCGTGTGGCAGTCGATGATGACAGCACGCGGCGACAACGGCAACATTGCTGAGGAACAGCTCACATACATCATTGAGCAGGTCTACGAGCGCAGCGTTCCAGACCATCCGTTGCTCAACTTCCTCAACTTCGATACCTCAGCACCAGCTGGTGCTCAGGCTACCCGATACTATGAGGGAGAGTCCCGAGCACGGTTCAAGCCAATGGGCCCGCAGTCATCAGACTTTGATGTTGCAGACCTCGGCAAGAAAGCCATCACCATCCCCGTTGAATCATACTTCAGCGGTTACGAAGTGTGGTTGCGCGAAGCTGAGGCGTTGGCCATGTCAGGAGGTCAAGCGGTGCCCAGGATGGCACGTGCCGTCTTGATGGCATACCGTGACCTCCTGGTGCTCCACACTCTCGTTGGAGATGCGGACGCGGGCATTGACGGTCTGTTGACCACTGACAAAATCAAGAACACACGTTCTTACAGTGACTCAGACCGCCTCAGCTCCAGCTCCTCCGCAGATGACATCTTCTCACTGTTGGCAGACCTCGCGTTCAGCATTGCCGACACTTCAGAGGATATCTTCGGAGATGAAGGTGGCTACGTGTTGGCTGTTCCTTCTCAGCTGTTCCGTAAGGCTTCGCGAACGTTCTTCGGAAATGACGCGAACATCTCAGCAAAAGACCGCTTTGAGCTGACCACCGGGTTCTCCCTGGTTGGTCTCAACAGGCTCAACGCGATTGACGGTGGTCTCCTCCAGGATGCCAGCGGTGACAAGTCCTGCGCAATTGCAGGTAAGTTCACGCCTGAGACTCATGCGAAGCAGCTGCCCAAAGCACTCGAGCAGTTGACGCCACACATGGACCACGCAGGCCTCAGGACCGTGGTCCCATCGGTGTGCAGCATAGGGGGCATCCACCTGTATGAACCCTTGTCCTTCGCAACTGCCCGTAATATTTGGGAAACTTCCTGATGAACCTGTGATGTGTTGAGGGCTCCTCAAGGGGTTCTCAACACGTCTCAACGCGGTGAGATAGATGGCAACGCTAACAGCTTCCGACATGTTTGCAGACTATCCTGAGTTGACGACTACGAACGCGGACGACTTGACCAGGATTGCAAATTTTCTGGACGTGGCCGAGACCGTTATCGTTGAGGGTTTTGATACCATCGCGAAGCGTGACCGCTGCAGGCTTGCAGTTGCTGCCCATCTCACCGCGTTGTCCAACAGCGACAACTGTAGCTCCTCCTCAGGAGCGCGGTCTGGAGCTGTGACAGGACGCACCCGCGGGTCGCGTTCTGTCCAATATGCCAACCCAGATACTAGCCAAGGGCTGAGAGGTTTCCTGCTCGGCTCAACTAGGTATGGGCACATCGCAATGATGCTCCTCTCGGGAGCACGCCACCGAAGAGGGGTTGTGTCTTGACGTTCAAGATTTCACAAACCGGCTCAAAGAAGGTGGCCAACGCACTGTTGAGGTTGCAGCAGACCTCTCCCCGGATGATTCGGGAGGTAGCCAAGGACGCCAACAGACGCCATGCTGCAACGTATCGACGCAGGCGCATCCCTCGGGACACGGGACGGCTAGAAGACTCACTGACTTTCGAGTCACATCCCGACCGGGAGATCATTGTTCAGCAGAAGGGGATGACCATCGGCACCAACGTCCCCTACGCAAAGTATCAACGCCACCGCATACGACCATTAACCCGTGACGAGCTGGTTGATATCTTCGTGAAGCCAATCCTTGACGCACTCCAGGAAGTGCTCGCAGGGAGGGCATGATGGCACTGTTTCCCCGCATACGGCTCCGAGCTTTGATGCTCCATGTTCGTGATACTTTACGAACAGGCATCAATGCACAAATCACAGCTGCGCAAGCTGAGTCACCAGCAACGGCTCCTGCTTCCAATCTTGAGACCATTGCCAACACCACAACGCAAATAGAACTCGGGGACCATCCCGATTATGAGCCGCTGTTCTACCCATCAATACGCATTGCCAACCCGAGAATGCGGTTTGTGCCGTTCACCTCGGCCACTGTGACAGACACCGAGGTCACCCTCCTCCTGGGCATCTACACTGAGGAGGTTGCAGGCGTTGGGGAGTGCGCAGGAGACACCATCAAGAGTCTCACCGAGACAACGCTTGACCTTGTGGAGTGTGTCCGAGCATGTCTTGAGGAGGATTATGGGAACACCACCTATGGTGACCGGCTCCTCTGCATAGGCTATGAGCGCGTTGAGGCACCGCAAGATCCAGAGGCACCATGCGTGATGCGCATGAAGTACGAAATGACAGTTCAAATCATGACCCGTGCTCGGCAGAGCAAGGGCGCAACCACGTAGAGGAGGCACACTGTGACCTACGAACTTTTCCCAGAAGCCCACGGTGCAATCCTCCGTGGTAAGCTAGAGACGACCTACAGCACCGATCCAACCGTTGCAGATGCGGATGTCTATCGCGCACCGGTTGAGGCCGCGTTCGATTCGTTCAAGCGTTCAGCAATCAGCAGGCAGACGCAGGCCGCGTTCATCTCAGGCGTGAAGGCCTCTCCTGCGTCGGCAATGGGAGAGTACTCCATTGAAGCGGTGCTAGACCATCAAGCACTCACCGCATCAACCGATCCAGACACATACACCGATGTGCCGCAAGCCGACATTTGGTTGAGGGCAGGAGGCTTCCAAGCCAGCTACACAACCAACGTTGATTACTCAGGCATCAAGCCAGACAGCATTGTGCTCGCAGGCTCTAACAATGACCGCATCCTGACATACACATACAAGCCGAGGTCAACCAGCATCTCCCGAACTTCAGCCCGTTGGGAGTACACCGAGATTGACGAATCCAACGAAGGTCTCAAGCACGTCTTGGCAGGAGCGCGCCATGGTTGGACGATGAACATGCCAGGCGGGGAGCATTGGACGCTGAGCTGCGAAGGCAAGAGCCTCCCCGCAGTACCAACGCGGGTTGCATCTCCAACGCTGACCAGCTCCTTTGATGACAATGACGCCATTGTCGGGTTGGGAGGCAACTATGCTCTCACCAAGTTTCTGGCCACTTCCGATACCTACGGCAAAGCCAGTGAAGCGGGAGACGCATCAACCATGCAGGCGTTCGTTTACAACATGTCCTTAACCAGCAACCTTGAGGTGCAGGAGATCATCGCGCCCAATGGTGATTATGGTGTTGCTCAAGTGCGTTATGCTGCTGGTGTTCCGCAGCTCAAGTGCACCATAGATCAAGTCATGTGGTCCGAAGATTGGGACTTATACTCATTCATGAACAACGCCAACGGCATCCGGGTTAGCACAACATGTCCGCTCCCCGGCTCAACAACAGACTTCGTGGTGTTCACGTTCACCGGGCAGATCGTGGACATCGTGCGCGGTGCTGATAACGGCTACCGCAACGTTGAGTTGACCCTTGATTATCTGTACCCAGAGAACAGCAGCGATGATGGAGGCTTGGCCCCTACTGCTGGTATCACGTTCAAATATGTGACCATTGTCGCATAATAGGATGCGGAGGCGTCCATCAACACCAAAGGAGATTTACCATGCCACTCATTCCCGTTGACATTGGAGGAGGCCGAACTGCGCATATCAGAGAGGAAACCCCGTATGGGGAGATTGAAGATGCGCGTTGGCTGGAGAAACACTGGTTGGAGAAGTCACCAGACCATGCAAAGGAGGCACGTCAAGCTATGTGCTTCCCCATGGTTTGCGTACATCGTTGGGAGGGAATGCCCGAGGGCTGGAGTTGGCCCGACCTCATAACGCCTCTCAGCACGGACCAACCAGCAATTGACGCCAGATACCAAAGCCTCCGCAGTCACCTCGGCATGAGGACCTTAAAAGTGTTGATGGACGCCATCCAAAAAGCCATGCTCCCCGATGAGTTGCTTGAGGGAAACTGAGGGCGGCGATCCAATACAGAGATCGCCACAGAAACAGCCCAGAGCACGTTCGCTGGTTTCAGCTATACCTCAGGAGATATCTGCTCAAAGGGAGACACCCTCGGCACTCAGCGGAGCTGACAAGCACGGGAGAGGTTAAGGTGAAGCGGCATCTATACACCAACACTCCCGAAGATGTTGATGCGGTGTTATATTGGATGGGTAGGGCGGCAGAGTATGATGCTGGTCTGTACCCAGCAGGAGGCCGCCGTGCTCAGTCCTACAAAGCCATGACCTGCGCAGGCATCATCTCTCATGAGGTTGGCGTCATGATGGCCAAGCATAACGCGGAGATGGAGAGGAGGGGTTGAGATGGTCCTTGAGAAGATTGAAGTTCAAGCCACGTTTGAAGATGAGATAACATCCCGCGTTCAGAATGCCTTAGACACCATGGTTGAGTTCGGTGCAACCACGGAGCAGGTTAGTCAGGCGTTCAACCAACTCAACAAAGCTCAGAAGGCAGGTGCCAAGGGCATGGCCCAACAAGCCAACGTCATGAGAACGTTGGTTGATGAGTCCGAGAGTGCCGAGTTTGCACTGCGCAACGTTGGCAAAGCCACTGAGATAGCAGCTCAGGCGGGTCTCAAGCTAGAGGATGCTGGCCGTCAATTGGGGATGGCGTTCAAGGGTGACACCACCATCCTGAAGAACTTTGATGCGCAAGCCAGGAGAGCAGCTGCAGCCATTGAGAAGATCAACAACCCCGCAGAGCGTCAAACTCAAATCATGCGGGAGTTGGCTGCAGCTCAGCGGAGGAGCACGGGGACGCTCAACCGGTTTCAAACCGCCATTGGTAAAGCCGATGTCAAGCTCTCCGCTGTTGGTCTCAGCGTTGGAGCACTGGCAACAGGTCTAGCGGGGTTGGGCTTGGCCGCAACAACCGCAGGATTCGCCGTCTTGACCAGCGCAGTCTCCAAATACAGGGAGACCAACGAGTTAGCGCAGGAGTCCACCAACGCCCTTGAGATGAGCCTGAAACGGGCATCAGATGAGACGGGCAGCATGCTCAACGAGTTTCTGGAACTCAATGAGGCAACGCTGTTCCTTTCAAAGTCCGTGGATGACTTAACCGACGGCAAGACATCACTGTTCAAGGAGATGGCTGC
>Ga0213858_10000880_pt1 | contig 14122 bp, 20 predicted proteins | sample PICome_FD_160122 | JGI IMG/M metagenome (GOLD analysis project Ga0213858, IMG submission 160122) | Coastal seawater microbial communities near Pivers Island, North Carolina, United States - PICO245 | ecosystem: Environmental > Aquatic > Marine > Coastal | place: USA: North Carolina | collected... | reverse complement strand
ACTAAGTCTACGTTTGAAATACTATCTCCGAAATTAGGTGCTAATCTATAACCTCTCAAATCAAGTGTTTCCAAGTGAGTATTATTTCTATTAACATTTGTAGCCTCTGGATTAAATGCTTCTACTCTTACTGAAGCCCACTGGTTAGGAGCCCACAGTGCTCTAGAACTATCGTGAGTATAATCAGAGCTTACTAAATTTGAATCACTCTGCAAGAACTCAAAGACAGTTGCTTGAACTTCTGTTTGAACTGGACCCTCGAGATCTAGTGCAATGTTACCTTCTCTGTAACTTCCAGATAACTCGGTGATAGTTGATGTACCAGCAACTCCGGGGTAAGTAAATGGAATGAATGTATCGTACTGGTGTACAAGAAGTGGTGTACTGCCATTAAATGTACTACTAGTATTTAAGGCAATTTGACTGAAGGTATCTGGCTTAGAAGATGAATCCTTAGTAGCTTCTAGGAATGTAGCATTCGCGTTTAATGTTGTCCCATCCGGTAGAGTTAAAGCGGAAGCAGCGTGTAAAGTAGCTGGGCTTTCATTCTCTGAAATGAACTCATAAACTTCTAGGTTTGAGTAAGCTCCGATATTGACCCTAGATACACGAGTAATCGAACTCTTATCAAAGGTATAAACAAATGTTTCGATTCCCTCGAAGTCAGAGGTTGAAGTAGATAACAAGTAGTGATTAGTTAATCCACCGACAACAGTCTTTGCTTCGGACTCAGTTAAATCAAAAGCGGTTACTCGGACTCTGTTTTGGCTTATTTGAAATAACTCCTCGGATTGCAGAACAGAAGGTTCTAAAAATGTAAATCTCTTAGTAGGGATACCGTCCACTTCAGAAGTCTCTTCTCGAGCTATTACGTAACCACTTGGAGTAGAAGGTGTTCCGTTGAATACTTCTTTGACAACCGCTAGCTGTGAGCCTACTTTATCCTCAGAGGTGCTTAATGTTACACCGTCTTTTAAGAAAGTATATTGTATTGTCTCTATGCCCTCGAAGTCTGTTTGTTCTTTACGGGCAACTGTGTAACCCGATTCTGTTGGGTCGCTAGTTGGATTGTAAAATGTTCTTGTAATCGCTAACTGAGAACCGACGAAATCGTTTACCCTAGAGAGCTCAACGTTATCCTTAAGGAATGTAAACCTATTCGTCTGATAACCTTGAAAGTTTGATTCTTCTTTTCTGGCAATCGAGTAACCAGCTGGGGTACTAGGATCGGTTCCGAATGTCTCTATTGCTTTAGCTTTCTGTGAGCCGACATTATCGATTGTTTCGAGAACTGTTCCTTCTTCTAAGTAAACCTCAATGAGTTTTACATAAGAGTCAGTGTTGTCTACATTTAAACTAGCCAGTACGCAGTTGACCCCATCGACAGTAATTGCTGTGCCGCCAATGCTTTTACTAAAAGAGGTGCCAACCTTCGCTATGCTTTCTCGGGTTACTCGCTGTAAACCATTGAGATCGAAATCAATCGTATCATCTTTTACTTGAACAAATGAAGTACCCAGTGTCTCGTACACTAAGGTGACAATCATATTGTCTTCAGTCGGAGTAGCCTCTGTAGCTACAAGAACCGCGTCAGTGTAAGCCTCGTTGGTTCTGCGGTCGATACCAGCGATCGACATCTGTGCAGTAGATAAAGTACCGTAAGATGCAAAAATTTGGGACTTGTTCCCAAACATCCAAGCCTCCCTAGGATTGGTAGCCTCGCACTGGAACGTTAAACGGTATCTATCGTTTTGTAACTGCTCAACTCTAGGACCAGCTCCTACGAGTTTTAATCTCTGACTTCTATGATATGTTGGCATTAGTACTTACCTCTGCGGCTTTTCGGTGACGATTTTTTACGACCACCGGGACCTTTCCAGAGTTCAGTACAAGCTAAGTGTCTAGCCGTTCCGGGTTTAGCCGTTTCGCACTTGTGACGTGCTCTAAATGATTTCCGAGCGGCTGGTGAATAATTGTGACCGTATCCCTTTGCCCCAGCGTGCACTAGCTTACGCTCTCCGCCAGTGCAATACAATTTCATAATCTTCTTGCCGGGACGAGTGCTTCTGCGAACTTCTCCGCATCGCATATCCTTCTTGGGATTTTTAGCCATTTAATTAATGATCCGTAATGGTATCAGCTGCGGCGGTATCAAATACTATTACGCATTTTACGGCTGCTGTAGCTGAACCCGTTCCACTGATCCTTAACTTTTGGACATCATCTGGACCTCCAGTTAAAGTCGGTAACAATGCAGTTCCGGGAAGTGAGTAAGCTGTATCAGCTACTGTATTTCCAGAACCGACTGCGGCAGTCTTTACATCTATAATAGTATCGTTGTTATTATCTAGAAGTAGTACGCTATCAAGGATTTGATCGCACTCGAATACTACTAGTTTAATATCTCCGTCTGCCTCACCTTCTGCGTAAATTGGTATATCTGTATTACCGGTGGTAATTGCATAACTTCCATCAATTACTGAAACATTTGTTCCGGTTATTGTACTGTTCTGTACGAAATTTATACCTCCAGCAGATACTCTGTAGCTCGTGTTTATGGTTGCCATATTGGTATTATATAATTAATGTCAATCTTCCGATACGTTTTTATTTCTATCAGTTATATGACGCTCTTGAATCAAAATCTTGAGCTTCATATTTAGCCGGATCATATCATTATCTAGTGCTTGAATCTGTTTCTTGAGCTTTCCAAGTGAGCTGCCGCATTCATCGAGGGCTGGATTAACTGTATTAGTCACCCACTTCCAGATGTGCCACACAAAGAAACCTAGCCCAATGAGAGCTATTAAAGAGAAGCCGAACTTTGCTACTACGTCCGCCCAGTGTTGAAATTCGTATCCGCTCATTAGTCGTCTCTACAATCCTCCTTGCCTTCGCTTGCGGCTATGCGATCTAAGTTAGGTTCGCAGTTGAATGCACAAGAGAAGTGTGTGTCGATCTTGATAATATCGTTGTTCATATTATCTACTTTATTCTCTAAACTAATCAGAGCTCCAGATAGTCCGCATACGCGGTCTGATACTTGCTTTAAAATAAATTTTAAAATAATAAACAAGAACCATCCTACTGCTAGAGCAGAGGTAATCGGTACTCCGATTTGTTCAATAAATGTTAGTATATCTCCAACCATTACTTTTTCTTCTTGAAGCTTACTCGCGCTTTCGGGGTGTTAGCTACGAATTGTTTTCCCTTTGCTCCTCCAGCTTTTTTCTTGCGAGCTGTAGCCGCTCTTTCAGACTTACTGAGGCTCTTAGCTTTCGCCATTGGTAAGCATCGGTCTGGTCGCTTCTTGTCCTTTGAAGTTCCGCACGGTCCTTTGATCGAGCCATCGATTCCGATGCGGACCCAGTTCTGCTCTCGCCACTTTTTGAGTTCACTCATTAGATAATAATTCTATTTGTTACAGATTTAGTATAAGGTTCTATAACTCGACCTACTGATTTAACTTCATCTCCGGGAACCATAACTCGACCAACGGCTCCATAAGGATCTTTCTTTTTGTTTGTTTGTTTTTGGAATTTATGAAACTCTTGTATATACTTAGCCATTACTTTTTCTTTTTGCGTTTAGCTCCCTTTGCGTAGTTGGGATCTTTACAATACTTTGAAGCAGCCATATTCGCATAAGCGGATGGATACTTGTCGAAAGTCCTACGAGCCCAAGCGATTCCAGCTGGGCAGATTTTATTTCCTTTTCTTTTTGTCGCCACGGAGCACCTCCAAGTCTGCTGCTGTTATCTTATCTCTAGGAACTGCTATCCTAGCTAGTTTCTTTTGCTTTTCACTGTATTCACTGAATGGCATTATACTCTTCTCCGATTGTAATTAGGTTGTTTGCGTCTGCTTTGCTCGGCTTGCATTTCTGCGGCACAAGCTGGGCAACAAGACTTCTTGTCCTTCTTGCCGAAAAATACTACTGATCTTAATCTTGACATTTATTTTTTCTCATTAATGCTACCGCTAGCATAGTTGCGCCGATAATGAACCCAATCGAGGACGGCTCGGGTACAGCGGGACCATTGTAGTCCACCTCAAATCGGTAATCTAGTTCGTCCCATCCGTACTTAACATTATCGTACTCGATACCATCCCAAGAGCTTCTATCCAAGTAAGGAATAAAGTAGTACCACTCCCATTCGGGCTCAATAATGATTTGCGGATAATCTGTCTCGTGGCTCATCGTTTAAAAACTGAAAGTATTATAGCAATCGCTTGCTGAAGAAATGCTACTATCTTCTTAAATGGAAAGAAGATGAGTACTATTGATATTATACCAATGTAGGCAAATGCCATAGCTAGTAAATCAGTGCCGTAGTTCTCGAATAAGTACTTGAAGAAGTTCATTACATTGTAGGGGATACTTGACTATGAGGCTTTATATCGTCCTCAAAAATTGGGGTTTCTATACGAGGAGGCTTGACAGCTTCGGGTTCCGGGGTAGGCTGAGAGGATGGAGCTTTTTCTTCAGATTGTTTTGGTTCTTCTTGTTGCGGCTCTTCTTTGGGTTCGTTACTTTCTTTAGTCTCTTGTTTAGGTTCTTCTTTAGATTCTTCTTGTTTTGATTCCTCCTTTGCCTCAGATGACTCTTCTGTCTTTTCTTCTTTCGGCTCCTCCTCTGGCTCTGATTTCTCCGGAGCTTGTTCTGATTGTGGTTTCTGCTCTGCTTCTGGTTCCGGCTCTGATTGTGGTTGCTGCTCGGGAGCGGAAGGCTGGGATGGAGAAGCGTCAGAGGATGATGGTTTGGAGACCGGAATCTCGCCGGTTTGAATCTTTGTCTGTATCTGTTCGGAAACCTCGGAGGCGTAAGTCTGAGCCGCGATATACCGCTCGGCGATAACAAATTGACCCCAGTCATTGATCTCCTCGAAGTCCACAAAGTTGTGAACAAAATTAGGTGCTTCAATCCTTTGTTCTACAACATCATTTGCTACTTCTGCAACAAAGGTCTCAGTAGTGCTCTGAGCGAGCTCTCCTTGCGTTATAGCGGCTGTTGTAATCGCTACGCTACCCGCGGGTCCAAGTTGCACTAAAGTCTCCACTACGGGTAGTTTCTGTGCCTTCTGGAATAGCTTGCGGATGAAGGATAATTTCTCCTCTCGGCTTTCGATTCCTTCAAGCGTGCCCTCCGCATCGGGAGCCTCTACGGGAACAGTCTTAAGACTGTCATCCTCAAGCAAAACATTGAGAGCTCTAGTGTGCTCTACAAGTATTTCCTTTGCTTTGTCTTTGTTCACTATCGCTTACCTCCGGGGGTGAAGTAGAATCCTATGATTGCCCCAAGTGTCATTATTGCGACTAGTGCTATATGTCCAGTTGTAATGGAAGTGGTGATGTCAGTTCCACTGGGGAAGGAGATGAGTCCCCATAAAATGTTCCAAGATTCTTTGTTTTCTGGGGGAGTGAAGGTGATGAGGGTAATACTGGGGAAGACTGTGCACCAGACGGAGATGATTGCGAAGTTGAGCATCCCGATAAGAGCAATAAGACGACGAGTACCACGAGTAAATAAACTGGTATCTTTATCTGCTTCACCAAATACGGCTTGCTGAAATTCCACGCTCGCGTTAGCGGACGCAAGATCTCTAAGTATTTCTCTTTTAGCTTTGAGTTCATTGGCATCATTTGCTGATTGTACGACACCACCAGCGATCTTGAGCATTGAGCCCATCCCAGTGGCACCGAGGGTTGATAGTAGCATTGTGATTAACCCGAACATAGGTCATACTACTTTTTTAGTAATTTAATAATTGAAATAATTGTTAGGACACTTACTAAACCGGAACAGATAATTGATGCCATTGCATCAAAGTTCTGCAAAGAGAAGCTAGTCCAAGTCCCGAAAATACCCACTGATAATCTTTGGATGATGTCTTCCATATTAGACTTCCTCTGGTTCTGGGAATGTGACGCTAGTTGTGGTAGCAGCTGTTTCATCTTCTGTTAGTTCGTATCCGTCTACGACAAGGGCGTACTTGCTGTCAGCAGTCACTTGAGGGTAAGTGTAGTAGCGAGTACCAGAGCCTACTCTATGGTAAGCATAGCCTCGTCTAGCACCCTCTGTGTCCGCTCTTGCAATAGCATCAGCTTCGTTGTCGTATACTAAATAATTGATTGTGATTTCTTCTTCGCTCATTGTTAGAAAGTGTTGTAATGTAAATTAAGTTCATCTCTAATAGATTCTCTTTCTGATGATTTATCTGCGTTGAATCCTATAAATTCCGCAAACTTACCTTCAAAGTCATTAGATGCTGGGTTGCTGGTTCTTGCACCTATGAAAAGATTTCCAGTAATTGCATCTGTACTTATTCCAGTCATATTAGCTGTTGTTAAACTTCCATCATCAATAGCAGCTCCAAGAGAATCTGAATCTCTGTCTCCAGTAAGTATAAATTGGTCAATCCTTAAATTAGTTCCACCTTGTCCAGTTTTTTGAACAAATGGAGTAGATGACCCATCAGCATAATAATGATATAAGCTCGTGTTTCCAGATGCATAAGTTATATTTGCATTTCTAGTACTACCATTTCTAAATACTTCACCACCAGTAGCACTAGCTTTCATTGAGAAAACACTAAAGTAAGCATTGGCTACTCCATCTAATGGAGAAGCTCCGCTAGTAAACAAAACATTGTTTTGGAAATTTAAGCAAGGTTGACCATTTTCAGTCTTCACTAGACCCCCGTTCATAACTATGTCTGGTTGTTCAGATGCAGTAGCATTTGATATATCGTTACCACTAGCACTCTGATCGTACCAAGTTTCTACGAAACCATTACGAGCTATGCGAGATACTTTAAGATTAGATATAGTAAATATTCTATTATCATCACCTTCACTAAAAGCTAAGTATTCAGCATCATTATTATTAGAGGTTAATTCCACTGAATTAAATCCAGCTGTTACATTAACTTCGTTAGACCTTACTGTGCTTGAAATACTAGTTTGTCTCAAGGCTACTTTAGGACTAGCATCTCCTCCACTTCCTCCAGTTAGGACTGCATTAAATGAAAGGTAAATAACATCAGTATTGGCAACTTTTTCTTTTAATTGAAATCCAGCAAAAGAACTAGCAGTTTCAACATCTAGAGTAAATCCACTTACTCCATTTGATACTGTTACTCCACCAGTTCTTTGTTGGAGGAATGAAAACTCAGTAGCATTTGTTTCATTCGCATCATTGTACAAACCATAATAGTTATTGATGTTGGACTCAATCTTGAAGCGATTGTCTGATTGGTCTGAAGTAAATAAAATTATCTCCTTCATTGTGCCATCAAAGTAAGTTCCAGTGCTGACACGATTTGCACCGATTCTGAACTCAAGTGTTACATCAATGGCATCATCTGCTGCGGTAGCTTGCTGTACAGCATTCTTGAATAATGTAGCAGCGGTTGATGACTGAATAGCTGTTAATAAAGTTTCATTAGTAGTAACACTTCCACTAGCTGAATTAACATCTGTACTATCCATAGAGAAGCGATAGTTACCATCGGCATCGCTTCTTTGCATAATGCGCATACCATCACCAGTACCATCTCTGTTATCAATTAAGTATTGATTCTCGTCAGTATCATCTGGCTTGTGTACAATAAAAGCACCGAATGTAGTGGTTGCACCAAGTGATGCAGTTCCATCCAAGTATGATGCACTTCCATCAAAGTCTATCCCATCTGCAAGTAGTGATCCACTTTCAGCAATCTTTGGTTGGTTAGCAGAAGTTTCTTGGGTTGCATCTTGATTTGCTTTAGTAACTCTAGTAACTATTAAATTTCTGAAATAAATAACATCACCAGTTACATCATTATTAGCTGTAGGTGAAGCTGTTGAACTGTCCCAAAATGATATTCGTTGAGAAGTATCGTCAACTTGAACATAATTAAAATCTATATCTACCCATTGATCTTGGGTAGGAGTAATCAGCCCTTGTTTTCTATCGTTTCCAGCAAAATTAAATTTTTCATTCCAAGCAAATGAGTCTATTGTTGTGTTACTGGATGGAATGTATATTTCAGCAGTAACTCTAACACTTTCTCCAGCACCAATCCCAAAATCCTCTTGATGGTATTTTTGACCATTACCAGCTGTTGTTGTTATTTTCACAACATTGTCTCTACCTAGATAAGTTCCATATTCTTCGGTAGCATTACTTACAGTAAAAGGATTACTTACAGCAAAAGGAGTATCGTAGTAAGTACTTACCTCAGTTAAGTCTATTGTTTGGTCGTACCAAGTGTGGACGAAGGCTTGGTGAGTATGAGATACTATTTCAAAATCGCTGATTGTGTACGAACCAGTATTACCATCAGCACACATAAAGAAACTCCCATCTGCCGTTGCTGTATGGGTTTCCGTGTAAGTTCCATTAGCAGTAAATGTAAAACCACCAGTAGTTACTCCAGTAACACTACTAGTTGAAGTTGTACCTCTAAATGATGGGCTTAATCCAGATTCACTATCAAAATTACTTACTGTGAATCTTATAACAATCACATCGCCATCTGCGAAAGAATAAGCAAAACCAGCTGAACTTGTTCCTCCACCTTTATTATCTGCATCAAATCCAGTATTGCCATTTGCTGTAAATTGGTCATATGGAAAAGAGCCAGTACCATTTACTGCTGTACCTACTGTTAGTGTTTCATTTAAAAATTCATTAAGTGTAGTAGCACTTGTGCTTCCACTTAATACAGATATAGATGAGCTTGTGCTTACCTTATCATCTGAATCAAAAGCTACATTTACTTCTGCATCATCTGAGCTTCTACGAATGCGAACTGCATTGCCGCTATAACCAGCTTTTACCTTACGAAGACTAAAAGCAGCTTCGGCTGTAGCTACATCTGCTGGTAGTGTACCTTCTAGCTTGCCATTTACCCAATCTTCTAGTGCACCACTTGCAACTTGATTAGCTGAAAAGTCTTCTTCTGGGTCTGTGCCTTGACCATCTACATCTCTGCGAACCTTGACAACTCTTCCGTTCATTGCACCGATGTCACGCAATGAGTACGCAGCTGCGGATCCACCAAATCGGCGAGCGATCCCTAAGTCGGTATAAGCGTCAGCGTAGCCCTTATTAATATCCCAAGCACCACCGAGGTTGCCCTTGAGAACATTGTGGGCGGAACCTAGAAGTTCTGAAGACATAATTAATCAGTAAATTCAGATGCGTGAATTGTAGCGTCTGTGCCTCCGTCTCGAATGAACTTAGCTTTTTCAGCAGCCGCTTTGCTCCAAGTATAAGAACGCCCAGCAAATAAAATATGTCCGTTACTTGTAGTAGGTGCTGAGTCATCATAAGTTACTCGAACATCTGCATCTTGAACATCAAATACAATGTAACGAGTTAATTTATTGAAAGCAGTCCCGAACTGAACTCCTCCGGCTGTCGCATCGACTGTCAATGTTTGGTCGCTAACACCAGCTGTTGGTTTCGGATAAAGGTTGGTTACGTATGAGTTTGCCATATGAGTATTTTATATTATGTGTCAACGACTTTGGCGGTTGACGTAAGTTGAAAATCTTCGTGTTACTTGGTTGTTGTTTGAACGAATATCTATCTTTTCTAGCTCTGTATTCAAGTACCCTCGAGCTACTGCCTCTTCTACTTGAGCCTCTTCGCGCTTGCCCTCAAGGCGTAAGAAGTCCGCATAACTAGCGTGAGCCATATAATTGAAGAACTCCAACGGAACTGCTAGTGCTCGATTAGCTGCACCATTGACCGTTCCGCCATCTATAAAATCAGCTGCTACAACCGGATCACTGACAGCAATCGTAAATAAAGTCAGAGGTATTTTGTAAGTAACAAATACTTTACTGTCATTAGTATTTACTACATTTAACACATTGGCACCATCTACATCAGCAAAGAAATCGTACTCAATAGCTGAATTATTTAAAAATGCCCTCTTTCTATGAATTCTAATAAATTCATTTATATCGTTACCTTCAGCATCATCGTATAATACTATTCTTTTAGAAGTTAGTTTCAGTGTTCCAGTAACTCCACCTTGGTTAGTCCAAGAGCTTACCTCCAGCGGACTTGAGGCATTCGCGTCATCGGCGATCGATAACGTAGTAATATTCGTGTAAGTTACTACACCACTTGAATCCACTGTTAAATCAGATGTTGGTATTTTACCTAATCTCCATTTATTATTTGATATTACATAATAAAAAATAAAATGATTTGTACTGTGAGTATTGCGACTTTTGTAAACAGCGTTGCCGTTTGAATCATTTCCTAAAAAGTAGTAATAAGAATTAGAATGCGCATCATCTGCAGTAAGACCACTTGATAAAATGCTATAAAGTATTCTTTCTTCGGAACCGACTATATATCTTGCCCAGCTTGGGCTAGTATTGTAAGCCTCGGAATACCTACGGTTGATAAAGTTTGCTATCTTCAAGTACTCGTCGCCGAGCATTGTGCCAGCTCCAATTAAGGATTGTATTAAATCAATTAGCTCTCCGTAAGTGCGTGTTTGCATTATATTTTATTTGGGCTTAAGTCCGAAAACTTCTTGTTGTAGTACTTTAAAAATTCTTTTGAGTGCACGTGGTCGTGACCGTATTTGCTAGTTAGTCGGAAGAAGTCCCGAGCGGGCATAGTTGCTACGCATTTTCCAAGGACGGGATGCGTCTTCCCCTTTTCTTGCTGCGCTTCCTTGCGCGCTTGAGCAACTCGTAAGTGCTCTGTTTCTCTTTCTAATTTGAAACCACTTTTGATTTCATTCATAAATGCTTGGTCAATTTCACCGGTAGTGAAACTTTTTGGTACGTTTGTAATAATATCCATCAGTAATTTTAAATTAAAAAGGTAGGGCGGGGGCATAAAGCCCCCAACCCTATGAGATTATGCGAATGATCCTAGATCAATGATGCGTAATGCGATAACAATGTTACCAGCAGTTAAGTCACCAGTTGTACCGTTGACTTCAGCTAGAACAGAAGTTTCTGCTTGGTAGCCCACAGCTTGTGATTGATTTCCAGTGAAACCATCTCCGCTGTTGAATACTGGAGCAGACATTCCATCAACATCAAGAGCGTCAATGAATTCATCTGGGTCACCACCAGTTGTACCAACATCTAAAGTGATGTCAGTAGCACCAGCAAGTGCAGTTGATTCGAAGACACCAGCTAATTCAACAGCACCGCCAGCTGGAATAGTAGCGATAGGAAGTTGAGTTGCTGTACCTAATGTTTCACCATTGAATGGATTAGTACCAGTCTTAATTTTATTTAAATCATCAAATGATAATGAGATGACGTGTGTGTATCCGGAAGTTCCGGCTTCGTTTACAGTTAATTTAGCCATAGTAATTTACCTCCGTGATTAAGCGTTGTCTGTGATCTTACCGTGAGCAGCTGGGTGGTATACACCAAGTGTCAATGAGCAATCAACGTATCCGCGCTCACCACCGCCCATATTTGGAAGGCGTGTTGATCCCATTGGGATTAACTCGTGAACACCGTAGTAGTCGGGGTTGACTACATAACCGTCACTGAAGTTAGAACCGCCAGCAATAGTTGCGGGAGCAGTGTCTGGATTCATATTAACGATTGATACGATACCGTGATCTGATTGATATAACTCAACAGATAGCTTGATTTCAGCACTGTTACCATCGTACTGAACAGAACGATATACATCGTCAGTTCCGCCAGATGTACGAGCGAAGTCAGCGATTGTTGTGCGTAGACCAGTGTCAGCAACAAGAGTAAGGTTGTTTGTAGAACCAGTTTCGCGGTAGATAGAAGCGATGATTTGATTCAACTCTGTTTCAGTTAATCCGCCAGCACCTTCTTCAACGATTGAAGTAGATGGAGTACGGAAAGCAGCTGGAACATCAGAAGGACCAGCGGAGTCGATCCAGTCACCAAGACCACGAAGTTGGTAAGCAGTACCAGCACCGTCTTCGACAGCGCGGTCTTGTGTACCGATTAATGTTGCTTCAACGTCACGTTTTAGTTCACGGATTGCTTTAGCTTCTGCTTGAGCAATTTTCGCTGGACCTACGGAATCAACAGCCTCTTGGAGGTCGGATACCATATAGTCACGGCGGAATTTTTGTACGTAGTTACCAAGACGAGCACGTCCAGAGAATTTGTCAGTGAAAGCTGTTACGTCAGCACCTTCAGAAACACCAGCAGTTGATGGTGATGCAAGGCTGTCGACAGTCCACTCAACAAATGTAGCCGATGCTTTCTGCTTTTGAGCAGAAGAAAGAACTGGAGTTTCTTCGGGAGCAAGAATTGTCAAGACATCTGTCAAGTCTTCTCTGTTAGAAACGCCACTTCCGGGATTTGTTGTATCGAATGTATTTGAGAATGACATTTTATATAATAATTAGGAATTAACGATTTTTTAATTGTAGTGTTCTGAGAGTAATGAAATCACCCTTGTTGCCAGATTGTCGGAACCGTTGGCTGAGGTCTTTAAGTGCCTTAGCGGACTTTCCCACAGTTTTCTCTGATGTAGATGCAGCTGATGCAGCTGTTTTAGGTGGTGTCAATGAAGCTGACTTCGGAGACTCTTGAACAATTTTGCGTCCATAGATACTGTTCGCCGCGTGCGCCATAATATAATTGAGCTGTGCTCCTATTTCTGGGTCCGCTGTTTCTGTGAGTTTCTTGAATCTAGGATCGGAAACCATAGCTTCGTAGTTCTTACGAGTATCGTTGTCTTCTCCTTTTAACCACTTGAGTTCTTCTGAAGCCTTCGCATCAAAGGCTTCCTTCAGCTGTTTGCCATTTTCTTTGGCTTGAAGAACTTTTAGTTGAGCCGGTAAGAATTTATCTCTGGACTTCCGCGCTTGCAATAAGCTCGAGCGAATGTCTTTTTTGGTGAGTTCCTTACCTTCTACTTCCGTTACGACATCTTCTGGTCCGTATCCGTCTGCGTTGAATAATACATCTTCCGCCCATTCTATAACTTGATTGACTTCTTCAGCCTTTCCTTGTAAATCAGCGATTGTATCAACTGATGAGTAAGGATTATTGGCTAGTGGTTTATCTGAACTGAGTGGATCGTCACTACTAAGTTTCGTTTCCAACTCTTTGATTTTGGCTTCAGCTGCTTTGCGCTTTGCTGTTAGCTCACCAAATCGAGCTACAGCTCTGCTCCCCAACTTTTCGGATAGCTCCCGAAGATCGTCTTCGGACATCTCATCTAGATCTAACTGTGAAAGAACATCTGTTGATTCCTCTGGTTGCTCTTCAGCAACTTCGGTTTCTTCAGTTTGTTCAGCAACGACTTCTTCGCTAGTTTCAGCTTCGGTACTCTCGACTTCGGCTTCTTCAGTTACTTCGTCTGTTGCTTCAACTGGTGGAGCTTCCTCTTCCTTAGTAGGATTTAGTTGCCCCAAGCGGCGGTTTACAAAATCCGCTGCTGACATATTTGACTGTACCGCTGTTGTTTCGGTTGAGGGTTCAGCGACTCCCTCTGTGATTTCGTTTGACATAATGTTTGCGCTCTTTAACGCTGAGCGATCGCGATAAAAGTATTATAACTTATGTATCAAGCCGATCTGAAAAACGAACTTGTAAATTACGCCAGTCGCACATTTGCAGTATCTGATCGTAAGTTAAGATACGCCCAGATATCTGTTGTATCTGTTCGTTGCTTGAGTTATGTAGCTCTTCGATTGTTTCCTCTCTGAGGTCGGCTACTACTTTGAGGAACCGAGCAAAGTGCTCGTGATTCCCTAACGCTTGTAAGTCTGTTTCTAAGCTCATAAATTATTGCCCTAAAAAACTCGGCATCTTTTGGAAGTATAAATCAGTTTCTTTTGCGCGTCTGTCCGCGTGTGGTTTTCCGGGGCGTAAAAACCTTTTCATAAATACTTCATTAGCTACTTGTGGGTCGTTACCCGCAAATGCTTCTCTGATTGCTTTAGCATTTCCTTGTCCGACTACATCTTGAAGGCTTCCATAAATGTTTTCGTAAACGTATTGATTTTGGGAATCGACAGTATCTTTGAGGTTGTTATCTTTAAGAAATTTGTTATAATAAGGTTTATGAAAATCGAACTGATAGACTCCTTCGCCTCCGCCGCCTCCGATTTGCTTCTGAGCGGGATCAAAACTGTAAGCACTTTCAACTG
>Ga0213858_10000879_pt1 | contig 14142 bp, 14 predicted proteins | sample PICome_FD_160122 | JGI IMG/M metagenome (GOLD analysis project Ga0213858, IMG submission 160122) | Coastal seawater microbial communities near Pivers Island, North Carolina, United States - PICO245 | ecosystem: Environmental > Aquatic > Marine > Coastal | place: USA: North Carolina | collected... | reverse complement strand
CCCAATTATTTATGGGCGTAGCGGTGGCCGTAGTATTTGGGTAGAAAAAGAAATTCTTGATATGATGTTTTTGTGGGATTTAGCCAACAAAAAGGGGGCGGGCTGGATAGAATTCGATGAAGATTTTCTTTCGATGTTAGTTGAAGAAAATGTTGAGTTTCCTGAAAAAATTCAAGGAGAAAATCAGTTGTCAAAATTTTTAGATGAAAACGAGAAGACTAAAGAATTTTTATTAAATTATTTTAGAAACATGCTTACTTCTAGCTATGGTCTTTAAAACTATATACGGCTCTACTAAAAAAATTAAAGGAGCTAGAAAATATCTTATAGACTGGGAATCGAATAGTAAAAGTAAAGTTCAAGCTTCAGTTAAACAATATTTAAAAAAATATTGGAGCCACGATATAGTATTTGAAGAATTCCCTGTGGCAGGAACACGAATGACATTTGATTTCTACAACGCAACTAAAAATGTAGTCATTGAAGTTCAAGGCAGACAGCACACAAAGTTTATTCCGTTTTTGCATGCTAATAGTAAAATCAATTATTTAAAACAATTAAAAAGAGATGAAGATAAATTAACATTTTGTGAATTGAATGAAATTAAATTTGTAGAATATTTTGACGGAGATAATAATCTTGCCGATTTAGACAAAATGTTAGATTTGCTATAACTTTAGTGTAATATATTGTATGATAGAAGAAGGTGAAACAAACGAAAACTGTGAATTTTCTATACCAGATAGTTTTTTGGACAAGATGTACGAGTTCACCGGAGATGGGGATAGTAATGGAGGTTTTATAATAGCGTATGTAAATCCAGCGGGCAGCCCCATGATAAATTGCAAAATAGGCTCTCAAATAGTTGAAATGGGCCTCAGAAAAGCTTTAGAAAAATTTTTGGACGACATGGAGATGGGAGAAAAAACGTCTATAGACGAAGGAGATCTTGATCAAGATTTGTCTTGACATACTTTTAGTATACGTTAATGTCATTTTTGTATGATACATAATTTGGAATTAGAACAGCATTTGCTTGGTGCATTAATAAAATATCCAGATAAGTACGGAGAAATAGAAAATTTTATAGACGAGTCTGACTTTTATGCCGACGACAATCAGACCAACAAGACAATCTTTTTAGCTCTACGTCAATGTTTAGATCAAAATTTAGCAGTAGACCATGTTATATTAGCACAGCGAATCAAATCATTTAATATAAGTTTTCCTCAAAATATAAATATTAATGATTACATTTATTCTTTAAAACTAAGAGCTATATCACCTAATCAGGTTTTATCTATAGCAAAAGAGTTAAAAAAGTTCACAATACGAAGATCTATTTATTTTGCCGCTCAGAAAGTGGCAAAAAAGATCAAGCAAATACCCTCTTCTGCAGATTTTGAAGAAATTATTCAAACTGCCGACGAAACCTTCAATAATCAAATCAATTTATTTGATAATGGACCTGAGAAGCCAGTAAATATCTATGATGAGATGGAAGAGTTTATTGAAGATAGGGGTAATAATCCAGTGACCGAATTTGGCCTCTCAGGGCCTCACAATCGCCTCCAAGAGCTTTACGGCTCCTTGCTTAGGCCCGGTAATATAACTGTCGTCGTGGCTCGTTCTGGCGTTGGGAAAACACGATTCTGCATGGACTTTTGTTCCAAGGTATCTCAAATGCACAAAGTACCAATTTTACATTTTGACAATGGGGAAATGAGCAAAGAAGAAATTATTACTAGGCAGGCTTCGGCTTTAACCGGAATTGGCCACCACTATCTCGAAACAGGATTATGGCGACAAATGGGCGACGAAACTGTAGATAAAGTCAGAGACGCGTTCAAGCGAATCAAAAACAAGGAAGTTCAACTTTACTACTATAATGTAGGGGGTTATACGGTCGATAAAATGATCGCCACCTTGAAAAGATTTTACTATTCAACTGTTGGGAGAGGCAACCCGATGATATTCTCTTTTGATTATATCAAAACTGCTTCAGATGCTCAAAATGGAAAGTCCGAATGGCAAGTTGTTGGTGAAATGGTTGACAAATTCAAACGTACAATTCAAAAAGAAATACTAAAAGACGGAGAGCCTATTATACCTATGATCACTTCAGTTCAAAGTAATAGGTCTGGAGTGGTCAATAACCGTCGAGCGGAAAATATTGTTGATGACGAAAGTATTGTCTCCTTGTCAGATAGAATTACTCAATTTTGTTCCCATATGTTTATTTTGAGAAAAAAGACATTAGACGAGATTGAAGATGAGCCTAATTTTGGTACACACAAGTTGATCAATGTAAAATCTAGACATTTGGGTAAAAGTTATAACAGGGCAACTGAACCTGTGAGAATGCCCGATGATTCGCTCAAGCAAAATGTCATACATTTGCAAATGGATGCTTTTACTGCAACTGAAATTGGAGATCAAAAGGATTTAGCTGAGGCTATAGGTGCGGAAGGAGAAATTGAAAGACATGATAGAATCGACGACCCAATACCCGAGTTTATCGCAGACTGATATCGAAAAAGCTTTAAATGAGTTGGGGTTTAAATTAAGCGACAGAGGCGCTTACTGGCAAACTTCAGCTATATGGAGAAATGGCGATAATCCTACAGCAATTCAAATTTATAAAAATTCTGGCGTATGGAAAGATTTTGTAAATGATATCGGCCATCAGCCTTTCGCTAGGTTAGTGGGTACCGTTTTAGGCACTAACGATTCTAATAGAATAGGCAGATACATAAAATCAGAACAAAAAGAAGTTAACTTCGCCGAAGAATTTGATAATAGAGTTAGAATAAAAATGGATCAAGTGTACAGTGTAGATTCTTTAGAGAAATTATTACCTCATCATAAATTTTATTTGGATAGAGGCATATCTTTACAAACTTTAAATCTTTATCATGGAGGTTATGCCACAGCAGGCAAAATGTTTGGGCGATATACCTTTCCTATCTTTCAAGAAAGACAAAAGGATAAAATTGTAGGATTCACTGGCCGCGCCTTGAGATATAATGAAGATTCTAATTTTCCTAAATGGAAACATATAGGCCAACGTAGAAATTGGCTCTACCCAATTTATATACCAACTAACGAAGGATATTGTTTTAAAGAGTCTATTGAATCTTCAGGAGAAGTTGTAATTGTTGAAAGTGTTGGAGATAGTTTGGCACTAACGGAAAATAAGATTTTAAATCATATTGTCACTTTTGGATTAGGGGTATCTTCAAAGCAAATTTGCGAACTTGTCGCCTTAAATCCTTCCAAGATCACCATAGCCTACAATAATGATTCGAATAAAACTGTTAACGCTGGATTAGAATCATCTATAAAAGATTTTATAAAACTAACGGATTTTTTTGATGTAGGCAAGCTTTTGATAAAACTACCTGTAGACAATGATTTTTCAGACATGCATTTAAATAATAATTTTGACACTTGGATGAGTAGAAAAATCAAACAAGAAGATCAACTAAAGTATATTTTAAAAAAGCTGGAATCATCCTCCGGACAACGTATTATACCTAGTAAGAAAAAATTAGATTCAAAAATAAATTTTTTCAAAGAATATTTAAATATTGAGGAATGAGTCAAAATACTAAAGTTAAACTTTCGGCTAGCAGACTTAAAACTGCAAAAACTTGCAGTTGGTTGTATTGGTCCAAGTATCATTTAAAGCTGCCAGACAAGTCTAACGATGGAGCTTCAAGAGGCTCTATATGCCATTTGCTATTCGAATGTTTTGGTAACAAAAGGCATAAATCTACATACAGGCGCATAATTAAAGCTCAGGATATTTTTGTATCTGCCGCCGTAGAAAGATTAGTAAGAAAGCACGCCGCAATTCTTAATGTCGATGATGATGAAAATATTAAGATGATCAAAGACATGTCTTTAGCAGGTTTAGAGTATGATTTTTTTGGGTCAAAACGAGGCCCTTTAATTGATTCGTATTCTGAATATGAATTTGATTTACATATAAAAAACGAAGAAAAAGATTATTGCATTAAAGGCTTTATAGACAAGTTGTTTTTGTACAAAAAAAATGGCGCAGCAGTAATTCGAGACTTTAAAACTAGCAAGCAGGTATTCAAAGGAGAGGAAGAAACGAAAAATCTTCAAGATTACATTTATTCGCTTGCAGTAAGACACATGTTTCCGGAATTCAAAAATAGAAGGAGTGAATTCTTATTTTTAAAATTCGATCTGGATGGAGAAGGAACCATGAAAATGAGAAAAATACCTGAATCTAAATTAGATAAATTTGAGATAGAGTTAACTAAATCTCAAACTTATTTGGATAATTTTTCATTAAAGCAAGCTAAAGGGTCTTACGCTGCCGACAAACCGATGCCAAAAGATGGGACATTCGGCGGCAGAATTGTTTGTGGTTTCGCTAAATACAGAGGCCAGCCTAAAAAGGACGGAAGCCCCATGTGGCATTGCGCTTATAAATTTCCTTTTGATTATTACGGCTTGTTTGATGATAATGATAAATTAGTAGCCACAGCTTTCCCTGAAGAATATCATAACCTCATAGCAAAAAGAAAAAAAGATTATACTATTAAAAAACTGCATTATTCCGGCTGCCCTCGTTGGAATTTTTCTTGACACATCAAAAGCTTAGATTATTATTGCTTTATGGTGATACCTGTATTTAAAAGTCATTATAGCATAGGCAAGTCAATACTAACATTGAACGATCCCTCTAAACTTAAAGAAGGTGGGGCTGACAGTATAATTGATATTGCTGTAGACGCCGGACTTAAACAAGTCACTTTGGTAGAGGACACTATGCATGGCTTTTTAGAAGCAAAAAGAGGGTTTGAGCAAAACGGGTTACAGTTAATTTTTGGAATCAGAATTAACATGTGTCAAGATTATGAGGAAGATAATGATAGGGTCAACACTCATAAAATAATAGTTTTAGCAAAAAACGACGAAGGTGCAAAAAAGTTATATAAAATATATTCTTTTGTACATTGCGATCAAAACAAACGCATTACAGAGCAGGATTTAAAATCTTTTTGGTCAAATGATGACTTGATGCTTGTCATACCTTTTTACGATTCGTTTTTGTATGAAAATAATTTTAAGTACGACGCGAATTTTATGCATACACTTGCCTCGTATAATCCCACATTTTTTACTGAAGACAATTTGTTGCCGCAAGATTTTTTGATGAAAAATATTGTTGAAGATTTCGCTAAAAACAATAACTTCAAAACACAAAAAGCAAAAAGCATCTATTATAGAAATAAAAAAGATTTTAAAGCTTTTCAAACTTACAAAATGATCACGAGTAGATCTTTCAGTAAAAGAGCTAACATACAAGCTCCAAATATCGACGGATGCGCAAGTGACGAGTTTTGTATGGAGAGTTGGTTAGATAATAACTAACTTTGAGAAAGTAAACAAAAAATGTGTGTTTCAGGATATAAATACACTCGATGTATTTCAAAGATCAAACACAATAATATCAATTATGTTAAAGAGTAAAAGTAAAAATAACGTCAACAAATTTGAAAAAAACATTTTTTTCAAAAATTACAAGCATCTAAACAAAACAGGGCGAAAACAATCTTTTTACAAAAAGGATATAAGTTTAAAAGAGTTTAGATCAAGGTTAGAATCGGGTAAATGTATATGTATAGATTTTGGCAAAGGCGGAATCGTCGCTTACAATGCGCTGACTAAAAAATCTGAATGCTTAACTTTACAATCACTTTTGGATTTACCTAAGCGGCCCGAATTCAAAGGTTTTAGCATTTTAACGGAAGACTCTCATTTGGGGATTCCCAAAGATAATACCGGAGTTTCATTCTCGAAGGCTCAGTATTACACGGATCGGCAACTACTTGAGTTTTATCAAAATTGTGATGCGAATAATATAAGTTTAAGATTATTTCCACAAAAGATGACGCCAAAAATTCACGCTTGGTCGGGGCTGTTGAAAAGCGATGAAAATGATCCTATAGCTTTATACAAGTACGTTTTAGATCATCCAAAATTGTCTTTGAAGAAGCCTATGAAGTCATTTGATCCCAACTCTGCGCAAATCAAAAAAATGCTGGAGGGTCGAGCCCACAAAAGAAATACCAATAGAAAGTTAGACTTTCTTCGATCTCAATCTTTGTACGGTTTGAGCGAGAGCGAGACAAAGCGTGTTCATGATTGCGAATGCCCTTTGTCCAACCTTGTTTATAACGGCCTCGTCCACGCTGTAAAGCACAATATACTTTCGGATTCAGAGCTAGAAATGATAGGTTTTGTCAAAGCTAAAGCCAAATCAAACTCAGGCGTCTACAAAGGAATTTACAAAAAGGGCGATTTTAGGTTTGATAAAGTTAAAATGAACGTATTGTGTTCGGTAGTTTCACCTATGTTTGGTCAAGTAGAATTTGATGAAAAAACAGGTAAATGTTATATGGATGCGCGTTTGATTGAAAGAGATTTGGGCGGATTTATTAGTTGGAAGTTCGCCAAACAATATATATTTGAATTTAAACCTCAGTCTCTAAAAGGGGGAACAGCTAGAAGTAATATACTTTATCATTTTGTGAGATGTTTCATTGTAAATGAAGCCAAGGGCACTCCTTTTGAAAACTCCTTTCGACAAAAATACACAGATGAAGATGGAAAATCTAGATCTGTAGCTAACATCATAACTTATTTAAAACGAGGAGAACCTGATGCTGTTAAAAATACCCTTGGAATTACATTGAATATTGTAGATGGAGACGTAGAGTTCTTTTACAATAAGAGGAAAGAAGCCTTAAATCTTATTAAAAAGTTATTTTTCTTGTATAGAAATTTTATTGATAATTCCGAGTTAGATAAAATAATAAGTAAAAATTGGACTAACTTCAATTGTGAAGATAAAGTTCAATCAGAATTATTTTAAATTGTGTGTATTTCAACTTATAAATATAAAAAGTATATTTCATGATTTAAATACAACAATTTAATCCAAAATCTTAAATTATGTGTGTTTCATGTTATAAATACATTTAGTGTATTTCAGGGGTTAAATACAATATTTTAAGATTTTTAGCCTCGTTAGCTCAAATGGATAGAGCACTTACCTTCTAAGTAAGCAGTTTTTGGTTCGAGTCCAAAACGAGGCACCATTTTATTTTTAGCAAATAAAGTTATTCCATGAAAAAAAAATTATTTTTATCTCCGCACCTTCAAGTTAGAACTTCTGATATTGAAGGTCGCGGAGTTTTTTCTTCTGTTGACATCAAGCGTGGGGAAAAAATAGAAGAAGCTCATATAATTTTACTTGACAATAATAAATGGGAGCAATGCGACAAAGAATTGTCAAGATACGTTTTACCATGGGTTGAACTGAGAGAGGATTGGAAAGATTTTTGTGATAAAAATGGCGGTATATTACAAACGCACGCGACTAGACCATTAGTTGTTTTAGGCTTTGGAATGATTTATAATCATGCTGACGACAACAATCTTGATTATTATGTTGACAAGCATCAATTTTTGTGCTCATATAAAGCTAACAGGGATATCCCTGCAAATACAGAGCTGACAATTAATTATGGCGAGGATTACTTTCGTGATCCAAAAAATTAATAAAAATGACAGAATCTTTATTAAGATACAAAAAAAATCAAAAATACATTGTATTTGATACTGAAACAGAAGGTTTAAATTTAAGATATTCTAGACCTTGGCAGTTAAGCTTTATCGAGGCTTTGGGGCCAAAAATAATCGCTTCTCATGACCTTTTTATAGATTTTGAAGATTTGTCTCTTTCGGAGGGAGCGGCAAAAATCACCAACTTCAATTGGAACACATACAATAGCAAGAAAAAAGATAAGCTTGAGGTATGCAATTTTTTTGATAAATTTTTATACGATCCAAATTATTTAATTATTGGTCATAATATCTTGGGTTATGATATTTATATTCATAACGTGCTTCGCTTAGCTTGCGGCAAACCTTCTGATTACAGCTATATAGACAGAGTTATTGATACGAATTGTTTATCAAAAGCTTACAGAAAGGGCATCAAAACATTTGATGGTAGTAGAATTTTGTGGCAGTATAAATGGCTCAACTTTTTTAAGAGAGGTTTGAGAACAAATCAAGCAGCGATGTTAAAAGAGTTTGGTATTGAATTTGATAAAAACAAATTGCACGATGGGATGTATGACGTAGAGAAAAATTTTGAATTGTTCAATAAGTTAATTTACAATATAGAGATATGAGTTTTTACGACCAATTTGAAGCGTATGATCAATGTGCTCCAGCAGGAGTGCTATTGCCAAAAATCAATATTGAAGATCGTTACTACAAAGAGCTTGGCATACCTAGCGATAGCAGCAATTTAGCTTTTCTCAAAAGGCTTTGCTGGGAGAATATGAAAGCTAAGGGTTTCAGTAAGAATGATACCATTTATCTTGATAGATTAAAGATGGAGCTGGAGATTCTAGAAGAATTAGGCTTTATAGATTATATACTTTTAAATTGGGAGGTTCTTAATTTTTGCAGAGAGAATAATATTCCAACAGGTCCGGGTCGCGGTTCAGCTGCAGGTAGTTTAGTTTTATATTTTTTAGGGGTCACAAAAGTTGATCCGATTAAATATGATTTATTTTTTGAGAGGTTTGTTTCCAAGAGTAGAGCTAAAAAAATTGAAGGCAAAGACGGCCAAACTTATTTAGATGGAAGTCTTTTAGCTGATGTTGATAATGATATTGCTTATGACAGACGCAGCGAAGTAATTGAATATATCAAGAAAAAGTATGAAGGTCGTACTTGTAAGATTTTAAATCTTGTTACGCTTAGCGGTAAACTTTGCATCAAAGAAGTAGGTAAGCTTGTTGGACTGAAAGACGAAGAAGAAATGAATATGCTTAGCGACCATATTCCAGTTATGTTTGGTAAAGTATCTTCTTTGCACCAAGCTCGTGAAGAAAGCGAAAAGATCGCAGAATGGGCGCAAAAAAATCCAGAATCATTTGAAGTAGCTATTAAATTAGAGGGTTTAATTAAAAATACTGGGGTTCACGCGTCTGGCATAGCAATATCACATCACAAGCTAACAGATATATGCCCTATCCAAAAAACAAAAGAAGGTGATTTAGTATCATGCTATGATATGAATTGGATCGCCGAACTCACTGTTAAATTTGACATATTAGGACTTAAAACGCTTACCGTTCTTAATAGCACCAAAGACTTAATTAAAGAAACAAAAGGTATTGATATAGATTTTGAAAAGATAGATTTGAGCGATGAGTTTATATACAAGAATTTGCAAGTATTAGATGATAAAGGTGGCAAAGGGTTGTTTCAAATTGAAGCGTCTACAAATTTCGATGTATGTTGTAAAGTCAAACCTCAAAACTTAGAGCAAATTTCTGCCGTGGTTGCTATAGCTAGACCCGGAGCTTTAAGTTTCAAAGATCAATATGCTTCGTATGTTAGAACAGGCAATTCAGAAACTGTCCATCCAACATTTAGCGAAATATTAGACTATACTGGAGGCATCCCTCTTTATCAAGAACAGCTCATGAAGATGGCTGTTAAAGTTGGATTTAGTTTGGATGAAGCCGAACAGTTGCGCAGAATAGTTGGTAAGAAAAAGGTAGAGCAAATGCCAGCTTGGAAGCAAAAAATAGCTCAAAAAGTTGAAGAAAATAAACTGACAAACGCTTGGACTGGACTTAGAGGTACTGAAATTGAAGACGTTTTATGGCAAGTCGCTGAAGATAGTGCAAATTATTCGTTCAATAAATCACATTCAATTAGTTATGCGATTGTTGCGGCATGGACGGTTTATTTAAAATTCACTTATCCACAAGAGTTTTACATTTCATTGCTAAAAATGGCAAAAAATGAGTCCGACCCTTTTGAAGAAATTTCTAAAATATCAGCAGAACTTCCAATTCATAACATCAAGTTGCTAAGGCCCGACCTAGTTATGTCAAAGCAAGATTTTTGCGTAGAAGGTGAGAATATCAGATATGGGCTAAATTCTATCAAAGGCGTGAGTGAAAAAAGCTTGCAGTCCATATTGGATTACAATAAAGGTATGCAAGAAGTCGGAGGTGTTGATAAATTAAATAAATTTGAAGTATTTGAAGCCGCAAAACAGGCTAAAATTAACATAGGTTTATTTTCAGCTTTAATACAAGCTGGAACACTAAGTTCATTAACAGGCAATAATTCTCGCGCTAGATTGGTGCTTGAAGCGCAATCTTACAATATATTAACGGATAGAGAAAAAAGAATTGCAAAAGCTTTGGTACCAGAGCATGGAGACGACATATTAACAATTATCAACATTGCTTTAAAAGACGAACAAAATCTTATAGGCGATGATAATCGACCCTTCATGAACAAAAAGCGCCAAGAAACTTTTAAAAAGAAGTATTTGCCTTACAAGCAAATATACAATTTAAATCGAGGGTCTGACAACGATGATTTTGCAAGTTGGTATTTTGAGAAACAATTATTAGGTTACAGTTACAGCAAGAAACTCAAAGACACTCTTAAAACAGAAAATCAACGCAACTTGATTACAGCAAGAGAATCTCGCAAAATAGATTCAAATCAATTTGTCAAAATAGTTGGCACTGTAAAATCATGCGTAAAAAGAACTAGCAGTAATGGCAACAAGTATTACTTTATTATAAGTGAAGATGAAACTGGCGAATTTAAGTGCATGTTTATGGAGCGCGAGTATCAAAAGTATTTAGACAAAGGAAATATCTTGCCAGAAAAAGGATCTATCGCTATTTTTGTAGGGCGCAGTTCAGATTCCACGATCTTTGTGAATGATGTAAATTTGCTAGATAATAAAATCTACATGAAGTTATCAGATATAAAATGATACAAGAAAATCAAGACATAAATTTTACGCCAAGATCTCAAAAGCTGCTGCAGATATGCAAAGAAATCGCTAAAGGTTTGAATTACAATGAGGTCAAGCCTGAGCATCTATTCGCCGCATTTTTCGAACTAAAAAAAAGCAGAAGCATAGAAGTTTTAGCTGAATTAGGACTCGACCTCACTAATTTTAAATATAATTTGTATTCTACGGTTTTGGTAGAGCAGCCAAAAAAAGAAAATCCAAATGTATTTAAAATATCCAAAAAAGTAAAAAATATTATTTCTGAAGCTAGAAAACTAGCAGAAAGTTTAGACCACTCTTGGGTAAGTGCAGAACACATTTTTGTATCCTTTTTTAAGGATATAACTTGCTTGCCGACCGAAGTTTCTGTGTTTTTGAATGTAGATCTTGATTTGGTTGTAGATAAAATTTTAGAATACTTATGTGATAAAGAGGAGGTACATACCCCAACTGAAGATGGAGCTAAAGATTTTTTTGGTTCAACTGCAGACGCTGCTTCTAAATTTACTATACTTGAAAAGTTTGCTATTAATCTGAATAAAAAAGCCTCTGAAAATAAGCTTGATCCAGTTTATGGAAGGGAGAAAGAGCTTAAAAATCTTGAGGATATTTTAAATAGGCGCAAAAAGAATAATGCTATAATTATTGGCGAAGCTGGAGTAGGAAAAACTGCTGTAGTAGAAGCGTTAGTTCAAAATATAATCACAGGCAAATCATCTTTATTCTTAAACAATAAAACATTCTATGAAATTAATTTAAGCAATATAATTGCCGGTACGAAATATCGCGGAGAATTTGAAGCTAGAATCAAAAAGATAATTGAAGATGCAAAATCAGAAGAAGTAATTTTATTTATTGACGAAATACACACGTTAATAGGTGCTGGCGATGCGGAGGGAGGTCTTGACGCAGCAAATATTCTAAAACCTGCACTTTCAAGCGGAGAAATCACTGTTATTGGGGCCACCACATTTAAAGAGTATAGGCAAAAATTTGTTAAAGATAAGGCCTTGCAAAGAAGATTCCAACCTTTGGTTGTTAATGAGCCGTCGAAAGAAGATACATTAAAAATTTTATTAAAAAAGAAGAGTGTATATGAAGATTATCATTCAGTAAAAATTTCAAATGAAGTTTTAAACGATATCATCAATTATACTGACAGATACATCACGGATTCTCAATTTCCAGACAAAGCTATAGATCTTATGGACTTGGCTTGCAGTCATGTAAAGGTTCAAAAAGTTGTAAAACCAGAAAAAGTAAAGAAGTTAGAAGAACAACTTGTATCTTCATTTGTAAAACAGAAAAACAACTTCCAAAATATGGACGCAGCCCAAAATGCCACTTTTCAAGCTTTAAAAAAGTCTATTGATAGTTGGAGCGATAAAGTGGAAAAGAGCAAATATGATTTGACTAGAAAACACGTTTTTGAGGTACTCTCATCTAAAACTAATATTCCTCTTGACGAGTTTTTAAAATCCGAAGCAAACAAATACTTAAAGCTGGAAGGTAAGCTTAAGAAAAATATTGTCGGTCAAAATGATGCTATCGAAGCAATATGCAAATGTTTGATGCGGCATAAAAGTGGACTAAGAGACTTGAACAAGCCTATCGGGTGCTTTCTTTTTCTTGGTACAACCGGAGTAGGCAAAACCTTTTTAGCAAAAATGTTAGCTGAAAATTTCTTTTCTTCCGCAGAAAGTTTTGTGCATTTAGATATGTCTGAATTTTCAGAAGAATCAAGTGTATCAAAATTAATGGGCTCAAATCCCGGTTACGTTGGGCATGAGAATGGTGGAATATTAGTAGAAAAGATAACCAAGAATCCGCATTCGGTAATTCTATTCGATGAAATTGAAAAGGCTCACCCTAAAGTCCATCAAATGTTATTGCAAGTTTTAGACGAAGGCAGGCTAATGGATTCGCACGGAAGGGTGGCTAGATTTTGCAACTCTATTATTATTGTCACTGGAAATATAGGTTCTAAAGAATTGTCTAAAAGTGAGCCTATAGGCTTTGGGGCTAAAAATTTAGAAGAATCGAATGTATCTGATGCTTTTAAAGAAGTTAAAAGAGTTTTGCCATTAGAATTAATCAATAGATTTGATGACGTACTATTTTTTAATAAGTTAGGAGATGATCATCTTAAATCTATCATAAAATATGAAGTCAAAAAGCTAAAAGAAAGCGCTCATCAAAATGGATTAAATCTTTCTTTTTCTAGAAGTGTGTATGATTTTATTTTCAGTAAAGTTTCAGACAAAGAGTTCGGAGCGAGATCTATCAAAAGGGTAGTACAAAGATATATATCAGATGCAATTTCAAAAGAGATAGTTAGCAATTCACAGATTACAGATTTTACTATCAAATACGTCAAAAAAGAAGATAAAATTTGTGTAGATTTTTAATTTAGGTGTATATTATACATATATGAAAGCACTTTCAGGGAAAAAAACTTATTTCACTGCTGCTGCGGCAGTTATAACGGCTTTGGGCGCATATTTTACTGGAGAAGTTGATTTAACTACTACCATTCAATCGGTATTTACTGCAATAATGGTAATTTTTCTACGTCAAGGAGTTGCGTCGGAAGCAAAAAAAATCACAAAAGAAACACCTAACGATTAAATAGATATGTCAAGAAGAGGAAGAGAAAAATTAAGAAGATTAATCCGTGGCATTCAAAGTACTTCTGGCCCAGCTCAAAGTACAAGCGGACCAACACCTTCTGAACCAACTGAAGCTACTACTGTAGTCGAGCAAGAAATTGCACCTGTGGATGTTAATGGTGACTCAGGAACTTCAGGTTCTTCAGGGGGCAGCGGGCCACAAGGCGTGCAAGGTACAACAGGGCCTGTTTAGATAAAATATTGTTATGAAGTTCATACCAGTACAAGTGAATTCAGCCACCACTGTAGCTGACCCCGGATCAAATACAGACGGCTTTGGAGTTAAGTCTGAAAAAGATATTTACGTTACCGCTGCAACCGCTAATTTCACAGCTAATAATGTTAACGTCGTAGTCGCTAGCGGTGGGGTGAATTTTGGCGCTGAAAATCCTCTCTTGGTCACCGGGGCCATAACAAATGCTCAAGTTGGCACAGTATTTTATTATACTGAATAGTTTTTTGTTGACTTTTTGATTGTAAGTTTTACTATTTGTATCTATGCAAAATAATATTAGTACTAATACAGAAAGCGGGCCAACCACTGGCCCAGCCACTGGCCCAGCCACTGGCCCAGCCACC
>Ga0213858_10000878_pt1 | contig 14144 bp, 8 predicted proteins | sample PICome_FD_160122 | JGI IMG/M metagenome (GOLD analysis project Ga0213858, IMG submission 160122) | Coastal seawater microbial communities near Pivers Island, North Carolina, United States - PICO245 | ecosystem: Environmental > Aquatic > Marine > Coastal | place: USA: North Carolina | collected... | reverse complement strand
AGCATCTCATCTATTAGATGAAGTAGAAAAAGTATGTTCCCATGTATTAGTTTTAAGCAAAGGTAAAAAGCTATACTCCGGTCGAGTTGATAAAATTATATCCAGTAACGGTTTTTTTGACATGAAATCAAATCAATTAGAAAAACTAACTAATTTCATTGAAAAACACCCAAAAATTTCAAGATTTGAAATTAATAATGATAAAACTGTCAGAGCATTTTTATCAGAAAAATTAGAGTCAGAAGACTTTATGAAGTCATTGGTCAAGGAGAATATAATCCTGACACAATTTATCAAAAGAAAGAAAAGCCTAGAAGAACAATTTCTTCAAATAACAGAAAAAAAATGATTCGTTTATTAACAATTGAGCTTCAAAAATTAATATGCAATAAAACAAGTAAGGCATTAATATTCATTTCTTTTGTTTTACCCCTATGTGTAATAGTCCTATCTGCAATAAAAATTAATTTTTTTGGCTTTTTTACTTTAGAACTTGGTGAACTTGGTATTTACAATTTTCCCTTGGTATGGCATGTAACAACTTATTTTTCAGCATTATTCAAATTCTTTTTTGCAATTGTTGTTGTTTCAATGATTGGAAATGAATATAGTAATAAAACATTAAAACAAAATCTAATAGATGGTTTAAGCAAGAAAGAATTTATTCTTTCAAAATTTTATACCATTATTTTTTTCTCCTTAATATCAACCATAATTATACTATTTATTTCACTCATTCTTGGCTATATATACTCCAGCTATAATGAGTTAGGTATAGTATTTAGAGAAGTTGAATTTGTACTTGCTTACTTCATAAAATTAATTGGTTTTTTCTCATTTTGCCTGTTCTTAGGAGTTTTAGCTAAACGATCGGCTTTTGCTTTAGCGTTCTTGTTCATTGACTTTTTATTTGAATGGATTGTTTATGGATTGATATCTTGGAAATCAGACAATCACTTTGCTGAAAAAATACAGAGCTTCTTTCCATTAAAATCAATGTCAAATTTAATAAAACAACCATTTCAAAGAATTGCAATGAGTAAATTTCCAGACAATAAAACTTTAGATTATGACTATTCAGTTCATTTTCAAGATTGTATAATTGTAATGGTATGGGTAATTTTCTTTATTTACCTAGCATATGTTTTACTTAAAAAAAGAGATTTGTAAGACTATTTATTTTGTATAATTAAATTTGAATTACAGTAGATTAAATAGGGTAATTACCATGTCAGTTGTCTTAAATTTAGATAAAAAAATAGTTTTTTTAGATAATTATGCTTCTCTATAAAATTTTGTTAATAAAACTATCATGTTACTAAATAATATTAAGTTTGAGGTAAATATCACAAAATTGAAATACTTTCTTCTATTACCTCTCATTTTTTTTAGTATCAACTTACAATCACAAGCAGAAGCCTCAAATTGGCATTTTGGTTATGGTGCAGGATTAACTTTTAATTTAGGCGACGGAACAGTTACTCCAAACAACGATGCGCAATTTACAATGAATACGAATGAGGGATGTTCATCAATCTCTGATTTTAATGGAAATTTACTCTTTTACACAGACGGAAGAAATGTGTGGGACAGAAATCATAATGTAATGCCAAATGCAGATTACAATAGCAATCCTGACAACGGCTTACTTGGTGACCCTTCAAGTACATCTTCTGGACTTATTGTTCCAAAACCAGGAAACCCTAACCAATATTATATTTTTGCAGTCGATGAGCCACATCATCAAAATGCATTTGCATTTCCAAACCAAGGACCAGCTGATGAATTTGGAAATCCAATATTCGATTATGATAGTGGAGGAAGTATTCCTGGTGCAGATGATGGTTTTAATAATGGTCTAACTTACTCCTTGGTAGACTTAGAGTTAAACAGTGGAAATGGTGATGTTGTCGGTACAGAAAAAAATATTGAGTTAATTACTTATGATCAAAGTGATCAAGGAGAATCAAGTTATAAATGTTCAGAAAAAATTACTGCTATTGAACATGCCGATGGACAATCATATTGGGTTTTAACTCAATTTGTTAATAAATTTTATGCATTCAGAGTAGATGAAACAGGAGTCAATCCCAATCCTATAGTTACTACTATTGAACCATTAATTTCATTTCAGGGATATAGAAGAAATGGAATCGGATATATGAAAGCATCACCAAATGGTGAAAAAATTGCTGTTGCTCACAGGCAAAACGGAGATGAATCTGGTGGATTTTCATTTAACACGGGTAGTGTTTGGCTTTATGATTTTGACAGTGCAACAGGTGAATTATCTAATGCTATAAATGCTTATCCTAATTTTGGTCCTTACGGAGTTGAATTTTCTCCTGATTCCTCAAAACTTTATGTTACTGGAGATTCTTCAGTTATACAATTTGATTTAGACGCTCAAGATCTAGTTCCTTTCGTAGTCTATAATGGATTTGATTTTATTGGTGCTATTCAGCTTGGACCAGACGGTAAAATATATGTTGCAAATTCGGAAGATTACTTTTCACTTGATGTTATCAATTCACCAAATCTCAATGCTGATGATTGTGATTATGTGCCTTATGAAATAGCTCTTGCATCAAATACATATGCATCAATTGGTTTACCACCATTCATCCAATCATTTTTTTTAGCTTCAATAACAGCCCAAAATTTTTGTGCTGGAAATGAAACAACTTTTAGTGTAAATAGTAATCAAACATTTGATAACATTGATTGGGACTTTGGAGATGGTATTGGTACTTCAAATTCTGAGAATCCATCATATGTTTACGTAAATCCCGGTGAATATACTATTTCAGCAACAATAACTGCAGGTACAGAAACAATTGTATTTTCTGAAACGATTCAAATAAACCAAACTCCTACAGCCAATACTGTTGAAGATTTATTTGAATGTGACGACGATAATGACGGCGTGCTAAGCTTTGACTTTGCAGAATCCCAAAATCAAGTTCTTGCAGGACAAGATTCCACAGCATTCTCTGTAACATATCACCTATCTCAAGAAGATGCTGATGCTAATACCAATGCTTTAGCTATACCCTACTTCAATACTAATACTACAGAACAAATCTTTGTACGTATTGAGAATAATGCTAACACAAGTTGTTTTGACACAACTTCATTTAATTTAAATGTTTTTGATACTCCTGTGGCTAACACAGTACAGACTTATGAAGTCTGTGATGATTTAAACGATGGTGACGATGCCAATGGACAGACTGAAGTCATTTTAACTGATTTTAATAATGAAGTTCTAAATGGACAAGATGCTGACCTATTTGATATCACCTATCACCTATCGCAGGAAGATGCTGATACTAATACTAATGCTATTGTGTCACCTTATTATAATAACGGTGCTCCATTTTCTTACCAAGTCTTTGTTCGTATTGAAAACAGCTTAAAAGTAGAATGTTACAGTACTACAGAATTTACCATTAATATCTATACTACTCCTACAGCCAATACTGTTGAAGATTTATTTGAATGTGACGACGATAATGACGGCGTGCTAAGCTTTGACTTTGCAGAATCCCAAAATCAAGTTCTTGCAGGACAAGATTCCACAGCATTCTCTGTAACATATCACCTATCTCAAGAAGATGCTGATGCTAATACCAATGCTTTAGCTATACCCTACTTCAATACTAATACTACAGAACAAATCTTTGTACGTATTGAGAATAATGCTAACACAAGTTGTTTTGACACAACTTCATTTAATTTAAATGTTTTTGATACTCCTGTGGGCACAACAAATATTGAATATTATCAATGTGATTACAATAATCCAGGAGACTACACTGAAGTATTTGATTTATCCTCTCTTAATTCTGAAATTATTAATGGTCAAAATGTTACAATTTCTCATTACGAAACATTTAATGATGCAGAAAATGAATCAAATCCAATTACAGGACCATACACTAACTTATCAGCTGACCAAAGCATATATTATTTATTGATTAGTAACATTTACTCTGAATGTAGATTTATTGGAACATATACAATTGGAGTTGATCCATTACCAAATGTAATTGAAAATGTGCCGCTTGTTCAATGCGATATTGATGGTGTACAGGACGGTATATCTATTTATAATCTTGAGGAAGCAGCTGAAAATATTGTTGTTGGTGACGATCCTGAAAATTATTCGTTAACATTTCATACATCACAAGAAGACTTAGATGCTAATTTAAACGCAATAACTAATCCAAACAGCTACGTCAATTTAACACCGTTACAAACAATCTATACAAGAGTTGAGAATATCAATACTACATGTTACACAACATCTTATTTTTATTTGGAAACTATTTTTAATCCTATTCCTGAAGATGCCGGACTAATAGCATGTGACAATAGTGAAATGAATGGTAATGATTATGATGGTCTTGGATTATTTACATTAAGTGACGCAGATGACTACATATTATCAATGATTGTTGCAAATCCTAACAATGACATTACTAGCCCAGACCAATTAACAGTAAAATATTATGCAAGTGAAAATGATGCATTGTTAGAACTAAATCAATTACCTGACCAATATATCAGTGAGGTTCCAAATCAACAAACTTTATATATTAGAGTTGAAAGAGAAAATGATTGTTTTGGTATAAATTCAATGTTACTTCAAGTTTTTTCAGTACCTGAGTTTAATGACATACAAGATGAAATTTTATGTACAAATACGCCTGGTGAAGCCGAGGTCGATCTTTTAGATTACAACGAAATTATCCTTGGGTCACAAAATGAAAATGATATTATAATTTCTTATCATTCATCACAGGAAGATGCTGATAATGGAGTCAATAGTTTAAATAGTCCATATACAGTTGTTGACCAACAAACTATTTATGTAAGAGAAGAAATCCAAAATAATGATCCTGATGTAACTGGTTGTTTTATTACTAATGTCAACTTCACTTTAACTGTTGAATCCATACCAGAATTTTTTCAACCAGAAAATCCAGAATTGTGCGACGATGATTATGATGGAATTCAAACATTTGATTTAAGTGAACTTGATCAGCAAGTTATAGGCGGGCAAACTGATTTAACTATTAGTTATCATCTCAGTATTGAAGATGCAATAGAAAATACTAATTTATTACCAATTATCTTCACTAATACTATCCAAGATAACCAAACAATTTTCATTAGAATTGAAAATAATATTACTGGATGCTATGAGACTGGAAGTACTAATTTAATAGTTAATCCAAAGCCATTTATAAACACTCTACAGCCATATGAGGTTTGTGATGATAATGTAGATTTAGATGGTGATTCTACCAACAACAGTGTTGAATTTGATCTTTTAAGTCAAAATTCTGCTGTTTTAGGTGGCCAAGATCCACTTCTTTTCAATGTAACTTATTATTTAACTGAAGAGGATGCATTAAACTCAAGTAATTCACTAAACTCACAATATACTAATGAAATAAATCCACAAACCATCTATACAAGGCTAGATAACCTAGTAAACGGATGTTTTGAAGTAGCTCCTCTAACATTAAAAGTAAATCCTTTACCAGTTGTTTTTATTGATAATGAGTACTTATTGTGTGTTAATACGAATGGAACAGAAATTATACCACCACTAGAAATTGATACTGGTCTTGAAAATTCAGCATACACATTTATATGGTCAAATTTAAATGGTGAGATTGTAGGAACAGATTCATCATTTTTTCCTAGTCAAGGAGGTGATTATTTCCTTGAAGTATTTGATTCTACTCTCGATACTCAGTGTGCTGCACCAATAGAAACTTTTACTGTTTTTGAAAGTTCACCACCCATTGTAACTGCAGAAGTAACTACACCTGCATTTGCAAGTATTCATATAATTGAAGCCATTGCTACAGGATCAGGTGTTTATGAATTTTCATTGGATCAAGGACCATGGCAAGATTCAGGACTATTTTATGACATTAGTCCAGGTGAACACACTGTCACAGTAAGAGATATAAATGGTTGTGGTGAATCCAAGGAAACTCTATATGTAATTGATTATCCGAGATTTTTCACTCCAAATGGAGATGGATACAATGATTTATGGAATATAAAAGGAATATCTAATCAACAAGAAGCAAAAATTTATATTTTTGATAGGTATGGAAAATTATTGAAGGAAATTAGACCTTCAGGAAGAGGCTGGGACGGTACATACAATGGAAATTTAATGCCAACTAATGATTATTGGTTTACATTATATTACAAAGATCCCACAACAGGAGAAAATAAACAACTTAGTGCACATTTTACGCTAAAAACTTAATCTAAAGTGAGGATATTAATATTTTGTTTAATAATTTCAATAACAAAGTTTATATCTGCTCAAAATGTAACTTTATACGAACAACACAATGGCAGATTTGATTACACTGCAATTGGAAATACATTAAATATTATAGAAAATGGAGCATATTTTGAGTGTTCCATCCTTACAAGTTCAGATGCAAATTTGTTTATAGAATCAAATCAAATTGTGAGAGCCGCATATTTGTATTGGGCAGGATCAGGAGAAGGTGATTTTGATATAAAACTTAACGATAATGACATTTATCCAATCAGAACTTTTAGCTACAGCCTGGATGCTAACAGACAGTTTTTTTCTGCGTTCTCAGACGTAACTGAAATTGTTCAAGAGCATGGAAATGGATCATATATTCTAAGTGAACTTGATAATATTGACATCTCTGAAAATTATTGTTCAACAGGGACTAATTTTGCTGGTTGGTCAATAATTGTATTATTTGAGGATGAGGATTTACCACTTAATCAAATAAATATCTATGACGGATTAGAAGCAGTTCCAAATGAAATAAGCATAACTCTCGATAATTTAAATGTTTTAGACGTAGAAGGTGCAAAAATTGGATTTATTGCTTGGGAAGGAGATGTTAGCCTTGCTGTTGAAGAATCTTTGAGTATAAATGGATATGTCTTAAGTAATCCTCCTTTAAATCCATCAACAAATGCGTTTAATGGTACAAATAGTTTTACTGGTGAATCAAATATGCATAATATGGATATTGATGTCTATGATATTCAAAATACGATTAATGTTGGTGATACATATGCGACAATTCAACTTACTTCAGGTCAAGATTTAGTAATGGTAAATTGTATAATCACAGTTTTAAACAGTCAATTGGCTGATGCTACAATTAAAATCAATGAAGCAGAAACCAATTGTTTTTCAAGAAATATAATATTGAATTATAGTGTATTTAATTCAAATTCTACAGATGTACTCCCAGCTGAAACTCCTATTTCATTTTATATAAATGATATACTAGTTGCCCAAACTTTAACTGATCAACAATTAGACATTGATGAATCTTTAAGTTCAAGTATAGAAATTGAAATTGACGTAGATGTTCCAGAACAATTTGAAATTTTAGCTGTTGTAGATGATATTGGGAATGGCTCAGGAATTATTGATGAAATATCAGAAACTAATAACACTCAATCTATAGAAGTTATATTATCTAACGAGGGATGTCCAATATTAATACCTGAGGGGTTTTCTCCTAATGGAGATGGCGTAAATGATTTTTTTAACATCCAAGGTCTTTATGATGTTTTTGTAAATCATAAATTGTTCATTTATAATAGAAATGGGGCTTTAATATTTAGGGGTGATAATAATACTAAATGGGATGGAACTTCAAACAATGGTTTGGGATCAAAATCAGTTCTACTGCCTGTAGGGACATATTTTTATGTTTTGTATTTAAACGAAGAGAATTACAATCCTGTAAGCGGTTGGGTTTATTTAAATTATTAATTTTATTACATAATGAGATTTAAAATTTCGTCAGATTTTAAACCAACTGGAGACCAGCCAAAAGCTATCAATGAACTTATTGGTGGAATTGAAACTAGTGAAAAATTTCAAACACTGCTTGGAGTTACGGGATCTGGTAAAACTTTTACTGTAGCAAATGTTATTCAACAGGTCCAAAGACCAACTCTTGTTTTGGCGCATAATAAAACTTTAGCTGCTCAATTATATTCAGAATTTAAACAATTCTTTCCCGAAAATGCAGTTGAATATTTTGTTTCATATTATGATTATTATCAACCTGAGGCATACATTCCCGTTACGGGTACATATATTGAAAAAGATTTATCAATTAATGAAGAAATTGAAAAACTTAGACTAAGCACCACTTCTTCACTATTATCTGGTCGAAGAGATATTATTGTTGTGGCTTCTGTTTCATGTCTCTACGGGATTGGAAATCCAATAGAATTTCAGAAAAATGTTATCTCATTAAAAACAAATCAAATAATATCGAGAACTAGCTTACTACACAAATTAGTACAAAGTTTATACTCCAGAACTGAGGGTGAATTTTTTAATGGAAATTTTAGAATTAAAGGAGATACAGTAGATGTATTTCCAGGCTATGCAGATTATGGAATTAGAATTCATTTTTTTGGAGATGAGATTGAAACAATTGAAGCTTTTAATGTTGAAGACAATAAAATAATTGAAGTTTACGAAAACATAAACATTTACCCTGCTAACATGTTTGTTACCTCTCCAGAAATTTTACAAAATGCTATTGAACAAATTCAAGACGATTTAAAAAAACAGTATGACTATTTTAAAGAAATTGGTAAACACTTAGAAGCAAAAAGACTTAAGGAACGTACAGAGTTCGATTTAGAAATGATAAAAGAATTAGGCTATTGTTCGGGAATAGAAAACTATTCACGTTATCTGGATGGTCGTGCTCCAGGAACAAGACCATTTTGTTTATTAGATTACTTTCCAAAAGACTACTTAATGATTGTTGACGAAAGTCATGTTACAATTTCACAGGTTCATGCTATGTATGGAGGGGACCGTAGTCGAAAAGAAAATTTAGTAGAATATGGATTTAGACTACCGGCAGCAATGGACAATCGTCCATTAAAATTTGAGGAATTTGAAAGTCTTCAAAATCAAGTTTTATTTGTAAGCGCTACTCCAGCAGATTATGAACTAAGTAAATCTGATGGAGTGTTTGTAGAACAAATTATAAGACCTACCGGATTACTAGATCCAATTATTGAAGTTAGATCAAGTGAAAATCAAATTGATGATTTAATAGAAGAAATACAAAAGAGAGTTGAAAAGGATGAGCGAACACTGGTTACTACTTTAACAAAAAGAATGGCTGAAGAATTAACAAAATATCTTAGTCGTATTGATATTAGATGCAGATATATTCATAGTGATGTAGATACCCTAGAAAGGGTAGAAATCATGCAAGATCTTAGAAAAGGACTATTTGACGTTTTGGTGGGTGTAAATTTATTAAGGGAAGGGCTTGATCTTCCAGAGGTTTCACTTGTAGCTATATTAGATGCTGATAAGGAAGGATTTTTAAGATCAAACCGATCATTGACTCAAACCGTTGGTCGCGCTGCTAGAAATTTAAACGGCATGGCTATTATGTATGCAAATAAAATTACAAAAAGTATGAAATTTACAATTGATCAAACACTTGAAAGAAGAAACAAACAAATAGAATATAATAGACTGAATAAAATCAAACCAAAGGCACTTAATAAAAGCCTAGATAATGCATTGACGAAGAACTCTGTAAGTGCTAGTTATTATGAAAAAGAGCAACGAAAAAATAATGAAAATGAGATTTCTAATTTAAATATACCACAAATTGAACAAAAGATTCGTGACAATAGAAAACTTATGGAATCAGCAGCTAAGGATTTAGATTTTATTATGGCTGCAAAATTCAGAGACGAAATTTCAGCTTACAAAAAAAGATTAGAAAATCTAAAGCGGTAATTTCACAATTTAAATCAATACAGCCTGAACTTTGTCAGCTGCTTCTTGAAATTCTACAGCGCTTTCAACATCCAAACCTGAATTGTCAATTAACTCTTTGGCTATATCAGCATTTGTTCCTTGAAGTCGAACGATAATAGGAACTTTAATCGAATCACCCATATTTTTATAAGCGTCAACAATTCCTTGTGCTACACGATCACATCTCACAATACCTCCAAAAATATTTATCAGTATGGCTTTGACTGCTGGGTCTTTTAAAATTATTCTAAAAGCAGCTTCTACACGAGATGCATCTGCAGTTCCACCAACATCAAGGAAATTTGCAGGATCTCCTCCAGCCTGTTTAATCAAATCCATAGTAGCCATAGCTAAACCAGCACCATTAACCATACAACCGACATTTCCGTCTAAATCAACATAGTTTAATCCCATTTCACTAGCTTCAACTTCAACTGGATTTTCTTCTCTTTTATCACGCAGATCTAAATAATCCTTGTGTCTAAATAGTGCATTTTCATCAATTGTTACTTTAGCATCTACTGCAATAATCTTTTCATCAGAGGTTTTTAGAACTGGATTTATTTCAAAAAGTGAAGCATCAGATTTAATGTAGGCTGTATATAAAGAAGATACAAATCTTGTCATATCTTTAAACGCAGCGCCTGAAAGTCCCAAATTAAAAGCAATTCGCCTAGCCTGGAAAGGTAATAAGCCAGTAGCAGGGTCAATTTCTTCATTAAAAATAAGATGTGGAGTTTGCTCAGCAACAGTTTCAATATCCATACCACCCTCAGTTGAATACATTATCATATTTTTACCCGTAGATCTATTCAATAAAACTGACATATAGAATTCATCAGTTTCTGTTGGACCAGGATAATATACATCTTCAGCTATTAAAACTTGGTGAACTGTTTTTCCTTCAGAAGATGTTTGAGGAGTCACTAACTGCATACCTAAAATTTTATCCGAAATTGATTTAACTTCATCTAAAGATTTTGCAAGTTTTACACCACCACCTTTGCCGCGTCCACCTGCATGCACTTGAGCTTTTACAACAAACCAATCTGTACCAGTCTCTTGATTAAGTTGTTTTGCAACTGAAACGGCTTCCTCACTAGTAGAAGCTACAATTCCACGCTGTATTTTTACACCAAATTGGCTTAAAATATTTTTTCCTTGATATTCGTGTAGATTCATTTGTAATTAACAATTTAGAAGTTAGGTCAGTAAGAAATTAAATTTGCGATACAAAAGTAAATAACACTATCGGTTTTAGCAATATTTTTTAAAGATGATTCTTAACATTTATTGTTTATAAAAATCGATAGTTTTAAGTCGTGAAATAACAGAAAAAGCCTTTTCAACTAAATGGTCTTCAACTACAATTATAAACTCGTTGGTTGTGGAAACAACTTCGTATAAAGTAATATTTTCCCAGGCTAAAAGTCTAAAAATCTGATAGTACAGACCAACAATTTTTGTATTTCCACTGGGTAAATTGATACTTATGGATGATAAATTATTTTGCTTAGCTAACAAAATCTCTTCAGGGAATATTGATTCAATGATTTGAGCTTTAGAACTTGATATGATTAAATTGCTTTCATGAATTCCTCTAGTAAAAGCATAAAATACATGTCGATCTTTATCAATTTTTTTTAAAACCTTTGAATGATTATTAATCAATGTATTTGAATTTTGGAATGTATAATCAATCAAATTTGATCGCAACGTAATATCACCAAGATCGCTAAATATATTAGATAATGAAGATTTTAGTTTTGGCGATATTGGAGAATTATACCTTCTTAAAGCCATCATTATAGCACCAGACTTAACTTGTTTTTTTAGAAGTTTTGAAATTAATGGATTTAAATCTTTAGCTAGAGCAGAATAATTAATTATGTGTCGCGATAGAGCGTCTTCTAAAAATGGTCTTGAAGATAATATGTCCTTAACGCAAGAGGATATAGTTTTCAAAATGTAAAATAATTAACAATTTGTGTAAAATTAATACAAATTTTTAAATATTCAAGGAAAGAAGATCATTAAGAAATAAATTTGTAAAAAAAATTAAATGAAATCAAGTATTCTTAAAGAAATCGCAAAAAAGCACGGAAGTCCAATTTACATCTATGATGCTGAAAAAATAGAAAATCAATACTTAAAACTAAAAAAAGCATTTAGCGAGGTTCAAGAACTAAAAATATATTATGCTGCAAAAGCATTAACCAATATTTCTATATTAAAATTTATATCAAGACTCGGATCTGGTTTAGATACAGTTTCAATACAAGAAGTAGAAATTGGATTATTAGCAGGATTTAATCCAGAAGATATAATATACACTCCAAATGGAGTATCAATTAAAGAACTTGAATCCGTAGCAAAACTTGGAGTTCAAATTAATATTGACAACCTTGACACACTTGAACAATTTGGAAGTAAATATCCGAACATTCCTGTTTGTGTTCGTATAAATCCACATGTTATGGCTGGTGGAAATACTAATATTTCAGTTGGTCACATCGATTCAAAGTTTGGAATATCAATACATCAAATACCATTATTGTTAAGAATTGTTGAAAATACAAAAATGAACATCAATGGTATACATATGCACACAGGAAGTGACATACTAGATATTGATGTATTTCTTTATGCTAGTGAAATACTATTTGACACTGCAAAAAAATTCAAAAACTTAAGTTTTATTGACTTTGGATCTGGTTTTAAAGTTCCATATCACAAAAAAGACATACAAACAAATATTAATGAACTAGGAAAAAAACTTTCAAAACGTTTTAATTTATTTTGTAAAAATTATGGTAAATCACTTAAGTTAGCTTTTGAGCCTGGTAAATTTCTTGTAAGTGAATCAGGAAATTTTATAACTCAAGTGAATAGTATCAAGCAAACTACATCAACCGTGTTTGCGCAAGTAGATTCTGGGTTTAATCACTTTATAAGACCTATGTTATATGGAGCTAAGCATGAAATAAAAAATATTTCTAATCCAAATGGTAAAGAGAAATTTTACTCTGTAGTAGGATATATTTGTGAAACAGATACATTCGCTCATAATGTAAGGATTAATGAAATTTGTGAAGGAGATTTATTGTCATTTCAAAATGCTGGTGCCTATTGCTTTATGATGTCAAGTAATTATAATTCACGTTTTAGACCTGCTGAAATTTTATATTACAAAGGACAATACCACTTGATTAGGAAAAGAGAAACAATTGATGATATTTTATCAAACCAAGTTGAAATAGAAATTTAAAACCATATTTAGGGATATATTAACAAAATTATTAGTTTAGTTTATATATATAGCCTTACCTTTGATTTTTAATTAAATCTTATAAAGTGAAAAACGGTACAGTAAAATTCTTCAATGCATCTAAAGGTTTTGGATTCATCACAGAAGAAGATTCAGACACAGAGCACTTCGTGCACGTTACTGGGTTAATTGACGAAATTAACGAAGGTGATAATGTTGAGTTTGAATTAAAAGAAGGTAGAAAAGGCATGAACGCTGTAAATGTTAGAGTTGTCTAACATTTTAAGACATTATTTTTTTACAAAAAACCTTTCCTATTGGAAGGGTTTTTTTATTCAATTCCATCTACATATTTCTGCAAATAGGAAAATTTCGGAGTAAGCTTGCCATTTTCAGTCATTTTTGACCTAGATAATATGCCATCAGAATCACCATTAAAAAATGCTGGTAAAATTTTATTTATGAATGTTTTCCCAAATTCTTCACTAGAATCTTTTGGTAATTCACAAGGTAAGTTATCAACTGCCATTACAGCAATTGAATTCTTAGTATTATAGTCAGTCTCTGATTCTGTTTCAGGATCATATCCATAAATAGGTGAGCTAATCGTAGATGAACGTATAGTAGATCCAACTGGTCCATTAATATCGCAACTAATATCAGCTACAACTTTAATTTTAAATCTTGATGATTTAGCATCAACTCTACTAAAAAAATATGGGGAGCCTTTACCATAAAAATGACCTGCAATAAAAACATCTGAAACTTCAGTGAATTTTGAAAAAATTGATTGATAATCAAATGGATTTTTAAAAAAATCTGATTTTGATAATTGTAAACCATCATTTCTTTTGACATAATCTAAAACATCCAATTGAACATAAACAGTTTCATCATAATCTAATGATAAAAAATCTTGAACATTAACCTCTCGAATCTGCATATGATCAAGTATTTCTTTAGCACCTTGACCTACTCGACCCGTTCCGGTTAGAACTATTTTTAAATTTGGAAGATTAACATCTT
>Ga0213858_10000876_pt1 | contig 14147 bp, 16 predicted proteins | sample PICome_FD_160122 | JGI IMG/M metagenome (GOLD analysis project Ga0213858, IMG submission 160122) | Coastal seawater microbial communities near Pivers Island, North Carolina, United States - PICO245 | ecosystem: Environmental > Aquatic > Marine > Coastal | place: USA: North Carolina | collected... | reverse complement strand
CAAATACTATTAATAAATCGTCACCGGATATTCTTACATCAGGTATAACAGTACCACCTCCACCTAAAGCGTGGTTAGGTATAACAGTTCCTGCTGAATCGGGAACAAATAACTCAGGACCACGTTCTCCAACGAGCGAGATTTTACCTAAAGGTGGTCTACCTCCGTTTGCATACATACCACCTGCTACCGCTGTAAGTGATTGTTTAAAGCCACTCATACCTAAACCTTCAAACTTTCCTCCGGCTATAGGCATACCTAACGCCCTAAATAAAGCAGTTAAAGCTAAAGCTCTTAGAACCATTGTAAGCATAACCTTACCAAGCTCTTTAAATAAATCTGTTAAATTTCTAAGAGTTAAATTACCATCTAATAACATTTGAGAAAAAGCATCTGAGAAAGCTACTGTAAGGTCTGTGGCTAATCCTGTCCAACTATCTTTGTATTCTTGTAATTTTTCTTGTACAGATTCTAAGCCTCCAAGTTGTTGCATTATTAAACTACCACCTGTAGAAGTTTCTAAAGGTGCTGCTCCGATAGTATCTAAACCAATTTTTTTATTTAAAGACTGTTCTTTTCTAAACTGCTTTTCTCTTTCTTTTTGTGCATCTATTAAGTCTTGCATTGCTTTTGCTTGAGCCTCTAATGCTTGATGTTCTGCCCAAGTAGTAAGCATAAAGTCAGGATCATTGGCCATTGACCTTTTTTGAACCTCTAACTCTTTCATCTTATCTTCTACGTTAGATATATCTAACCCTAGCTTTGCTAACAATGCAGTCAAAGCTATGACTCCGCTACCATATAGACCCCAACCTGCTATCGAACCTGCTACAATTGTAGCTAACCCAGCTAGACCTGTACCGATAGTACCTAAAGCTCCTACCATTAAACTAAAAGCTAAAACTAAAGGACCTATAACTGCAAGGAATCCACCTATATATACAATTGCTTTTTGTGTAGAACTATCTAAATTACCAAATTTACCTACTAGTTTAGTAAAGCCTTTTATCATAGGCATAATTGAATCAGCTATTACAGCACCTAATTCTATTTTAAGACCCTCTATAGCAGAAGTCATTTTTGCTACTTTAGCTTGTGTGGTATCTCCCATCACATTAGCCATTTCTTGTAGCCTAGTTGTATTCGTTTTATATTCTTCGGTAAGTTCTTTTACCTTATCTAAGTTGTCAGATAATATAAGTAATTGGTTGGCTGCAGTTACACCTACCAAATCTTGTGCTTCATTAAGAGACATTGTGCCATCGGCCATAGCCTCTAAAGTAGAACTAAAAGGTATTCCTGCTTCGTTTAGCCTCATAAATATTTTTCTGAGACCAGTACCTGCTTTAGATGCCTTTATACCATTGTCCATTAAAACACCCATCATAGAAGATAACTCCTCTATGTCAACACCTACTGCTTCAGCAGATGCTCCTGCGTGTCCAAAAGCAGTTGCAAATGTATTTAGTTCTATAGATGAATTAGCAGCAGCACTAGCTAAAGTGTTTGCTACTCCGGCAGCATCTCGTGCCTCTAATTGAAATGCGTTGATTGAAGCCGATACTACGTTAGCTGCAAGTCCTAAATCCTCTCCTGTTGCCAATGCTAAATCTAATATAGCATCTTGCATTCCCTCGATTGCACGAGGGTCAAAACCTTTACGACCTAAAATTAATTGTAAGTTAGCAACTTCTCTTGCTGTAAATTGAGTAGTTGCCCCTAGTTGTTTTGCTGAATCTGTGAGCATTTTAAACTCATCAGCAGTAGCATTAGTAACTGTCATTACCTTTGTCATACTATTCTCAAATTCAGAGAATGTATCAAAGGCTGATTTACCCAAAGCGGTAAGTGGAGCTGTAACACCAAATGTTAATGTAGAACCTAAACGAGCAGCGTTAGATGCAAATCCAGCTACGGATTTATTTGCTTTTCCTAAACTAGCTTCTAACCCTTTAATGTTAGCTGCTACGATTATCGATATAGTCTTAATACCACCCATTATACTTTCTTTAATTTAATTTTGTCGTATTTGTCCAATACAGCTTTCATTTCTTCTTTTGTAGCTATCTTTTTATTTTTGGATTTTTTTTCATTATCCCAAGGGAAAGGTAATATATCTTGAGCTTTGAGTTTTTTCTTTGAGTGTGGTGCTACACAGCCTTGTACTATTGCTCGTGTTTGCTCCCACCTATCTCGCATCAATGTTTCCTGATAACTATTGAACCCTTGTAGTTTATTGTTAAAGGCTCGTGGAGTTAAGTCATAAAGTTCATCATAACCTAACCCCACTCTACCTAAACCTATTTCTTCGAGTTTGTCCCAATCGATGTCACCAGTTTGCTCATCAATTTCCTCTCCCTCTACTACTTTCCCTCAGTTTGAGGTTGATCAAGTTGAAAAGCCTCGAATATCTCATTAATCTTAGAGAAATCTTCGTTATCTAACCATTCCTCTATATCGCTAATCTTGTGCTTAAATGGTTCGCCAATTTTCTTGGCCCCATATTTTAAACCAAAATAAGCGATAATACCTATGTGGTCAATTTCTGTACCTAGCTGATTCATATCGCTTAACTTTAATCCACACTTGTTACAAATGTCTTTTAAAGCTAAATAACTAAATCTAATTGGTCGTTCTTGACCACCTATTTCTACCTTTTTCATTTTAAATAATTATTAGTTAGTGAGAACCTTCTGTAGTTGCAGCAGTACCTGTAAACGTAACTGAATATGTTACATTATCCTCAACTCCTGCGTCAACAGATAAACTTGTTACAAAAGCGTCACCTTGATAATACTTATCAGCACCACCAGTCAATCTTTCTGAAAATCTTAAAGTAATTTTAGTTCTATTCTCTAAATCTTCCCAAAAGTTTTGAAAGTCTAAGTTAGCAGAGTAATCTTGCAAAGCATCAGTAGTCATCTCAAAAGATTGGATTCCTTTAACGTACTCAGCAAAACCACCTGAATCTTTAGTAGTAACATCTCTAAGATCAGCTGTAAAAGTAACATTAGCAGAAGTACTAAATGCTATTGGTTCGTAACCTGCGTCACTACCTGTAGTTTCTACCTCTACCTGTATTGCTCCATCATCTATAGTAACATCACCATCTTTTAAAACTATAGTTGGCACAAACCCTGTTGCACCATTTGTAGCTGTAAATACACCATCTGTAACTGAAGAACAAGTATAACCAAATGCTTCTAGCCTAGTTTTAATGTTTGCTGCTACTGCTGCTTTTGTGTTTGCCATAGTTCCTGAAATAGGAACTCTAACGTCATCACTTTCTACGTCTGAGCCATTAACTACATTGTCTATGAAGATGTGACCATCACCACTTAGAGGAGTAGATGCTACAGTAATTTTAGTTACTTGAGCTGTTGCTGCTCCACTTTTATAAACTAATAAATCCGATGCGTTTTTAATTGCCATAATGTTAAGGATTTAAAAGTTATTATTACGATTCAGATAATGTGCCTGTACCTTGAATAGTTACTGAGTAAGTTGCATTTTCCTCTACACCTGCATCGATAGATAGAGATGTGATAAGACCTTTACCATAGTAGTTTTTTGTACCATTACCAAACAATACATCAACTTCTACTCCTGCTGCCCAAGTGTCCCAAAGAGAACGAACTGTTTTCACAGTTGCTGTTTCACTGGTATTTTCGTCATAAGGGTCGTTTACATTTGTTATAGTATCTGCACTTAGGTCAACAAAAGCGTCTCCGCTAATTTCCCAAGATTTAAGACCACCTAAGTTTTCTTGCCATCCAAGAGAAGATTTGTTTGTCTTGTCTCTCAAGTCCATTGTAACACTTAAAGAAGCAGAAGTACCAAAACCTACAGTGTTTCCTGCACCAGTTCCACCAACTCTAATCGCTACGTTAGTTGCATTTTGAATTGCCATTTCTATTTAGTTTTTAATTATTAAACAATCGAAAGTTATGTTCTTGTAGAATTTTTCAGCATTCTTATAATATTCATCGTCTAGATTAATAAACCTAAACTTAGCAGTATAAGATTGCCCATCTTCGGTATAAGTTACCTGATACAAATCTAAAGCCTCTACAACTGCTTTAGCTTGATCATATGTCGTTATATATGAATCTGCAAAACAAGATATTCTTATTGTTACATCGCAAGAAGCTAAAGAACTGCTTTTTGCCATAAAGTTACTTACATTCATTATTTCGTAAGTAGTGGCAGGGTAATCTACTTCTTGTGGTATTATAACAGGAAATACTTTTGTAGTTGTATCGACTGCTTTTATACTTACACTTTTTAATATGGTTGCAGCAGAAGTATTAGATTCAGCAACAAAAGTTAGAAAAAAATAACCTGGTGTGTTTGATGAAGTAAATCGAAATGAATCTTTTATGTCACCACTTGGTTTAACTTCGCCCCCATAAATACTAGTACTATAAGGTACTGAACCAATCATTACCTGATTACTAAAAGGGGATTCTAGAGAATATTCGCAAACATATGTTGCTCCTGCATTTAAATAAATAGCAGTTGATAGCATTGAGCTTGTGTTAGAATCAACAGACTGAAAAGCTAACACACCACCTTGTGCAGTTACATATCTAGGAGGTGAAGGAGTGGAAAACCAACCATTCGTACTATCAAATGGTGCAGTATTTGTTACTACCTCAGGTCCAAGATATTCCCCTTGTGACTCTAAAAAATCAAAAGAGATTCTTAATTTTTCGTATATTTTCTGTCCTATTACTGCAAACATCTAAAATCCTGCTTTTTTTATCATCTTGTCTAATAATCTATCTAAGTCTTTTCTAGCTTTATTAGAAATTTTATCGCCCATACTTTTGCTAGTCTCCTCAAATATGTTTTTATACATTTTGATTTCGCCTGACTTAGTTTTATAACCCTCAATTTGCATTGCAGCTAAGTTTCTACTTGGACCTTTTCTCCAGTAGTGAGGATTAATCTTTCTTAACAATGGCCCTACAAATAAACCGGGTTGTCTAGACCTTCTAGCTGTAACAACACCCATTGTTTGTGCTGTTGGCTTTCCTTGTCTGTATGATCTACTTTGTGGGTTATATCTACGCCCTCTACTTTGTGTTTTATTAAACCTACGTTTGTAAGCTCGTTTTAGACCTCTAGCTAACATATTACCTGCAGGTCTTAGTGCTTGGTTTATTTCTGTCCTAGCCTGTCTAGAGGTCATTCCTAAGTCCTTTAAACCCTTTTTGACAGCGTTAATTCCTTTGATTTCTACTCTAGCTGTGTTTTTTTTAGTTTTATTTAAGCCAAACACTATATTACGTTTTGAGTAGGTAAATCTTGTTTTACAAAAATTTCTACATATTCTTTCCTAGGATCAATAACAAAACCAATTATGTCATATATATCTCCTGTAGAAACTTCTTCTATAATCCAGTTAGATTCAATTTGTTTTGTTGCGTTTGAGTATCTTACAGTGTAAACAAACCTACCATAAGAAGTAAGTTGATCTCCCTCAAACTTTTCTTCTATATCTCTTAAAGTTTTTACGTTTTTATTTGCCCAAACAGTAGCTTGAGTAACGTAATTTTTTTCTACTCCACCAAATTGGTCAATAGTAGTTGCTATAGATTTAATCTTAATTCTTTGATTAAATTCTCCGGCCCTTATTTTACTAATAAATGCCATATCTTATTGATAGCATTTATAAGGTTGTAGTAATATCTCAGATGCCATAGGAAAACTTCTCTTTCTATCTTCTCTAAAATAATACATATCAGCGACAATTAATTTAATCGCTTGTTTTATAGCTTGTGGAACATCACTTGCTGCAGCTCCAAATCCTGTTTTAAAATTAAACCAAAACAAATCACCATCTCCGTTTGCAGGATAACCAAAACTACCAAAATCTTTAGATAACCTAACTATGGATGGATTAGAAAAAGACTCTAAATAAGCATCATCTGAATAAAGAATCGTTTCAAAATCTGTTACTTTCCACTCTACATACTTTGTTAAAACTGCGTCAGAACTAACTAAAGTACAGTCAGGGAAGTATAAAGATGCTCTATGTGTCTCTGTGTCAAAGTATAATTTGTAAGTGTGTTCTATAAAATGTCTACCGCAGTAGTTTTCTGCCATCTCTGTAGCAGCATCTATATATAGACCCAACAAAGTATCTTCATCAGTCGTGTCTATACGAAGATGGTCTTTAATCTCATCTACTGTTACTACCTTTGTAGCAGGATCAGTAATTAAAACTAAATCGCCTTGTTGATAATCGTTTGGGTCTAAGTACATAGATTTAAGTTAAATAAAGGGAAGTCCCGAAGGACTCCCTTTGTTAATTATTAATTGGTGCTATTATGCAGTAGCAACACATTTAACTCCAACTTCTTTACCTGAACTTTGTACAACTGCACCATCAAGTAAAGTAGAAAGAACTAATCGAGTACCACCTAATAAAGACTGGCTGTATGGGTCAACCAATAGGTCAAGTCCACCGAACATTGCCATATGGATTTTCTCTACATCGATTAGTAAAGCTCTAGCTCTTGTTCCTGAGTTAGCGTCATTACCTACGTTAGAAGAAACCATATAAGGAATGTTAAGAACAGTTTTGTCAGTTAAGTTCATAGTAGAACCTAAGAAACCTGATCCTTCTTTACCTGAAATTTGGCTTAACAAGTCTCCGTAAGCGTCTGCGTTCATAAACAATTTAACTGAATCTTTAGTAGTGTCTACATCCAATCCTGTCAATTTGTTTTGCATTTGAACAATTCTATCTAAAGCTAGTGTGTTAGTCCAAGTTTGAGTAATGTCTGTTGCAATTGCATCAGCAAATACAGAGTTAGGACCAGTAGCGTCAGCTACACCCAACAAGTTTTTCTCGAACTGAGCCATAATTGCAGAAGCAAAGTTTCTTCTGAATGCAGCCTCAACAGAAGCGTTTTGAGTAATTGCAGCGTTAGATACGTTAGTTGCAGCAATAATTTGGTTAGGAGAAAGTTCTGTTCCTGCGATTGTACCTGCTTCAGTTACTGCAGATGCAGTGTTTTCAGCTACGAAAGAAGCAGAAACTCCTGAGATTAAAGGAATCTTTTGGTTAGCAGCAACTCCTGTGTAGAAGTTTGCTCCTGCAGGAATAAGTGCAGATGCAGCGTATAAGTCATCTACGAAAGACTTTACTTCTACTTCGTTAGAACCTGCAGTAAGAGCAGTGTTAGCAGCACGAGATTCAAGAGCTGCGTAAGGAATAGCGATTCCACGGAAGTCTTGGTTAGGGTTCTCGTTACGAGCTTCTTGGTCCATCTCTTTGATAAGACCATCTACGCGACCAGTTTTAGCTGCGTTGAATGCTTCTACAAAAGAGTAGCTTTTGAATTCTTTTGAATCAGCTACATCTTGTACTGAGTGTGAAACTGGAGCAGATGCAATTTCTGCGTTCAGTTTTTCTTGTCTTTCGACCATATCAATGTCATTTTTAAGTTTGTCGATGCTTTCCATTTTTGCATCGTAAGTTACTTGCTCGTCATCAGAAAAGTTACGAGCTTCAGTTTTGCAAGTCTCAAGCATATTGTTTGCTTCTTCAATCAAACCTGCTCTTTCTTGACGTAATTCTACAGAATTTTTCATCTTCTAAAGTTTGCTTTTAAGTGTTAATTCATTTTTTAATAAACCGATTTTATTAAGTGTTTCCTCACTGTCGCATTGTTGTTCTTGCTCTACAACTTCTTCTTCTTGAACTTCTTGTTGAATTTCTTCCAAAGCTCGTAGTGCAACATCAGTATTGGCATATGCACCAACACCTACTATAGATACATCGAACAATCTTGATATTTTGTTGATGCTTCTTTTGTGGACATCTCCATCCATTGACCACTCATCTTCTTCAACTGTAAAAGCAAAAGATGATTCGTACAATAAACCTCTACGCATAAGTTCAGCGACATCGTTACCTGTAGAAGTGTTTGGTAATGTTCCATCGTATCTAAGTCCTTTTTCGTCAACTGTTAGTTTTAACGTACCACCCATATTTCTATCTAAGATAGCATTCATATCGTGGTTATAAGTAAGAATGACATTGTCATCTAGTCGACCATCAAAAGCACCTCTAGATATAGTTTCTCTGAAACCTAAATCTCTACTTTCGTGATCAAACAGTGCAGCGTAACCACTAACTTTGTACTCATTAGACTCATCGTCTTTTCGTACTTCGCAGTTAGCAGTAAATACTCTGATTTCTTTATTATCTTTCATATCTAAACTTTTTTCTTCTCGTTCAATTTCTTTGACCTTTTTTCTAGACCAACTAAAACCTGCGTTTCCTCCCCATAATGCCCAAGCAATTCTCCAAGCAGTAGGTCCTCCGTCTTTCTCTTTTGCAGAATAATGTTTAGCCTTATTGTTTTCGTGTCGGCTAAAGAAAGAGAACATTCTTTTTATAGTCGAGATTGATAAATCTCCGTTGATTATGTCTCTAGCTCTAGATACTCCTGTTGAAGTACCTCCTCTACCATACTTTTTACGCCATTCTAGACCTTTACGAGCTTCTTCTCGCATTCCGCTAGTTGGAGTAGTATTTATGTCCTTTAAAGCCATTATTCTTCTTCCTCAGTCAAGTCTTGTCTAGATGTTGCCTCGCCTAGTTTATCTAGTGGCATCATATTAGATTGCATATATACTTTAGAACTTTCATCGCCTAGAGTATTCATATCTTCTAATGAACGAACTTCATCAGGAGAAAGAACACCTATGTTAACAAGAGTTCTGTAGTAATCTGCTCTACTTTGAGTATCTCCTCTTAGTAAGGCAGTAACATTGAATTTAAAGTAGTGTGTACCTTTTTTGTTAGAAGGTACTAATTTGCTATTTAACTCGCTTTCTATTCTTTTTAACCAAGGAGTTATAGTGTGTGATACAAAGTGTATCTGCTGTGCTTCTATTGAGTTGTAACTAGCTTTAGCAACATCGTTTACTAAGAAGTTAGGTACTCTAAATATTCTACAAATATCACTTACTTGATATTCTCTAGACTCAATAAATTGTGCTTGGTTGTTAGGTACTGTTCTGCTAACCCAGTCCATACCTTCTTCAAGTATTGCTGTTTTACCTGCATTTGGTGTGCCTGAGTAGTTAGCGTTCCAAGATTCTTTTAGCCTTTTAGCTGTTTCAGGTTTAAGAGTCCCCGGATGTTTTAGTATTCCTCCCAACTGTGAGCCATTCTTAAACCAAGACCCTGCGTGTTTATCCAAAGATAAAGAAATACCTAATGTTTCGGCAGCAGCCTCTAGAGGAGCTTTCCCCTCAAGTCCATCAAAAGATAACCCTTTAACGTGAATCATATTTATTGATTGCACCTTACCAATTACTGGGTATGGCGTATCAGGGTTTTGATTTATTTCATAATAAACTTCCCTCCCATCAGGAGATGCGAAGACCTCAACATCATTATATTGAATTGGGTGAAGTGCTATTGGTAAACCGCCTCGGTTTCTTTCAATGTAAGCACAAAAGTTTCCATCAAAAGATAAATCAACCAAAGCTCTTTCAAAGAACATAAAAGAAGTGTATAAAGGGGATGGTTGTTCACCAATAAGGATGCTTAACGGATCATTATCTAATTTAGATTTTCTATTAAGTTCATCTTTAGAATATAAACAGATGGGTAGGGAAGCTATGGTTTCGGACAAAACTCGTACACAAGACCAAACAGCAGCTATTCTTATAGCTTGTTGCTTTGATACAGGTTGTCCTGCGGCATTTCCAAAAAAACCGCTTAATACTGTTTGACCAAAGATAGAACGAGTCTCTTGACCCTCATTAACTTTGCCTCTTTTTGTAAAAAAATCTAATAATCCCAAAACCCTTCGAATAGTTATACATTAATAAATAGTAAAAATGCCTAAATACTGAACTAATTTTTCAACATTTTTTTAAATAATTTAGTGTTTTAGACAGCAATCTGTACACATATCTCTCTGAAACCCCCTTAACTTTAGCTATTTCGCTGATTTTAAGGTTGTACTCAAATCTTAGTGTAACTAGGTCTTTACTGAATTTATGGTCTATTTTTGATGCTTCTTGCCATAATTTGTCAGCTTTTTCATCATAGTCTTCGTAAATCGGACAGTCTTTAACGCCCCTATCACGATATTTTTTATGAAAATCAGAAGTATTAGAGATAACCTGATTTGTAACAACTCTAGCGACAAAGTAATTGAGTTGGCCAGTTTCGTAAAGTGATTGAATGGTTTCATCTAGTTGTGTAAGTAAAATTAAATTGATTTCTTGTACTAAATCGTCTACTAAGCAATGGTCTTGATTGCTTCGTGCTACAGATTCGCAAATCTGCCTAATATTATCTTGCTCAGAGGCTATAATCTCTTGTTTAGATAAAGAATATTTCCCTGTCATCATATGCTGATCCACCTGAATTTTTATTTTGCATAGCTTCGCTCAGTCCCATAAGACAGGCTACTACACCATCAATTTTTTCGTTGGATTTTGCTTTGTTTGGTTTTATATTCCCTGCAGGGTCTAATGCCAATACAATATTTGACATCATCCACCTAAGGACTGGGTTTCCTCCGTGTCTAATACTTCTTGATAAGACTAATGTCTCAAATTCTTTTGCTGCAGGTGACATAGTTCTAAAACCTTGTCCAACTGGTATCATTGGACACCCTTCCTCAGTTAGGTCTATAACTATTTGTGAAGCATTCCACCTATCATATGCAATTATTTGTACATCAAATTTCTCACATATTTGTCTAATCTTTTCTTTTATGTAGTTGTAGTCACACACATCTCCCGGTGTAAGCTCTATATAGCCTTCTCTGTGCCACTTTATGTAGTCTACTTTATCTCTTTCAGACCTCTTGTGTGCGTTTTCAGAAGGTATAAATGAATGCAATATTAGGTCATAACCACCCTCATCATCAGGAAAAACTAGTGCTAAACAAGTAACATCTCGTGTAGAAGCTAAATCTAATCCAACATAACAAGTTTTACCTACTAATCTAGACTCATCTACAGGAACATTACAATCCATCCACTTTTCGTCACTAATCCATCTAGTTTCGTTTGCTACCCATTGGTTTAGGTGTAACCTTCTAAATGTATTTTCGTAAGATGGCTCGTTTTTAGCTTTTACAGCCTGTTGCTTCATATATTCCTCAGTTATGATAGTACCATATCCGGGATTTGCTTCTTTCCACACTTCTTCATCAAAAATATCAGCATCTTTATCTGCCTCGTAAACAACACCCAAAAATGACTCGTCTTTTATTACTCCGTCAATAAGTTTTTTAGAATAATCATATAATTCCTTACATATGTGGTCTTTTTGATGTCCAGCACCTGCTGTGGTAATACCTAACATAAGCGGTTCTTTTCTTGCTCCCATAGAAGTAAGAAGTACATCGTAGAGGTCTCTGTTTTTATGAGAGTGTATCTCATCTAACAAACAGCAAGATAAGTTAAGTCCGTGCTTAGTGTCGGCATCTGCTGATATAACTTTGTAGTATGAACCAACTTTATCGTAGGTAATAGAGTCACGATAAGTATTTGCTCGTTTGTCAAATTCAGGCTCTTGCAATACCATTTGTTTTGCAATAGAAAATGATAGCCTAGCTTGTTCTTTGTCTGCAGCTGCAGATACTATCTCTGCACCTTTTTCGCCATCAGAGAAAAGCATATACAATGCTATACCTACCATAAGATTTGTTTTACCATTCTTACGAGGTATAAATACAAAACACTGCCTAAACTTTCTTAGATTAGTTTCTTTGGACTTCCAACCAAATAAAGGCTCAATAATATCTTTTTTTTGCCAGTCCTCTAAGATAAATGGTTTACCTGCTAGATCACCTTTGATGTGTTTACAGAATGTTTCGATAAAGTCTACAGCTCGTTTAGCTGCTTTGTCATCAAAGTAGTATTTTTCCTTTTCTATGTGATGAAGATTATTCATCGCTGTTAAAGAAATTTTCTATTTTAATATCCGGTGTACCTGCCTGAGACTCTATAGCATTCACCTTAGCTCTACTCGATGGTGTTAATCCAAATTCTTTGAGTAGTTGAAAAACTCTTGTGAAGGCCTGATTGGCTATAAGAACTTCAGGTCTTTGTATAGACTTTGTGTTACCCTCTCGTGATGTAATGTCTTGTGTAGGACCAAGTTTGTTAATCACGTCTTTAGCTTGTTTGTAATCGCCAAATGCGTCACAAAGCAAAGTAAGGGATAATTCATCTGCTTGAGTTAGTACAGACATATCGTGAAGTATTTTTGCTAACTCCACAAAAGACTTTTGACCATCCTCCGAAAGCCAAGTTGGTACAGGAGGGATGTTTAAGGGAGAAGTAGGTTCGTTAGGATTCATTCTATCGTTACGAAGTGTCCCTCTTTGTCTTTTTATTTCTGTAGGTAATCTTTTCATATTTGGCTAACATACAAAAAAAAAATAAATAAAAAAAATTGTTTATACTTTATCTTTGTCTTTATCCTTATCCTTATCCTTAGGGGTATCGTTGACCCCTAAATGACCCCATTTTGACCTCTAAAAGTTAATTTATTGATATTTAGCGTTTTACAACTTTTTTTGAAAATTTATGCCAAAAAATTTGGAACTTATTATCTGAGTTCAGTATATTTGTTCCGTGTTTTAAAATTAAGGCATAGAGTGGTGGTGTAGCTCTTAATAACCTCGTTCACCAGATAAGACTGTCGAATAGACTTGGGCCTTAATTTTTTTACCTACAATTAACGAGAGTTTCCTGCGTGAGTGGAGCAAATAAAGTCCTACCTTCACTTTAATAAAGTGGTTTATTTTTCAGTAGGTAGGCAATTTTAAATCAATTTGATTTAGAATCAGCGTTTGAGAATGAGGGGAGCTGTGGGGGTTTCCCCTCAATTTCAAAAAACAAAAAAAATTATGGAAGATCACATTACACTAATTGCCATAATTATTCCTATATTGTACTTACTAGTAAATTATTTTACACTAAAGTAGGGTGACGAAACTGGCAGACGTACCCACCTGTCTCGTGGGTGCAGATTAAGGAATAAACTTAGGATAGAGGGTTGACCACCAAGTTGCAACATTGTCCTATAGCTAACCTCTGCGTGAAGGTTCGAGTCCTTCCCCTACTGCTAAACTTTAAATAAATAAATAATGTCAAAATTCAAATGCAGTTTGTGTGGAGAAGTTAAAGAACTAACTAGACACAAAATTAAAGTAGTAGATGGTAAAGTCGTTTGTCCCGATGCAACTTGTTGTGAGGAGTATATGGAAAGTATAAAAGAAAATAAAGGCTTTGGTGGTATTATAAAAAAACCAAACGGAACAGTAAGCGGTAAATTTTAATTATGGATAATATAGCTTTTACATTTGCATTTGGAATTATAATGTTTTTACTTGGCTCGTTCCTTGTAAACATAAAAGACAAATAAGCACCTTCGGGTGTTTTTTTTTGCTCTACAGGATCCGGGATTACCCCAATCGGTCAGAAAAAATTGACACGATGTACGCGAAGCCGGGGCGTTGGTATACAGCCGAAAAAATAGAACTTTTTATATACCCCTTGTTGTTGTTGATGGTGTTATAAAGTAACTAATAGGATAGAAAAAAGTAGTTACCAGGAAGTAACTATTGAAAGTGAGCTGTGCGATCAAATAAATATGTATTGTATTAATATTATTGTATTGTATTGTTTAAGGCTATTTTTAAGCTATCTAATAAACTTTTATAGTATGTTGTATACTAGCATATATTTGAAACAAAAAAAAGCTCATACAGAGCTTGAAAATAGATATATAGTACCTAGGTATAAATTAATAGCTTATTTTACTGGTTATGATCTTATATAAGGCCAAAAAAAAACCCTAGTAAATTAATACTAGGGTTTTAATAGTGTTATATACTATATTAGTTTTGATCGTTATAGTGCTCTTGCATATCCAAAGCAATTTGTTCTTTATGGTCTTTAGGTAAGTTGTCGAATAGATATTCTATTTCATCTATTGGGCAACTACATTCACTTAGTAGCCAATTAGAATACATTTCTCTTGTTTGTTCTTCTGTTGGTTTCATATCATTTAAGTTTTGATTTAAGAAAGAATACTTGATCTTTCAACTCTTTATTTGTATGCTCAATCTCGTCAATATATTGTAAGA
>Ga0213858_10000874_pt1 | contig 14178 bp, 11 predicted proteins | sample PICome_FD_160122 | JGI IMG/M metagenome (GOLD analysis project Ga0213858, IMG submission 160122) | Coastal seawater microbial communities near Pivers Island, North Carolina, United States - PICO245 | ecosystem: Environmental > Aquatic > Marine > Coastal | place: USA: North Carolina | collected... | reverse complement strand
AGCTTCCTGATTAAGACCACCGGCTAAGAAAATTGCCTGCTTAAATGAAATGCTTCCTGACTGATCTATCTGGAAGAAATCAGGTTCTCTTACTGCTCCGCTAACTTTGAACTCTTGGCGATCAGCAAATCTTGACTTGTTAAAGATGACTATTTTATCCTTAGCTTGAAGTGTTAAGTTCTCGCTTAAATCACCTTCCAATAAACTAGTAAGATTAAAGAACAAGTACCTGGATGATTTTCCATCTTCATTCAATCTGTTAATGTAGGCTACATCTGTTAAAGCAGTAGTTTTTACGTCTACCTTAGAGATAACATCTAATAAAGTATAGCCATTATCTACTGCATATTTGCCTGGAATATTTACAGCGCCTTCAACCGTCACGTAGTTTTCAAACTCATCAGGAATTTCATTTACTTTAACTGCGTCTCCATTTAGCAAATTGAAATCAGAGTTGACCTCTAGTATCGTGTTAAAGTTTATATCAAGTATTTTCTCTTCATCTGCTTCAAACCTTTTTACCTGAATGTTTTGCAATACAGCATTCGCTTTAAACCCGCCGGCTAACTCAAACAAGGAAACTAAATTTTCGTCTTCTTTAAGTTCATAAATACCTTCACGAATCACAGAACCTTCAAGTTCAATCATCTTCTGGGCTACTGGAACATGAATTATGTCATTATCTGAAATTGCAAATTGAGAAACAGTAGATGGGTCATTTAGGTACTTATAAATATCCACTACTATAGGATCCTGACCTGCCTTTAATAACTTAATCTCTCTGACTGATCCAATATCAGTTGGTCCTCCAGCGGCCATTAAGGCGTTTATTGCAGAATTTAGTGCGGACAAAGTATAGGTGCCTGCTTGCTCTACTTCTCCAACAATGCTTACACTTATATCTCTAGCATACGCAAGGCTTACTTTAAACTCTGAAGAAAGAAACCGATAGTATGTTTGAAATCTCTTTTCTAATAACTCCTTTGCCTCCCCAAAATTTAAACCTGTAAGGAAAATAGGCTCCATTCTATCTGGGGATATATATCCACGCTTGCTGATTTCATAAGTCTGACTCACTTGAGAATAACCCCAAATAGAGATTCCCACCTCATCTCCTGGGCCTAAAATATAATCATCTGATGGTTTAACTTGATCTGACCTCTGGAAAACTTTTAACTCATTATTTTTAAATATATGAGTACCATACCTGTTTACTCCTTCTTCTTTTGCTATCTCTTCAGGCTCCTGCTCTTCGGTACTTTCATCTACCTGTTTATCAAGCTCATCTTTGTTTTCATTCGTCTGCTCTTTAATTTGAACAGTTTGCTGATTTTTTTTGCTTTCGTATTCTTCCTGTTTTTGATCCTCATGTTCCTTAACAATCTCATTTATGGCTTCCTCTACCAGCAATATCTCCTGAGGGTTATTAGGATCCATATTATCAATATCGATACCCCTCTCTAAGAGCTTTTCTCTTAAAGTTTCCTCTGTAAGTCCTGAGGCCTCTAATTTTTCGATAGCCATTTCTTCGCTTACTTGTGCTGACAGCATGCCACAGCAAGTAAGTGTTAAAGAAAAAACCAATAGTTTTATAAAATACTTCATTTCAATATTCTATGTTTTGAGATATCCATATAGGAAATCCCCTCAATATCATTGAGCACTATAGAATTACAGCAACATTCATACCACGAATGGCGTAATCCTTACATATGTTTTTTTTGTAATGCGACTGAGGTCAGTAAAACTTAGTCTAGTAGTCTATATTTCTATTGAATGCGTTGATTCTCAGGCCTAATCCAAAATACCTTGTATCTACATTAAAATCAGTATTCTCGCTTTCCTGAGTTCTATATAAAACCTTAGCATCCACAAAAATATTATGGTATAACATGTAGGACAAATCAAATGCCAAAAGGCTGACATTTACATTGGTACCTTGACCTACAAAGTTTCCGAAGTCCATTTCCCGAGATTCTAAGGGTAGAAATATATTCGTTCCAAAGTTTTGTCCTTCTAAGTCTTCTCCGTAATCACTAAGCAAAAAACGTCCATTAAGAATCCATTTCTTAGTCGGCTGATAGTTTAAGGTCAAAATAAACTCTTTAAAATTAGCTCCTCTAGGGTGCGCCAATGGTTGTAGGTAATGACCATAACTTGCTACATTAAACTGTGTAGGAATATTTAGCGTATCTCTATGCGCATAAGTATATGGTCTAACAACATTGTACTCTGCTTGGATGTCAAGGTTCTGAACACCCATAAAATCAACAGCCTTTACGCCAAATTGAAAACCCAGCTTGTTACCCCACCATCCATTTCCAGAAGTGATCTCACTAAACTTAAATTCATCAATAAGTGTCTGATGGTAGAGCTGATACTTATTTGATAAATTATATTTTAAGTTTAAACCTAACATCGCATTATCAGGAGAGCCTATAAACTGTTCTACTGTCCGATAAAGAATTAGTGGATTTAAATATTGCAGTTCAAACTGGTTTTCTCTAGAGAAAACTACTGTTTCAAATAAACCAATTTCGAATTTGCTGCTTGGCTTAAAAGATAAATAATGTGTGGCCATATATTTTTTGGCAATCAAATTATCACCCCCTGGCTGAAATCGACTAGACACGGCAGCCAATTCAGCAAAAATGGTCTGATAATTAAACTTCCAAACATTAACCAGAAATTTTAAATAGAAGTAATTATTACTGTAATCAGAAAGTAATAAAGAGCGATATCCATTACCAATAAAATGATTGTTATGCCCTAGTTCTAAAGCTATCGATTTACTTATGTTAAAGCCCAAATATGCTTTTGCATTAAGGAAATCAAAACCATCTAGTCTATCTATTATACCAGAATCATAATCCTTATATAAACCTTGTCCTGGGATGGATTTAAACTTTTCTATTAAGTTTAAATGATATTCATTAAAGTCAGCTTGGTTTTCGTAGATAGCTGTGAAAAAATACATCTTATCATCTACTGTTCCTCTTATATCAAAGCCTCTTGTATTCTGAAAAATGATATTGTCATTTGAAGATTCACTACCAAATCCTAAATGTAAAATAGGATTCGCCACTAATTTGAAATCGTCTTCATTTACTGAAAACAACTGTCCAGGTGTTTTATAGAATGTATTAAACAGTCCATTATTTATAGTAGTCAACTCAACTAATGTTGAATCAATTTCTCTAAATAAGTCATCGTTATCATTAATAATATATTCAGCAATAAAATCTGATTCATTATAAGATGCCTTATTTCTAGACTCTAAAAAAAATTGAACAGCCTCTTCTCTAGTATATTGCCTTAATGCACTATGAAAATCTTCAGAACCATATTTTATCTCCAATCTATCTAAGTAGTCATTGATTAGATGATCTGAGGTATAATAATATGATTGAGCGTTCATGATCGCTGAACAACTTACCAAGCAAATCAAAAATAAGAGTCTCTGCATGTCACTTTTATTTTCACATATTGAAATTCAATATGCAGCACCTTAAACTCTGAAGTTGAGTAGAAAGTCTTTTATATGATTATCAAATTCTGTTCCTTGTTGAAAATGAAAATCAACTTTCGCTGGTAATATAAAGAACGGCAATCTGTTTTCTACAATAAACTTACCATGTTCATGAAACCTGGTAGCATCTTTTTCAGTAGTAATTATGATTGGGTTTGAGGCCTTATTTGCCTCATATGTCTGTTTGATTAAACTAACCTCATGGTTTGTAAAATAATGATGGTCTTCAAACTTGTAAAAACTGATAACTTCTGTCTTTTCTTCCAGATAAGACATCATGTAGTCTGCTTGGGCAATAGCACAGATTAGTATGACAGGATGTCTGGAAATATCTATTCTTTTAGACGGGTCATACATAAAGTATGGGTGCCCATAACTATAATAGCTGAAGAATACTTTCTGATGATCCAAAGGGTTAATCTTGTTTAAAATTTGTTCCCTATTTATTTCTGGATCATAAATAGGACACTTAGAAACTATAATGACATCGGCCCTCTTGTAAGCACTTCTCCATTCTCTCAATCTACCTGATGGTAATAAATAATCATCAGTAAATAGTTTTGCAAAATTGGTGAGTAAAATATTTAGACCCGGCTTTACAGATAAGTGCTGAAAGGCATCATCTAAAACCACGGCTTGAGTTCCTGGATACCTACTCATAATCTCTGGAATGGCTAGTGCTCTACTCTCAGATACCGCAACTACATTCTTTGGGTACTTTTTCTTAAACTGCAGTGGTTCGTCTCCGGCAGCAGTAACCTTATCATTTAACTGCACAACTCTAAATCCCTTTGTCTTCCGCTTATATCCACGGCTCAGTATAGCTATGTCTAAGTAGTCTTGTAGAAATTGTATTAAATACTCTACATGAGGTGTTTTCCCTTCTCCTCCTACCGTTAAGTTACCCACACTTATAACTGGCACTGAAAAAACTGCTGACTTCAATAAGCCTGCATCATACAGTAAATTTCTAATGCTGACAGAAATGCCATACAATAGAGATATTGGCGATAGTAAAATTTTAAATAAACTGTTCAATATGTGTTCTCCTTTAGTAATTTATGCCCAATCTGACAGCTGAGGCATGACTTATGTTTACAATAGTTATTATACAAATGTAATAAAGACTGAGAGTCAAATCCAGTGTCCATTTTAAGGCCCATGCTTTTCCACTTTCTTGTGACCTTATTGTCCTCAGCATCTAATTCTAAAAACAGTCGTAAAACGCGTTCTGTCATTTCTTTATTTTTCTTTCTCTTGCTGTAAAAGAACATAAATGGAAGTATAGCATTAATGAGCAACAAATCCTTTGCCTGCTGACTCAAGCGTTTTACTCTATTAAGCCTTGAGATTTTATCTAATACAAAATGGCGATCCCAAAACTGACTTGCTTGTGCATCTAAAACACTATAAAGCTCATTAAGTTGATACTTTTCAAAATCAGCTAAAAGTTTTGACAGTTTCAAAAAGAGTGAACAGTATATCCCTATTCTTAGTGTTGGAAACTGAGCAGGCCTCATTTTAAAAAATTTCCAACTTGTCTTCGACATACATTTTATACTATGCTTGTGTGCTAAAAACTCATAACAGTCTTTTAGTTGGTAAGTATAATCATCATGAAAAGCAGCTAAAAAACCTGCTTGACCCAATAATAATGCTTCAATCTTTAAGTGGTCATCTCTATATTTATTCAAAAGCTTATAAGGACAACAGGACGCTAGCGTTTCAAATGCTTCACTATTAATATTTAAGCCTAATGATGATAAAACTACACTATGTAAGGTTTGGTTCCAATCATGTTTAGAAGCTACAAATAGTCGTTCTACTTTCCTTGTTTTATATTCAAGACGTTCGACCAATAGTCTATGTTTATACATCTCTATTTCAAAAGAGTCGAGATCTTGAAGTAAACCCTCACATGGAATAAAGCTTTCTCTTTTTTCAAATAACACATACCGATCAATCAATGCATGTGGAATTCTATCTGATAACTCAATGGTAGGTATTGTTTCACCATAGCTGTTTTTAAGCTCTTTATTGTAGTACATCACTACATGTAAAATTACTGAGTCATAGGCCTTGTCTAAGTGGTGTTTGTGTAAATACCATTCACCAGAATTTATATGTAATTCTACATTTCCTACCCAAACAGTTTCATCTATTTTAATGCGTGCATTTAAAAAATCGGGACCAGCATTGTCATTTAAGTTGCCATAATCAAAGATTTGAACAGCTTGACCCTCGGTGGTTTTTAGTTGAATATGGTTAAAGGCTTTAGTTCGCCATACATAATGTATAAACGCTTCAGGAAGTTTGCTCTGAGTCATTTTGAAGTTGTTGTAATGATTTAATGTTTAAAAACCCTTACAACTATCAATGGCTATCTTTTTCAAAAACCTTAAAGCTATAGCTGTACTGATTTTTTTCGTCTGGTTCGTGTTTTTCTACATCAACCAGTCGCCAGACATCTTCCTTAATTTCGGGAAAAAATACATCGCCCGCAAGTTCTGTATGAACCTCCGTAAAGTATAGCCTGTCCCAAAGCTCTTGTGTCTGCTCATATATCATCCCTCCACCAATAATGAATAGCTCTTCTTCTCCATTTTCATGCGCAGCGGTAATACCATCTGCTATTGAATTAAACACAAGACAATTACTACTTATAAAGTAAGGATCTCTGGTAATAATGATATTGGTTCTGTTAGGAAGCGGCCTACCTATAGATTGATAACACTTTCTACCCATTAATATATGATGACCAGTAGTGATCTTTTTAAAATGCTTGAGGTCTGCGGGTAAATACCATGGGATATCATTATCCTTTCCTATTACCCAATTTTCTGTTGCTGCAACTATACAAGATATGGTCATCTAAATCGACATTAATTTTTGCAAATATAAGCAAGAGCGAATGAGCTAAACACACTCTTTTGAAATTAATCTAAAAATGACGCTAACTACTTTGAGGCGATATCTTTATTAATCAGCTTAAGGTTGGTAATTCTATTTTCAAGATACTTTCTATACGGCGCTATTTCTTTATTTAAATATTGCTCAATCATTAGACCAGCAATAGGCGCAGCTACATCTCCACCAAAACCTGCGTTTTCTACATATACTGCTATGGCAATTTGGGGATCATCTTTAGGCGCAAAAGCAAAGAATACTGAATGATCTTCTCCATGCGGATTTTGAGATGTACCTGTTTTGCCGCAAATGTCTAAACCGTATACAAAAGCCTGGTTCCCCGTACCAAGCTTAACCGTTCTTTCCATGCCGTTTATAACAGGCGGAAAATGGACCGAATCAATCCTGACTTGCTTTTTAATAAGAAAGTGATCAGGCGGGTTAGAGCCACTAATAGATTTCACTAAATGTGGAGAATAATAATATCCTCTATTGGCTATAATGGCCGCTAAGTTTGCCATCTGAGTGGTTGTTAACTCTAATTCTCCCTGTCCTATACCAATGGACATGATATAAGTAGATTTCCAACCAGATATTTCGCTCTCGTACAGTTTATCGTAAAATGCAGGTGTAGGTAAAAATCCGGTTGACTCATTAGGTAAGTCTATACCCATCTTAGTGCCTAATCCAAAATCCTTAAGATGGCCTAATAAAATATTAAGCCCTTGTTCTGGTCTAGAGAAGCCATTGATTTCTATTAGGTCTCTTACCATTTGAAAATAATAAGAGTTGCATGAGTGCATTAAAGCTATCTCCACATTATAAGGTGTTGTGTGTTGGTGACAACCATATTTAAAACCACGATATTGATAATACCCATTACAATAAATGGTTCTATCCGGATAAGAAACACCTTCTTGAAAAGCAATCAGTGACAGGATAGGTTTGAAGATAGAGCCTGGAGGATATTTTGCATTAATACTTCTATCAAGAAATGGCTTATTTAAACTATCAGACGCCAACTTCTTGTACTTAGCCCCTCTTTCTTCATTTAATTCGAAGGCCCCAGGGTCATAGGAGGGCGCGCTCATCATAGTTAAAATTTCCCCAGTAGATGGTTCAATAGCCACAATGCTTCCTCTCTTGTTTTGCATCAGTTTTTCTCCAAAAGCTTGCAGATCCATATCAAGACTTAACTGCAAGTCGCTTCCTGCTACTGCCGAAGAATCTAACCGCCCTTCTTTAAAATTACTGACCGGTCTTCCTAGGTTGTCCTTAATTAAGTATTTAATCCCCTTATCCCCTTTTAGTAAGTCTTCATAATACTTTTCGATGCCCCTTTTCCCTATATAGTCACCAAGGTTATATTCTGTTGGGTTTTCTTTTAAATCTGACTCAGTCACTTCGCCCAAATACCCAAGTACATGCGCAGCATTTTCTGTAGGGTAAGTTCTGGTTTTACGATAAACAGGTTGAAAACCAGGAAACTGATGCATGTGCTCTTGGTATGAAGCATATACTTCTGGTTTTATCTTGGATAAAAAAATGAATGGAATTGATTTATGAAATCTTGGACTAGACCAATCTTTATTCAAATTATCAATGAAGCTTTGTCTATCAATTTCTAAGAGCTCACAAAAAAAGCTGGTATCCATTTCTGGATTTATCTGGTTGTAAGTTGCCTTTAATTCATATACTGGCTTATTAACAACTAGTAAGTCATCATTTCTATCTGATATTAATCCTCGGCTTGGATAAACCTCTTCTTTATTGAGCGTAACTCTTTTGGCCTTATCGGCAAAACTGGTATCTATAATTTGTAACTGAGCAGACTTCAAGATAAGTACCCCGGCTGCAAGCCAGATGATCACAAGTATTATCTGATGTTTATTTATTCTATTCAAACTATATTCTGAATATAAGTTGTACTAATACTAATAGAACTACTGATACAATAAAACTAAAGATAGTCCTTAATAAAATATCTCCCAGATACAAAAACGAAAAAGCCTCTACACTGAAATAAAAAAGGAGATATACAAACAACATGATTGCTGCATAAATTAAGAAAGGACCAAAGCCTAAGCTTTTAAATCCAGGCGTATCAGAAACACCAAATCCTTCAACTGGCTCAATTAATTTCAAAACATTAGGTCTAATAAATCCAATTAGTGTTGCAGCAGAAGCATGAATTCCAGGGGAGTCATAAAATAAATCAACACACATACCTCCCAAGAATGCCAAAAATATAACCAGAGGTTTGGAAGTACGTACTGGTAGAAGCATTACAAACAATGGGTAAATTATCAAGTGGAAGTATTGAAAAGATGCAAAGTTGATGTCTATGTTTTTCAAAATCAAAACTTGAAAACATACTATCACAATAAATCTTATCCCTATGATTACACTATCACTCATTTATGTCTTGGATATTTAGGGCTTCCTTCTCTTCTGTTTTTGTATACATTACTGCATAAGCTTCTGTCAGGCTTGCTAGATCCTCCAGCATTGATACCTCTATTTCTAATTCGTTCTGGCCACTAACTTCTTTGTAGCCACTAACTATACCGATTGGAATATTTGGTGGAAACATTGTCGAAAATCCACTCGTAACTATGGTGTCTCCTAAGCTAACACTAGCATATTTTGGGACAGCGCTCATAGTTAAGGTCCTAGGATCATGCCCATTCCAATTAACACTCCCTGAGTATTCTTTCCCCGATATCTTTCCACTAATCTGAGAAAGCCTATTGACCACCAATAATGCTTTGCAAAAATTATCTGAGCATGAGGCTGTCATGCCCACTACTCCTTTATTTGTGATAAGACCCATACGTTTTGTTAATCCGTCTGATTCACCTTGACATAAGGTCATTGTATTATTATTTAGGTGAATAGTTTTAGCACAAACCGTTACCGGATGCAAAATATAATCAAAGTCACCTTCCTCTACGAAATCTTCAAAATTGCCTTCAGTATCTGATACCTTGAAATTGACTATCTGTTGTAACAAACGTGCATTTTCCAGCCTGAGACTATCATTCTTTAATTCTAATTGAGAATAATTTGATATCGCTCTTACTCTAGAGTTAAGTGCATCAGAAAAAATATTAGTCGTATTAGCCCAAATTTCTCCTTGGACAATATTGAAATTAATAATGATAAGAAAACAAAAGAATTCGAGGAATATAAACAAAACCACATGCCCATACCTTGATAGCATTTCAATGATTGCACGCATGTTTAAATGGTTTAGTTAAGAAATTGACTACACTAATTTAATTAAAATCAAAGTCCCATACACTTTGATCAAAGCGACAAGTCTTAGATATTATGTCTACCCATTAAGAATGAGTACCTCTTATAGTTTTTCAAAGCTAATCCTGTACCTCTAACCACTGCTCTTAATGGATCTTCAGCAACATGTACATTTAGCTTTGTCTTTGCTGCCAGTCTGGTATCTAATCCTCTTAATAAGGCACCCCCTCCTGTTAAGAAAATACCTACTCTGTAGATATCAGATGCTAACTCTGGTGGTGTATCTTCTAGAGCTTTAAGGACAGCGTCCTCTATTTTTGAAATTGATTTGTCTAGAGCCTCAGCAATTTCATAATGACTTGTGAAAATCTGTTTTGGAATACCTGTTAACAAATCTCTACCATTTACTGGATACTTTTCTGGTGGATTAGGAATATCCGTAATCGCAGCACCAGCATAAATTTTTATGTTTTCAGCAGTCCTTTCACCAATTAAAAGGTTATGTTTTCTTTTCATGTAATCGATGATATCATTGGTAAACTCATCACCGGCAGTTCTTATTGATTGGTCAGTAACAATTCCACATAAAGCGATGATAGCAATTTCTGTTGTTCCTCCTCCTATATCAATAATCATATTACCCTCTGGCTCTTCTACATTTAAGCCTATACCTAGCGCTGCTGCCATAGGTTCATGTATAAGATAGGTTTCTCTAGAGTCAACATGATCTGCTGAATCAAAAACGGCTCTTTTTTCAACCTCTGTAATACCTGAAGGAATACAAATCACCATTCTAAGGTGTGTGAAAAATCTTCTTTTTTCTTCTATTAGTCCAATTAAACCTTGAATAAGACTTTCTGCAGCCTGGAAATCAGCAATTACACCATCTTTTAATGGTCTAATTGTTTTGATGTTATCATGGGTCTTTTCATGCATTTGCATAGCCCGTCTTCCAACAGCAATGGTTTCATTTGTTTTGCGGTCGATTGCCACAATAGAAGGTTCATCAACGACAACTTCTCCGTCCTTGATGATCAAGGTGTTTGCGGTGCCTAAATCAACCGCTAATTCTTGAGTGAAAAAACTAAAAAATCCCATGTTATAGTATCAAGTGTATATTATTAACCAAAAATTATACCGCAAATAACGGTACTTATTAAGATTTCGGACCAACTATCGTGGTTACAAAATCTTCTTTTGTTAAATACTGTCTGGAGGCGTTCAAAATATCATCTGAAGAGATATTCTGTATTCTAGAAATTAAGTTCTTAACGAAACTAAAATCTAAATCGTCACAGATTAATGATCTTAATAATTTTGAACTGTTGAATGGTCCATCTAAGGTGTGAAGCATTTGCCCCAACATATAGTTTCTAACCATTTTTAATTCGTCATCAGCTACCGCTACATTTTGAAGCAGTTGAATCTCTCCTTCTATCTCTTTCAGGGTAGCACTGACATGCTTTGGATTGACCTCACAATTTATGGAAAAATATCCATCATGTACCAATGTATCAAGGCTAGAATAAATATTATATGTATAACCTTTATTCTCCCTGATGTTTTTCATTAAGCGGCTTCCAAAGTAGCCACCTAATATGGTGTTAACGATAAATACATCTGCAAAGTCTGCATGGTGCCTATTAAATAATGGTTTACCCATTTTTATAGCCGTCTGAAGATCAAATCCTCCATTAAATTGATGCATGCCTTGAGCACTTTTTTGCTCCTGTACATATTCAAAGCTTTGTTGACCATTATTTCTTAATAGCTTTAAAAAATCAAGAGAATGTGCTTTAATATCACCAGACAAAATAACAGCCTGACATTTATCTATATACTGCTGCTTATAGAATGTCAATAGATCATCTCTCGTTAAATTTTTAAAAGCTTCTACCGAAGTGTTATAACCATAGATATGTTCGTCTCCAAAAAGTAGTCTGGTAAACTCCCGGTATGATAAAAATTCATTCTTCTGTAGTTGGAGTTCCAGGTTTTGGGCCGCCACATGGGTATATTTCTCCACTTCTTCTTCTTCAAAGCTTGCAGTAAATAGCATTTTTAACAAAAGCTCTATGCCTTTTTCAAAATACTTACCCAAAGAAACAAGTGAAACGTGCGCATAATCCAAATTAGATTGGACATTTAAATAAAAGCCATAATAATCTATAGCTTCTGCAAAACTATTGGCACTCATGCCTTCACAACCCTCTCTGATTAAAGCATTAGTCGTTCTAGCAAGCGCTTTTTTATACTCGTACTTCCTTCCAGCAGGAAATATTAATTCAATTTTGACCAAATTGCCAAGGTTCCCTGGTACCATATATACCGGGATATCATTAATCCTCTGAAACTCTATTTCAGGAAGAAAAATATTTTCTATGTTCTTGATCTTTGGAATCACCTAATTAAGTATGGCTCAGCTTATTACAAAAGCGCAAAAGTAAAGCATTCCTAGATACCAGAAAAGCATTCCTTAATCTGTTAATTATTGTACTATAAACGATGATCGATGTTATTTTAAGCATCTTTTCAACAAATTGTACACAGCATAATAGCTAAAATGCAGGTGATATTTAACTATGCTGTTGATAATCAGGGGTTTATCAATATTAGTTAGTTTTTATTTCAACAGATAGATTTGAAAGAATCTTAAAATAAGCGTTATTTTTGTGCTTTCATTAATCTAGCATATTATCCCAGATGAAATTTACTGTTTCTTCAAATGATTTTTATAAGCAATTACAAATAGCTGCCGGAGCTATCAGTCCTAATCCTGTTTTACCAGTTTTAGAAGACTTTTTATTTGAGGCAGCAGGTAATAACCTTATGATCGCTTCCACTAATCTGGAAACTTCAATTATTACCAATTTGACTGTTGATTGCGAAGAAGAAGGTGTAATCGCTGTCCCGGCAAAAATCTTATTGGAAACACTTAAAGCCCTTCCGGATCAACCTATACAGTTTCATGCAAATAAAGAAAACAAATCCATAGAGATTACTTCTGCTTATGGTAAGTATAAGTTGGCTGGAGATGCTACTGATGATTTTCCTCAAATACCAGAAGATACAGATACTAATACTTTAGAAATGAGTAGCCAGGCTTTGTCTAACGCCATTTCTAAAACATTATTTGCTACAAGTAATGACGAGTTGAGGCTTGCAATGACAGGTGTCTTCTTTCATGTAGATTATAACAAAATCATCTTTGTAGCTACAGATGCACATAAGCTAGTTAAATACACAGTTGGAGATATTTCAAGTGAAGTGTCGCAGTCATTTATTGTGCCTAAAAAAGGATTGAGCTTAGTTAAAAATGCACTGGGTGATGATGATAATGTAAAAGTATCATTCAATCAAAAGAATGTATTTTTCAGCTTTGGTGATACCATGGTCGTTTGCCGATTAGTAGATGCTAAATATCCTGACTTCAATGCAGTTATTCCAGTTGACAATAATAATATATTACAGTTAGCTAGAACTGAGTTTCAAAATTCATTGAGAAGGATCGCCATTTACTCAAACAAAACCACCAATCAAGTTATACTCAATGCAACTGAAGGAAGCTTAACTATTTCTGCACAAGATCTGGATTTCTCCAATGAAGCAACGGAGCAGTTATCTTGTCAATATGATGGTGAGCCTATAACAATAGGTTTTAATGCCAAGTTTTTAATTGAAATGCTAGGGATCCTAGATTCCAGTGACATTAAAATCAGATTATCAACTCCAAATAAAGCGGGAATCCTGCTTCCAGATGAGGAAAAAACTAATGAAGATATCCTTATGTTGGTTATGCCAGTGATGATGAGTCACTAAACATAATTTGGCTCATGCACGTCGGTCTATTTTTCGGAAGTTTTAACCCAGTTCATGTTGGCCATATGATTATAGCCAATTATGTCTTAGAAAATAGCCCACTTGAAAAAATCTGGATGGTGGTATCGCCACATAATCCGCACAAGAAAAGGAAGTCCCTTGCTAAAGATCATGACAGATTACATTTAGTTAGATTGGCAATAAATGATAATCCTAATATCTCTGCATCTGATATAGAGTTTGCACTACCCCGTCCTTCATATACGATAGATACACTCACTTATTTAGAAGAAAAATATCCAAAGCATCGATTCAGTCTTATCATGGGAGCAGATAACTTAAAGTCTCTTCCACGGTGGAAGAACTATGAAAAGATTCTTGAGAATCATCAAATCTATGTATATAATAGACCAGGTTATGATGAATTTGAACTAAAAGATCATAAACAGGTTCTTTTTTTAGATGCACCATTACTAAATATCTCATCGAGTTATATTCGTAAATGCATTAAAGAAGAAAGGTCTATACAATATCTTACCACCGACAAAGTTTTTGAATATTTGCAGGAGACGCCAATATACAAGCAGCTTTTAACGTAATATATCCAGCCAGTTAAATGTTAAACATGATTAACAATCAAATGAGAAATTCACTGCTTTCATTTA
>Ga0213858_10000873_pt1 | contig 14220 bp, 12 predicted proteins | sample PICome_FD_160122 | JGI IMG/M metagenome (GOLD analysis project Ga0213858, IMG submission 160122) | Coastal seawater microbial communities near Pivers Island, North Carolina, United States - PICO245 | ecosystem: Environmental > Aquatic > Marine > Coastal | place: USA: North Carolina | collected... | reverse complement strand
GAGCCTGCTGGTGAGGAACCTGCTGCTGAGGAGCCTGCTGGTGAGGAACCTGCTGGTGAGGAGCCTGCTGGTGAGGAGCCTGCTGGTGAGGAACCTGCTGCTGACGAGTAACGTTCTGTGCAGTTTTGATGTCACACGGGGGCCAGCGACGCTGCTCGCCGTTTGGCGTGCCGGTCTGCGGCCTGATTCCAGACATGTCTGCTGGGTGTTTTGGGCCTCCTGATTTTCAGTTGACCAAACGGAAGATTGCAGGTCTGGCCGGTATTGCCTGTGGTGACGCCGTCGTGTTTTTCATCCGCGGCGTCAGGAGTCTGCAGCCTTGATCTGGAGGCTCCGGGTGTCGCCGGGAGTTCACTGCAGTATCTCGAGGGTCTGCTGTTCAAAATTTGTCCGGGGAAGTACTCCATGCTGTTAAGCATGACGGGATTTGGGCATGGCTCTGAGGAACAGCACTCCGTGCATGTTGTTTCAGAGATCAAATCCGTGAACAACCGATATCTGAAGCTGTCAATTCGTCTGCCGGATGCTGCGGCGAGGTATGAGGCGGATCTTGAGAAGCTGGTTCGGTCGCGAATTTCGCGAGGCTCCGTACAGGTTAATATTCGGTTGAGATTTCATTCTGCGGGCGGTGGTTATCGGATTGACGAGGGAGTGCTGCGATCCTACCAGGAACAACTGCAGAAGATTTCGGGTGTCAGTTCAAGTGCAGACTCCCTGAATCCGGCAGGGATGTTGGGCCTTCCGGGAGTTATCCAGGAGACGGATCTCAGCGATAATGATATTGAGGGTGTCTGGCCGGTGCTTGAGGGGAGCCTGCAGGCTGCTCTGGAACAGTTCACAGAATTTCGCCAGCGTGAGGGCGAATCGATGCAGCGCGACCTCGGGGTGCAGTGCGATCTGATTGAACAGCAGTTGGGGGAGGTTTGCGGTCGAGCACCAGGGGTTGTGAGTGAGTATCGCGACCGGCTTCTTGATCGAGTTCGCAAGGCCGTTGCCGAGGTGGATTCCGGAGCTGTTCTGAATGATTCGGATGCAATCCGCGAGGTGGCAATGTTTGCTGACCGGTGCGACATCAATGAGGAGATTACTCGACTTCGCAGTCACATCGAGCAATTTCGACACCTGTTGGAAGGCAAGACCTCTCAAGGAAGGAAGCTGGAGTTTATTGGTCAGGAGATGTTCCGAGAGATCAACACAATTGGGTCGAAGGCGAATGATGTGAAAATTGCGGTTTGCGTTGTTGAGATGAAAGCCGCGATCGAGCGAATTCGTGAGATTCTGCAGAACGCGGAGTAGGTTGTTGAGGGTTCAGTTGTAATGCGGGAACGCATCGGGTGGTCAGTCGCATGACTCAGTCTGCAAACCGGCGGATCGTGGTTCTTTCGGGTCCCAGTGGCAGTGGAAAGACGACGATCGTCAAGCGTTTGACGGAGGATTCCCCGGTCGCGCTGATCAAGTCTGTTTCCGCCACCACCCGTCCTCCCCGGCCCGGTGAGCTTGACGGTGACGACTACTGGTTTCTGGGTACCGAGGAGTTTCGAACACGCCTGGATGCCGGTGAATTTATTGAGCACGCAGAGGTTTTCTCATCCGGCTTTCTTTACGGAACGCTTTGGTCTGAGCTGAATCGGGCGTGGTCTGTGGGAGGTTGGGCGTTCCTGGAAATTGACGTTGAGGGTGCCCTGAGGGTGGTGCAGCAGTATCCGGAAGCTGTTACGATTTTCCTCCAAACACCTTCCTCGGCTGAATTTGAAAGACGTCTGCGGGCTCGCGGCACGGAGTCCGAAGAGGTGATACAGCGACGAGTTGCGACAGCTGAACAGGAGCTGAAGCAGGCGGATCGCTATCGATACACTGTTGTCAATGATCGGCTGGAAACCGCAGTCAGCGAGATCTGTGAAATCCTGAAGGCGGAGGAGAAAAACTACAATGCTCAATGAATTTCGAGAAGATGATATCGTTCGCAAAGTTGGCGGGCGATTCCGTCTTTCCACGCTGCTGCAGAAGCGAATGGTGGCTCTGAATCGTGGTTCTACACCACTGGTCGACCTGCAGACGCGTAATCTGATGGAGATTGCGGTCGCTGAGATCATGCAGGACAAGATCTATCTTGATGATTCCGACAACGTTCGCACGGCAGAAGACGAGTCGTCTCTGGTGGACAAGCTGGATCAACTGGCGCCCGACGATGACGGCGGTCCGGATCTGAGTGACCTTTGATGCGATGTCGGGCGGGTTGACCGCCTTGAACGCCCGCTCCCGTTTTCAGAGACAGTGTGTATTCGCGTCGGAAAGGGTGAGTGATGAAAGACTGCCTCACTGGACGCGAGATTCTGCTCGGCGTCACCGGCGGAATTGCCGCCTTCAAATCCGCTCAGCTTTGCAGTCATTTAGTGCAGGCTGGTGCCGGTGTGACTGTAGTGATGACCCGCGCTGCCGAGAATTTCATCGGCAGGGCAACTTTCGCCGGCCTTACCGGCAGGGAAGTCCGGGTTGGCAGTTTTGATGTGTGTGAGTTTCCCCAGGGCGAGCATATCGGCCTGGCACAGCGTGCAGAGCTTGCGATTGTTGCACCGGCCACTGCCGCTGCGATCTCACGCATTGCCAGTGGTCTTGCAGATGACCTGTTGACGACCACTCTGCTGGTCTGCAGATGCCCGGTACTTGTTGCGCCTGCGATGAATTGTGAAATGTGGGCGGCAGCCTCAGTGCAGCGAAACATGTCCCTGCTTCGCAGCGATGGCTGTCACGTGGTGGGGCCGGGCAAGGGCTGGCTCAGTTGTGGTCAGGTCGGTGCCGGCAGAATGGCCGAGCCGGACGAGATCTTTCAGCGCGCTGTGCAGTTGTGTACCGCGGACCAGCGTTCCGGTGATCAGGGGGACCGGGAATGCGAATTCTGATTACGGCCGGGCCGACTCGAGAGTACATCGACGATGTGCGATTTCTGTCCAACGCCAGCAGTGGAAGAATGGGTTATGCGATTGCCCAGGCGGCGCTTCAGTCGGGGCACCATGTGGAGCTCGTGACCGGGCCGGTTGAGATTTCGCCACCGCCGGGTTGTGTGCTGCATCCGATTGAGACGACGGAGCAGTTGCGAAGGAAATGCCTGGAGCTGTTTCCGGAATGCGATGGAGTCATCGCGACTGCTGCGGTGTGCGATTATCGTCCACACGAACGCATTGCAGGGAAGATTACCAAAACAGGGCAGCCAGTCGTTCTGGAGCTGACTGAGACTTCTGATGTGCTTGCGGAACTGGGGGGCATGCGCGAGCATCGCTGGGTTGTTGGCTTTGCTCTGGAGTCCCAGGACCCTCGAAACAATGCGATGCGCAAGCTGCGAATGAAGAACTGCAGCTGCATTGTGCTGAATGATACCACTGCCATTGGTGCAGACCGGAATACCGTTGAGGTTCTGTCTCCGGAGGCCGAGACGATCGCGTTCTTTCGTGGTCCCAAACCTCAGGTCGCGGAACGCTTGATGGGGCTGATCGAGACCTCGATTGCTCGATCATCGAGGTCGGATTAGCAGGGCGAAGTGTTCTTCTGCCTGCGATCAGGGTGATCCCGTCATGGTCTGTTCAGCACGTCAGGGTTCACGACGTTCCGGGGTTCTCCCCGAAGGAATGCCGTGATGTTGTCAATGCAGCCGGTTGTCAGCAGATCGATCGCCTCCTGTGTGGTATCGGCTGAATGCGGCGTCAGAACCACTCGCGGGCAGCTTCGAACGGGATCATCAGCCGCAAGCGGCTCCTGCTCAAAGACGTCTAACGCTGCGCCAAACAATCGACCGTTATGCAAAGCATCCAGCAGGTCTTTCGTGCAGACAACAGCCCCGCGTGATGTGTTGACCAGAATTGCCGTGGGTTTCATGAGTGCGATGCGTTGGGCGTTAATCAGATGGTGGGTTTTTGCGGAGAGTCGTGTGTGCAGGCTGACGACGTCTGACTCACGAAGCAGGGTTTCGAGGTCGACGTAATCGAATTGCAGCTGCGCTGCTTTTTGCGGATCCGGATTCAGGCTCCAGGCCGACGTTTTCATTCCAATCGCACGGCACAGCTGTAGCATCCTGCAGCCGATATTTCCGGTACCGACAACACCCAGTCGTTTCCCTGTCAGGGGAATACTCAGTTCACCGCTCCAGTTGCCCTGCTGCAGGGAGTTGTTCATCCAGGTAATTCTGCGAGCTGTGCTAAGCATCATGGCAAGTGCGTGTTCTGCAACAATGGATGCTGTTCGTCCCGGGACATTGCAGACCACGATGCCCTGAGCAGTGGCTGTGGGCAGGTGGATGGAGTCAAAACCGATGCCGCAGACGGCAATCATCTTCAGACGTGGCAACTGTTTCAGAATGTCCTCCGGGAAGGCAAGGCTACCGCGAGAATTGAGCAGGATATCTGCATTCCGGAGTCTGCGAATGACTTCAGAGGCGTCTTGTGGGCGATCGGTGTACAGCTGATACTCGGCGACCTGACGTAATTCCTCAAGATGCGGTGAGGCGGAGACAAGTGGCGGAAAATCAGCCGGAATCACGACGTTGTGTCTGGTCATGGATACTTCCTGACAGTCGAAATGTTCTGCAGCGGATTGCAGCGGACTGGGGGATTTCTTTGAGCTGCCTGTTCAGGGTGTTTTGCACCAGTGTTATACTCTGCTGAAAGAATGATGCGGAGGCCGATCCATGACTGACATTACTGTTTCCTGTCCATCGTGTGCTGCGAAGCTGAAGTTGCCTGACTCCAGGCTCGTTGGTCGGCGGGCAAAGTGTCCGCGCTGTTCAGAGCGATTCCTGATTCAGCCTGATCCTCCCGCGCCGACTGACATTGAAGAGGAACTTCCAACCCTGCCGGCGGCACCGGTTCAGGGGCGTGCTGCCCGCTGGGTTCCGGACGATGCTCCCGCGATTACGCCTCCTGCAGTCCCGGTCACTGCGGCTGCGGAGGAAGAGGTTGCAGCGTCGGGCCCATTTGCGGGCTTTCCGGAAATCAATGTCTCAGCGACGGCTGATGATGGCGCGACTCCAGGAAGTGGTTCCGCGACCGAGAGACTTTCCAACCGTCGTCGTCGCGGTGGCAATCGCACGACCTGGGCGTCGCTGGCAGTAACCGGCGTGCTTGCTCTGGCTGTCACAGGTTGGGTTTGGCTGGAACAGAGGAATTCGGGATCCGAAGTTGCTTCGAATCAGCCGGCCCGCAACCCTGGCTGGGAACAGGAGCGCGAAGAAGAAGAGGAATCGAATGCAATAGCAGAGCTTTTGAGCCCGACCACGGGCAAGCCAATTTCGCTGAAACACATCCCGTTTACTCCGCACCTGATTTGTCACCTGCACCCCTCCGAATTATGGAGTCGGGACGCTCAGATCAGTGAGTTTCGCGCCCTGCTGGGTGATCTGGGAATCTGGCTTGAGAATTTCATTCAGACGCGCACGCGATACGCTCCGCAGGAAATCGACGAGTTGACAATTGCGATGAACTTTGGGCCTCGAATGACAGAGCCTGACATCGCTGTTGTTGTGCGTCTTTCAGAAGCCCAGACAATCCGTGACCTGGAGCGTCGATTCAGCGGGCGGATGCGCCCGGATCTTGATTCGGATGTCGCTGTCTATGAATCCGAGGACGCTGCATTTCTGCTTGTGGACAATGAGACATTCGTCAGCGCGTCGCTCACTCTGTCAGAAAGTCTGGCAGATTACGCGACGGGCGAAGCACTCGCGTCTCCTGATATGGAGGCCATCATTCAGCAGTCTGATCATGACAGGCATTTCTCGCTGCTGTTTGACCACGAGCTGGTGGATTCACATCGCGAAGATGTCTTCAGCGAGGTCTTGCTTCCGGCTGCCGATAAGGTGCTGTTCTGGTTTGGAGGCGAGGTTGAGTCAATCTGCTGGAGCATGCATCTTGAACCCAGCTGCTATATGGAATTCCTGTTTCACAACAGTAGCGACAGCACGGCAAGAAAAGTGCAACGAAGTATGATGGCACAACTACAAAAGCTCCCGGAAGACATTCTTGACACGGTGCGTTACATGCGACCGAACACACTCGGTACGCGGCAGATGATCGGCCGATTTCCGGCCATGCTGCAGGCTCTTCGCATGGGTACCAGCGCGCATGTCGCTCCCGGGATGGCTCGGTTGATTACGGTGTTACCACCGAATGCAGCTGCTAACCTCGCTGCCGCTTCCGTACTGACATGGAATCAGTCGCTGGTGACAGACTTCACTTTGGAAACTGCTGTGGTCAGGAACGACAGTGCACGCGTCCCGGACAAGCTGGCTGATCGCCTGAAGATGAAAGTGCTGGTGGTCTTTAATCGAACTCCGCTGCAGGAGGCACTGGGATACATTGCCGAGACAATCAAGACCGATCTGGTACTGGACGGCGATGGGCTGAAGCTGGCCGGATTCACGCAGAATATGGCCCAAACCCTCGATTTGGGGGAAGTTACTGCTCTGGAGGGTCTGAACGGAATCATGCAGCGATATGCCGCAGAGCGTGATCCGCTGGTCCTGGTGGTTGACGAGGAGAAAAAGCAATTACTTGTGACCGTGAAATCCAAGGCGGCAGCTGACGGACTGGAGATTTACGATACGACGGAGAAATAGGGTGTAGTAACTACTGCCAGGGGTTTTCGGCACGATAACGGCCTCACAAAGCTGGTCTGGACATGATTTTTGTGTTCCGGCAAAATCTGCGTCTCTTCCGGTCAATCTTCTTTGACCGTCTCCTCACGGGGGCTGCTAAGCGATTCCTGCTTTGCAGAACCTGCGTTGTTGTTCTCTCGCCTGTCTCCCAATCTCTGGACCTCCCAATGGCACGGCTGGCTGTTGCAGTTTGCTGCTACGCAACCATTTTTTCCGTGGTCTTTCTGTTGTCTGTGCTGCTGCGATTTGACATTGGGCCACTTGAATTCCTGCGTTTGTCATCGGAGGGTTCTGCTGATCTTCCGTCGGGACTGACGGGCCGTCAGGTCTTCGACTATGAGCAGAGGCGTTATGCCGTCGGTGTTTTTCAGGAAGCGCTGATACCGGTTGTCCTGCTCAAAATTGCTGTGGTTTTGTTCTCGCGGGACTGGCGACGGCACCTGCGATATTCGTCCATCCAGGACCTTGCCTGGTCTGCCGGACTGTGTGTTTTTTGCGGCCTGTTTCTGGCCGCGGCTCAGCTTGCGCGGGAGACGATGCCGCAGATCTCCCGTGGCGTGATCTTTATCGACACGGGGCTGTCCATGCTGGTGCTGTTATCGACCCGTGTTGTCGCGAATTTGTTGCGGACACAGTGGTATCGGCTTCAGAATCCGGCAGCCCGACGAGTGTTGATCTATGCGTCCGGCTGTGACGCTGCTTCGCTGTTAAGTTCTCTGCAGTCCGGTGATTCCTCGCTCAAGGTGGTCGGGATTATCAGTCCACCCGCTGGTGAACGTCACGGCGGGCTGCTTGGTGGTGTGAAGATCTTCAGTGAGGAATCGGGGCTGCAGAAGATCCTTTCCCAAACAGGCGGCGAGATGATTTTGATTCCGTCGCGACTGCCTGGGCGAGTCGTGCGATCTGTGATTGAGTCCTGTCATGAGCTGGGTGTAGAGACTCACGTTGTCCCGTTGCCGGACGAGATTCCGTCGGGACGATTTGAGCTTCGGATGCGAGATATCACGATTGATGACCTGCTTCGACGGGAGCCCAACCGACTCGATTCAGAAGCAATTCAGGAACTCTGTACAGACCGCGTCGTTCTTGTCACCGGTGCAGCAGGAAGCATTGGTTCCGAGGTTTGCCGTCAGTTACTGCAGTATTCACCGTCGAAGCTGATGTTGCTGGATCAGTCAGAATTCGGAATTTTCCAGCTTGAGCAGGAGTTTCGCGAACTGCGTCAGAGTGGGCTGGCTGGCAGCGTGGTGACAGAGTTTTTGATCGAGGACATCACAGATGAAGTCTCAATGGGCCGGCTGTTCTTGCAGCATCGCCCTGATGTGGTGTTTCACGCTGCGGCCTACAAGCATGTTCCGTTGATGGAATCCAATCCTCATGGAGCAGTCCGTAACAACATCGTCGGAACTCGAGTCTTGACGGACCTCGCGGATCGTTGTGGCGTCGACCGATTCGTGATGATTTCGACTGACAAGGCAGTCCGTCCGACCAACATTATGGGAGCCACCAAGCTCATTGCCGAAGAGTATCTTGCGGCTGCGGCTCGGACTTCCAGGACACAGTTCATTACGGTTCGTTTTGGAAATGTGCTGAATTCTGCGGGGAGTGTGGTGCCCACATTCCGGCGGCAGATCGAGCAGGGTGGCCCGGTTACCGTAACCGATCCCATGATGCAGCGCTATTTTATGACAATCCCGGAGGCGGTACAGCTGGTGCTGCAGTCCGGAACGCTGGGCTCAGGTGGTGATATTCTGATCCTTGATATGGGTGATCCCGTACGCATTGTGGATCTTGCAAAGGACATGATTCATCTGTCCGGTCAACGTTATCCGGATGATATTGATATCGTGTTTACCGGGCTGCGGCCGGGCGAGAAGATGTACGAAGAGTTGTTTTATGAAACGGAACAGCAGGCAGCACGGATTCATGAAAAGATCTTTCGAGCCCCGCGTGCACAGCGGGAAGGGATCTCGCTGATCGCCGACGAGATTGCTGAACTCGAAAAAACACTGCAGGGCAGTTGTGAAGAAGTCCGGACGCGGCTGTGGGAAGTTGCTGAGCGAATTGTTACGGAGAGCAGCCAGCCGCATTCCAAAGTCTTCAATCCAAGGCGAAAAGCAGCCTGAGAGGATCAGATCGGAGACTCGCTCGAAGAGCCGTCGTCTGCGGGATCGCGAAAGAAACGATATCCGGTGCCGCGCACGGACAGCAGATGTCTGGGGGCGGACGGATCCAGTTCAATCATTCGTCGCAAACGCATGACGAAGTTGTCAATCGAGCGGCTGGAGATCTCTGCGGAATCCTTCCAGACCTCTGTCTGCAGTCGCACACGGGACAGGACTGTCCCGTCATGCTGAATGAAATATCGGAGCAGTTCCTGCTCTCGTGTGGTGAGTTGATGCACATCCTCACCGTGTCTGAGTTCGAACCGCCCGAAGTCGACCGTGATATTCCCAAACCGAATCAGCTCTTCACTCGCGCGGCTGTGAGATTGCTGCTGCCCGCGTCTGGCCGCGAGGTTACGCACCCGGCTGAGCAGTTCCGGCAGCGAGAATGGCTTGGTCATGTATTGATCGACGCCGCAGTCGAAGGCCTGAACTTTGTCCTCGGAAAGGGTTCGTGCCGTTAACGCGAGCACAGGTGTTTCTGCATCACTGCGCCGCAGTTCCCGGCAGACCTCGTAGCCGCTCATTTCCGGCAGCATCAGATCAAGAATGATGACATCGAACCGGGGAGCAGCGGTGCGATGCAGCTCCAGTGCAGTTGTCCCGTTGCCGGCAATGTCGACCTGGTATCCTTCGCGTTCAAAGTTGAAACGCAGCCCGCGAGCAATCGATTCCTCATCTTCTACAACAAGTATTCTCATTGGGTCTGATTCCCCGTGTTCCGGCTGGTGCCGACTGCTGTCGTGGATTGCTCCAATGCGGTGACTGAGTCCGGTGGAAGTGTCCCCGGCAGAGTGACTTCAAAAATACTGCCAACGCCGTGTTCGTCCTCCACAACCTGAACGCTGCCTTTAAGAATTCCAACAAGCGTTCGGACAATGTAGAGACCAAGGCCAGTTCCCTTCCGCGTCCGCTGTAGTTCGTCGCTTCCCCGAACAAACAGCTGAAAGATGCGTCTCCGGTTCTCTTGTGCGACGCCGGCACCATTGTCTCGAATCCGAATCCGGACTCTTCCCGCAGCGGCCGTTTCGGCGCTGACATGAACCCGTGGAGGTTTCCCTCCGTACTTGATGGCATTGTCGAGCAGATTTCGAAAGATCATTTCCAGCAGCAGGCGACGCGACTGCAACAGGATTCCAGAACTTTGCAGCTCAAGTACTTCTTCTGGGTTGCACTGCTGACCGATTGCGGCCGCAGATCCACAGTCTCTCAGCAGACTGTCGAGCTGGACAACCTCCGGGTCGGCCTGATCACCCAAAGCATCCAGTCGGCCAACTTCGAGGAGCTGATTGATCAACTGGTCGAGCCGAAGAAGTTCCCCATTCATGGTGGCATAGAATTCCTGCCGATCATCAGCATTTGGCTCCTGCAGCAACAGTGTGTCGAGGTACAACCTTAGTGCGGCGATGGGAGTCTTCAGTTCATGCGTCACCGAATCAACGAAGTTGGACTGTCGCCGATTTAGCTGAATCTCCTTGATCGTCAGGAATGAGTAGAACGAAATCCCGAATAAGCTGATTGCAAGAGCACAGCTGCCAAGGATCAGTCCCAACCAGAGGCTCTGGCGAGCAAGCTGCACGATCAGGACCGCCATCAGACCAACATTCAGCGCCATCAGCACCAGGCTGCTCCAGATCGGCAGAGTCAGGTGCTTGCGTTTTCGTCGAAAGTCGGTCATTGGCCACGTCCAACTGGTGGATGCACAGCGTAGGTTCGTCGATGTAAAGGACTGGTCAAAAGCAGGTTTCTTCGCAGGATCATTGCCAGCCAGGGACAAGCCCGCGGGGTATTCTGATCCTGCAAATGAGGATACGCCACCCGTATTGATGTGGATTTTTCAGGGATAATCGGCAGAATAGAACAAAAGCGACTCGGGTTCATTGCCGCACGCCGATGTGAACAATGCGTGTGTCGCAGTGTTCTGATTCAGTGTGCAGTCCCGTTTCCTGAACGGTTGGTAAATTATGTCTGATCCGAAAAACGCCACCAATCTGCTCACGAAAGTTCGCAACAGGCTGTCTGCTGTCAGTGCCGCCAAAAGGCTGCACTTTCTCGGACTTGGTGGCTTTGCAGTTGCTGCGTTAGCTGTCGTTGCCATCCGACTCGGGGGCCTGCTGCCTCCGGAAGCTCAAAACCTGCAGTGGCTTCTGCTGGTGCCTGCTGCCGTTGTTCTGACAGCGATTCTGCTGCACCGCACAGTTGAAACTCAGTCAGCCGCGCGAGCCGTGGATGGCTTTGCCGGCACCAATGATTTGTTTCTGACGCTGGCAGCACTGCAAAACTCCGCCGGTGAGTATCAGCCGCTCGTATTAAAGACGGCAGAGGAAAAAGCTCAGGGAATTGATGCCAGTCTGGTCGTGCCGTTCCGGCCACAAAGGTCCATCGGAATGCAGTTGGTTAGCCTTGGCGTCCTGGCCTTGCTGATCCTGTTGCTTCCGACTCTCGATCCGTTCGGTCGCGTTGAAGCGGCTGTGAAGGTCCGTGAGGAGCAAAAAGAGATCAGTAATCTGCTCAAGTCTGTGAAGACTCGCCGCGAACAGGTCGCGAAGAAAGTGCAGACGGCAGAGGATCGCGAACAGCGGATTATGAAGCAGGCTGAGGAGCTGATGCAGAAGCTGCGTTCCATGAAGCCAGCTCAGAAACAATCCAATTCTGATGCTCTGGAGGGGCAGCGGAAGCAACTCAATCAAATGTGGAAACAGACAAACTCTGACGAACTTCGCCGGATGCTCAGCGAAAATGCTTCTCAGCTGTTTGGTAGTGAGCAAAACCGGCGCATGAATGAGTGGCTGAAGGATCTGCAGGAGGGTAAGACCGACGGGCTGCAGCAGAAAATGGATCAGGCTCAGGAAACAATGCAGGCCATGCTGAATGCTGACACTGCCGAGGAACGTCAGCGGCTTGCTTCGCAACTTCGCAAGGAACTCGAAGAAGTTCGCAAGTTCTCCTCCCGGAAAGCTGGATCAAAAGCTCTCGAGAACTCCCTCGATTCTGCACTCAAGGCGCTGGAAGCTCTCGCAAAGCAACAGGAAGCTGCTGCGGGACAAAAAGATGGTGCCAACAACTCAGAGCAGTCAGAGATGGAACGCCAGGCACGCGAGGCGCTTGAGGAATCGCTGAAGATGTCAAAGAGTGAGCTGCAGGAACTGGCGCGGTCTGCAACTGACATGAAGAAACTGGAAGACGCTCTGAAGACTTTGCAGCAAGCCCAAAAACTCAACCAGCAGGGACAGCTTGATGGTGAACAGTGTGAGGGCTGTCAGACTCTCCAGGAATATGCTCAGCAATATGCCAAACAGATGGCTGGCGGTACCAATGGAAACGCGGAACGCACTGAATCGGGCGAGATCATGGATGAAGATGACAGTGATCCGGAAGGCTATCGTGATGAAAAGTCTCGCAGTCAGATTCAGGCTGGAAAAGTGCTTCTGTCAATCCGTACCCGTGAAGATGCGACGGAAAAGGACTTTGACCCGGATGATCTGCGTGCCTACCAGAATTCCGTGCAGGCTGTGAAAACCGGTGTGCAGTCAGCGATTGAAGCGGAGCAGATTCCGCCAGGCTACGTGGACGGGATTCGCGGGTACTTTGACAAGCTTCAGGATTCCCCTGAATGATCAGGCTGCACTCAGTGAAACGGGCATTTCCTCAAAGATTTCGTCAACGCTCCGATCAGAGCAACCATGCCGTCTGAAATTCCGTTTGATCAGCGAATTCCGGATCGCCATTCCTGCAGACTGAGTGCTCGATTTCCGGCAACGATGATGTGGTCAACAAGGGGGATTCCCACGATTTCCGCGGCAGACTCCAATCGCTCGGTCACCTGGATATCCTGTTCACTGGGTGTCGGATCTCCTGAAGGGTGATTATGGACCACCAGGATGCAATTGGCCGCATCTCGGATCGCTGGTCGAAAAACTTCGCGTGGATGCACGAGGCTGTTTCTGAGAGTTCCGACTGTGATACAGTGAGAGGCGAGCGGATGGTTTCGTGTGTCGAGTGTCACCATGTGAAACTCCTCCTGCCGCCGATCTTTCGCAAGTCGTTCAAACTTACTCACACAAAATCGCATTGCTGAACCGGGGCCGGTGATGCGAATGCGGCCCTGCAGACCTTCTTCCCGCGCGGTGTCAATCCTGCGGCCCAATTCAATGCCAGCCATAATCTGGCAAAATGCCGGCTGGGAAACGGCTGAGCTGATTTGTTTAAGTTCCGAATGACCCATGTCAGGAATTTGCTCCAGACTGTTACCGAATTGAGCAGCTAACTTCTCACCCGCCTGAACGGCCGACTCCCCCGGACGCCCCGTCCGAATCAGGATCGCGAACAATTCGGCCAGCTTCAGTCGCTCCACTCCCTGCTGCAGCAGACGTTCCCTGGGGCGGTCCCCCGGCGGTGACTCCGGAATGGTGGTACCGCTGATCGTTCCGCGAATCCACTGCGCCGGGTCAAAGCCTGCGGGGTCAGTTTGCCAGCGATAGGTCGGTTCAGACTGATCACCCGCGTGCGCGAGTGACCCCTGGCGCAACAGTTCCGCAATGATATTTCTGGCCACGATTGGGTGTGCAGCAGCGGTCGAAGATGCGATTTCCTGCAGAGTGAACACTTGCCGATCCTGCAAATCCGCAAGGATCTGCAGGTAAACGGATTCTCGATTTGTTCTTGCTGTTGATTTCATTGCGAGACATTCCTGACTGAAAGCACATTCCCGAAGCAGCGCGCAACGCAATCTGATTCAGTGTGTTATTTATTTCCACCCTTACGAATTGATATGTCGGGCCCTGCATCGGGAAAGTTTGCCGCTTGTTCGGTTATGAGGGTGCCAGGGATTCTCGGACTGAATCTCCGGAACCTGGTTCCTCTTCGTCGTGGCACCCGACATACTCTTGAGTTGTGCTTGAGTGAGCAGAGCGGCTTTCTCCATCGACCTCATCAGGTCGACGAGTGCGACTCATCCGATTTCGAAAGGCAAAGAAGATTGACGACCGTTTCTGATGTTTGTGCCTGGCTTCAACAGCAGTTTCCTGTCGAGCTTGCCGAAGGGTGGGACAATACCGGTTTACTGCTTGGTCGACGTACATCCGCAGTGGATCGCATGCTGACATGCCTGACGCTGACAAGTGAAGTAGCGGAGGAGGCAGTCAGGGAGTCCTGCCAGATGGTGATAACGCACCATCCCGTTTTGTTTCGTCCGGTTCAGCAGATCACAGATCAAACGAATGAGGGCAGAACGTTGCTGCGTTTGATTGAGTCCGGCGTGTCTGTCTACAGTCCTCACACCAGCTTTGACAGCGCAGCGGACGGCATCAACCAGTCGCTGGCACAATCGATTGGACTGACGCAGATCCGTCCGTTGCAGGCTTCTGACCAATCGCCTGACACAGGGGTGGGCCGATATGGTGAGTTGGAGCCCCC
>Ga0213858_10000872_pt1 | contig 14221 bp, 23 predicted proteins | sample PICome_FD_160122 | JGI IMG/M metagenome (GOLD analysis project Ga0213858, IMG submission 160122) | Coastal seawater microbial communities near Pivers Island, North Carolina, United States - PICO245 | ecosystem: Environmental > Aquatic > Marine > Coastal | place: USA: North Carolina | collected... | reverse complement strand
CGCTGGGAGCTGGAGTCAGATTTAGAAAGCCAAGATATACTCAACTGCGTATCTAATGCGATAGATGAACTATACGAAGAGGAGGAAGAGGTAATTGAATTTGATTCAGAGATTGATCTCGATGACAAAGATTGAGGAATATTCCATTTACTCGGAGAAATTTAAGCGTGAAGTTGATCGTGCCCATCGTGAGTTTTTTGAGAAGAGGGGTATTCCCCTGCAAAGTTTGGATGGAGATTTCCTATTTGGCACTAAAGCGTTTAGGAAGTTTCGTGCAAGTAACCCTTCGTGGTCTCTACACGAGAATGACCCACCCACTTTGCAATCTTTTCAAGAGATGAATCATAGTCATCAGATTTCACCCTACTGACAAAAGAGTGTCGGAAGCAATGGAAGCTCTTTCCTTCCACGCCCGCTCTCCCTAAGAATCTTGAAAAGTAAACACTAAACCTGGATCTACGCTTTGGATCTTTTGCAAGCTCAGCCCATTCTGGGAAGCAATACTTCTTGTCCTGAAACTCAATTTCCTCGAAGCATTCTCTTAGTACGCCTCCTCCAATAAGCGGGTTGGAGAGTGGTAACTTAACCCTCTTATCTTGCTTAACCGTCCATACAGTTAGGTGAGTATCGCTGATACTTTCCCACTCAAGTAGAGATATGTCTACAATCCTTAACCCCGTCCACCAGCCGAGCATGATTGCTTGCTTCATGAAGTAGGGAGGATCGTTCTTCATCATTGCTTTATACTCTTGCTTAGTGAAAGGTGTTCGCCGTTTAGTTTCCTTATTCTTGTGGTCAAGTAATGATAAATCTACCTTAATCCCATAGCTTGGGTCTTTTGTCATGTAGCAGTTTGCTACAGCGTATCCGCAGAAAGAGCGGATCGCAGAAAGCCTTTGGTTGCGAGAATTTGCATTCATATCTCCTTGCTCATTTACCCAGTCTGTTATCATCCTTGGATCTAGCTCGGTGATCTTATTTATTCCCGTGGCTAATTTAAAGTTACTGAGCAGGGTGGATTGAGTATATATTGTATTACTTGACTTTGATCTGACCTTTGAGAACTCATACCATTCACGCACGCAGTCCTGAAATGTCATTGGTCGATCATTAATCATGGATGTGATAATGTCCCGTGTGAGTAGTTTCCTCTTGGCAAGTGCCTCGGCTTGCTCGATACCTTTGGCGATCTCAGTTGCCTCCTTCTTATTCTTCGTGTCGAGCGAAGTCGTGCGAGTTTTACCCGATGATGTTTTATATCTTAGGGAATAATTTCCTGTCTTATCTGACTTGATTAGCTTCATGTAACATATCACTATGTGTTACTTTACTTCACAATGTCAAGCAAGTCTGAACAGATTGATGCTTCATCTTCTCCTGGAACTTGAGCATATTGTCCATGCGTGATCGTCTGGTCCGAGGGATACCTTTCTCCCTGCACTCGACTCTATGAGAATAATCTGGAGCCATGGAGTCAGCTGACCAAATCCTATCTCTTATACTAGATTGTTTAAGTCCTGTTTGCTTATAACCAAATAAATGAATTCTAAAACCTTCGGCTTTAATGCATTGCTCATCCCAATAATCATAAAGAAGATCGAGAATAGTGGACACCACTTCCGGGCTTTGGTTTCTTTTGCATGTCGATCCAATGCCTAGCCATTGTCCCCAATATCTGCGACTTGGGAAGTATCCACCATACGGATCGGGATGATACACTACTGTGGGCATATCAAATAGATCAGCCTCTTCATACATCTTGAAATGCTGAACATAGTCCTCGACCTCCCATCCTTGTAGTACTGGCATAATGGGTACTTTTAATCCTTGCTTCTGCGCCTCCTCCTTGATCTGGACATAGCGATCTATTGTTTTTCTTTGATGACATCTTACTGATGCCTCCTTTCCCCATATCCTTTTGAGCTTATCTATTACCTGTGGCTCGCACATATAATCTTGCGACACTACACAAGCTAGATCACCACACTCTTGGAAGCGTACGCAAAGGCGTACATACTCTTTGGGGTCTTGCAAGAAGTCACCAAAATTAACAACCTGTGAGAACGCACCACTATCTAGCATCCATCTGTTTATATCTAGTGGTTTCTTCCTATTGCGGATTGAGTAGGCACTAACCATTGCCAGGTCTAACTCGTTCACCCTCGGCGGGTCTTCGCATCCTACGAAGTATTCTACCATTTCTTACCTCCTTTCGTATACACATCATCCGCCCATCTGTAATTTGATTTCTCGTTATAGATGAAGTATTCGATCTTTTCATACTCATGGCACAGCACGGATGCCATATCGTCTATTGACTTAGCGAAGTGCAAAGGATGCGTGATCTGTATCGCTTTGTACAACATTCTGTACAGCTTTAGTATTCCTTTACTGTTGATTGGTTCTCTGACCTTTAGCAGGTTTGAATATATATCGTCATAGATAAACTTCCAATACCCTTGGTCACCGTGTCGTAGTATTACTTTTCTTGCACACCAACACCATTTGCTTGGTAGGTCTATGCGATGCTGTGAATACCAGTCCCATTTTTTTATTAGTCCCACTTCATTCCCCCTCTATCCAGTTGCCATCGTGGGCATAATTGATATTCGTAACTCCTCATTCCATTTCCTTTCTAACTATTATTTTTGGACGCTCGGGTATGTATCCATTAGTTTTGCCTGTTTCGAGAAACCTCTCGGTATGCTTTCTACATCTCTCAAACAGATGAAACCAACGACCAGGAACGACTTCGACTTGCCATGTGTAATCTACATCAACCTCCTTGCCCCATGTCCATCTGCGTGGCATACGCTCTCCGCTTCTCTTGTCCATAGGGAATGCTACTCGTTCTAAATCCCACCTTGCTTCGGCAAGTCTCCTGACTTCATGCCTAGACCCTCGTGCCCTTAATGTGTCTATTATTTTCCTGCCATATTTAAGGTCTGCCCGTAAGCATACCTTATCTAACTGTAAACTCAGGTCCAGTTGGCTCACCTTTAAGTCTCCTTATTAACCAGTATGTACCATCTAGGAGTCGCTGTCTGCGTCCCCACTGGGTGTTTCCATAAGCTGCCCAAAAAGGTATGCCATGCCTACCATCATTTCCTGTGATCCAGCCCTGCTCTATCTTTACTGGCTTATACTTAGACATAATCCTCCATCTCCTCTAGTAACGCAGAAACCGCATCTTGGTCATCCTTGGTGATGCCTAGCTCTTTTCCTGTCGTGATAGTCTTCAGTTTGTCGAGTAGCTTTGACCACTTCGCTAGCAGGTCGCTCTCTGTCTCCTCGCTAAGTTCGATCGCACCTTTGAGGGCTTGCCAGTTCTGCAAGTGACCCGCTAGTACCGAGGCATCACTTACATTGATAACATCATTATTAACCTTATCGCCATACAAGCAGATCGTAGCCGCATCTTGCTTGGTGCATAGCTTATCAAACATAAGCTCATCGAGTGAGTCTTTGTGCAGATAGACATAGCAGTTCACAGGCTTTGGTGAATTCACTCGATAGCAACGACCCACCGCTTGATTGAATTTACCATACGACCATTCAAGGGATGCAATAATCATATTAGAGCATTGCTCGAACGATAGGGACTGGGCACAACCAATAGACATAAGCATGACCTGAGTCACTCCAGACTTGAAGTCACTAGCTTGCTTAGCCTTGTCCTTCACGCTACCATCAATAATACTGTACTTGATCTTTGCCTCATCGAGTCGTCTAGCAAACTCATTAGTCTGCTCAGTCTGAGAACAAGCAATTAGCACTTGCTCACCCTTTGACATTATCTCGAAAGCATTCTCAAGGATGGCATGCGTCTTAGGCGTATAGTTCGTGCCACTATGTATGTTGTAGCTACCAGCCTTACGGGTAGAACCACAAGTCTTGGGTTGACAACAGATGCCACGAAGATACTGAAGCTGTGTACCATATCTGAACTGCTTGTTCCTAGTGACTACCTTGCTCGGATCCATGTAGTGACTGTAGTTCATTCTTTGCTCCCTAGACATGGGGACAAGAATCTTCATCACATTGAGCTTAGGCAGATTCGGGTTACATCTATCCTTGGGGATGAATGCGAGCTTTGGTCTGAGTAGCTTAAGTAACTTGGCCTGCTGACTGATCTTGGGGGATGACTTGACAGGTCGTGGACCTCTACCACCATTCTTCAGATTCATCTGATGCTGTGTGTGATCTATCTCCTGAGTTACAAAGTCTACAACAAAACCATTTCGCCCACTAAGCTCATCAATCTTGTAAGGCCAATGCTTATTGGATCGATCACCGTAATACCAATACGGAACACTTAGCCAACCCATGAGAGAGAATATGTTTTGAATCACATTCGGGATAGGAGTAGCAGTAAGTGCATACCGATACTTAGGTTGTAACCGGATGAAGTTTTTAGTTATCTGTGCGTCAAGATTACATAGGGCATGAGCTTCGTCGAAGATTACCATGTCCCAAAGCTCCAATCCGATCTCGGTAGCCAGGCATGGCTCAGATATACAACGTATGTTTATCTTCTCGCCAGTATCCTTACCCATATGATCCCGTACATTCATCGTGCGATCCTCGCCAATACCATAGTGGTACTTATTCGGACAACGCTGACCAAATGCACCTGTTACTGGTCTCATTTTGTGACCTAGCTTGTTGAGATGTTCACGATACAACCCCTCGGTATCTGGAGTGATTGTCTTACCATTTACTTTCTTTGGGGTTACCCAAGATGTGGGCACATGTTCCAAGCCAGTACGAAACATAGCATGGTCATAAGTAAGAAACACACCATAGGGTAACTCACCACCATTCTCTTCAAGTAACTGCCTGTAGTCACCATCCGTGAATAGCTTGTGTACTGGAATGGTTGGGGCGAACTTCTTGAACTCGCTTACCCATTGAGCATGAACCTTGGCGTCGCTTGTGTGAACCGTACCTTTTGGGGCACAAATCAATGCACGGGCTGGAGCTTTCAGCATAATCAATGAGATAGCAATGAGCGTCTTACCACATCCCGTCTCGGCTGCAATGAGGGCAGAGTCAGAACATGATGCAGACGCTACATACTTCATTTGACCAGGATAGAATGAGAACTGAGGTCGAGCGGCTGACTCCATGTACCTCAACACATCCATTGCGGCATCATACTTATCCCTATGGTCTGATGCTAGGGTAGGGATGTCTGGTCGTTCGAAGTAGTCCCATATCTTACGCTCATCAATGTCGGTATGTATAGTAGGATGATCCCTAAATCGCATCGTCCACCCACGATCATCAACAAACTCAAGGGCGTAGTCATGCCCCTTGAATGACATCTGATGCTCACGAGTACCAATCGTATTGGTAGACTCATCGTAAGTGAACTTAGGCTTGGTGAATGGTTCAGCGAACTGAATCTTCTTAGACTTGAATTCGTACTTCTTACCAGCAGTCAGCTCAAGTCCGGCAAAGCCAATACCATTGTCTCCTCGCGTGCTTGGCATGTTAACATCCTTAATGCATTTTAGTTCTCGCACCTCCTCAACATAGGCTAATAGCTCGAAGTCAGTGGGCTTGGTAATAGGTCGGGCGACTGTCTTACCAGCTTCAAGGGCACGCTCGATAGCATCCCTTGCCTCCTCGGACATCAAACATTTAGCATGATTGAATAGTTTTGCTAACCTACGATAGTCAGTCAGGGATGTGACAAGTGTTATTGGTGACCTACCACTAACAAGTTCTAAGTCTACCTGTATGCTTGTAGGTGCGGTTTGTGGATACGAACGAAGTCTTCCGTCGTCCGTTATTTCCAGATCGTAGAGAGCCATTTTCTTATTTTTATCTCAATTACTTGAGCTTTGATTCCTTTCATTTCACATTGTTTAACTATATCTTCAGCATCTTGTTTACTGAAGGTTACTGTACCCTCGGTACGATCATCGCATAAGCAATGACCGCCCGAGGATACTAAGTACCTGTTAATCATTATTGTTTTGCGAAGTACTTAACTACTACTTGTTTGCTTAGCTTGTACCTGCCTCTTCCGTTTTGATCTTCCACGACCCACGGGGTTTTCCTAGCTCTAGTATTGTACCCCCAGAGTTTCATTTCGTGTCCGTCAATATTAACAACCCGCTCAGTATCCAGATTGCTATACCTTGCGTATGTTTCTAGTGCCTTTTGCTTAGGATCAAGCGATCCCTTCACTCTTAGCTCTAGCTTAAACCCGAATGAGTCTTCGACATAAGTGCCAGCGGATGCCTTTGGCTGTATCCCGTACTCCTCGAATAGTGGTTGTAGTCTTGCTAGTATTTCTCGTTTTACTTTCCCACAATCTGTGGGGTTCCATTCTTTTATGTGTGACATATTATTTAGTGTTACTTTCTATTATTCCTTGTTTTATTATTAGTTGTTGCCGAATATGCTCGGCATAGTTTTCTTTCTTTCTGATCGTTCCTCGTGCTGCGGGATGAATTATAGGTACAAAATCTATACCTTCTTTGCTTAGTGCCTTCTGTACCTTATTTCCCATAGCTACGATCAGAATGATGTCGCCTGACCCCCATCCACCTTCTCTGTTGCGGCTATCGATATTACGGATTGTGGCTCGCGGAAGGACTTCGCTCCATGTTTTTGCGTGAGGAACACGATCTGGCCACCAATTAAGGAAGTCACATTTCTTCCTTGGTATGCCACATGCATCGAGGGCATCAAACAACTGCTTGGCGGCAAGCCTGCCACTTTGCCAGGTTACATTCATCTTGATTGCTAGTTCGCTTCGTTTTTCGCCCACGAACAAGTACTCCCGTATTACTGGCATCTTGCACCCGTTCCTTCCTTTCTTTTTTGTTTTAATCCAGCCTTGCGGTCTCTTGTTTTAACCCATTCCTCATATGTTTCATCATCAAGGTCTGCCTCAATCTTTTCGTTCACACGACCAAGTGACTCCGAGAAACCAGAGTAGTGATTTATGAGTTGATTATTTAGGTCAAGCGCAAGCAACTTGCATGTTCCCAAGGCTTTATCCTTTATCGTTCCAGCTAGAGCGGACATCATAAGATTATACTGAGATGTACTTAGTGTTATCTTAATGATCCCTCGGCCTTTTGTTACAAGATCGCAACTAGCTCCTCTTGCTTCATCCGTCGCTGTCTCTTTCTTTTCAGGTGGTGCCTTGAATGTTGTGGGTTCTAGTTTCATCGGCATGCTACTCGGTAGGTATCCTTATTCCATTTAATCTTAATCTGTGGAGATTTAGATTTGAGCAGTGTATCAACTTGTGGTGGGTCTAGCTCGATCCATTCAGCGAAGTCATCGCCTCCGACCGCATCTCTTGCATCATCCCACACATGCTCGGTGTCATTACACACAGCAAGCGTAGCTTTCTGTAGGGCTGGCAGAGACTCATACTCTTCCTTGTCTCCATCAGTCCATACTCCGTCATGTCTGCGATAGTACTTTTTATTAGGACCACGCTTGCGCCTCACATTTGACTGCTTAATAGAACCCTGCAATTCACCTGGAGCTTCCGCTCGTAGGGTAGGGTCGTATCCTTCAGCATACACAACGAAAGTAGGGACAGGACCCTCAAGCCAATGATCCTTCAGGCCAAGGTTCATCAGATAGATACCATTGTCCTTTACCATAGTCACGCCGAAGTCTCGCGTTGGACTTTTAGTGTATGGCTTATGCCTCTCCTTACTCTCTGTCATCTTCTTGACCAAGCGGTAGACATCCTTGAATACTAACTCACTCATCGCTGTAGTTCTCCACGGTATCCTTGTCCATGTTATACTCGTACTCCAAGTATTCTAAGCAACTCTTCATGGTTGCTTTACTTTCCTTGATGCACTCGATTGAACCCTGAAGATCCTCTTTAGCATTATTGTATCTTTTAACATGATCCTCGATGTCTGATTTAATATCAGACGCAGAAGGCTCAGGGGGCGAGTCGCCCATCGGATGGTTGAATGGACCATTGTATGATCCTAGTGTACCTAATGACATTAGTAGGATATTGGTGTAGGGGTTAGTCTTTCCAGTGCCTTGTCGTCAGCATGGGTCAGTAAGGTGCGAAGATTCTGGTACTCGCTTGTGGGGGCATTACCGAAAACAATTTCAGCTATCGGGGTGGCTCCATTATCTATATCATCCTGAGAGATACCACACATCTGATTAACCTGCAGTAGGTGAGCAAACACTTCGTTCTTTTTGTCTTCTGGTATGAGGCCGAAGTCTACCTTGCATACAGCAGTCTGAGTAACAGCCCGCTCAAGGAATTGCTCGCCTGCAGATTTACCGACCTTCTTGCCATTCTCGTCAAGCTTTACACCGATCTGCTCGATCTCATGACGAACACCATCATCGAATGGCTTATAGGCTCCAGTCTTGATGGTAACCTTGACTGTATGTTGTACGCCTAGAACATTTCCTGTGAACTCATATCGCTTGGGTCTATCCTCCGCACGATCTGCAAGTACACGCTCGCGAACTATTCGCTGTAAGTACCTCGACTTCTCGGTTAAGTCTTTGCCTGCTTTCGTTGTTTCTTTGCCGTGATAGTGATCCTCGATCGCTTGCTGTATCTGTGCGTCTGCGTCCTTAGACGCATCTACTACGACCACTCGGTCACCACCTGTCGTTGTTTTAGTAGGAGCAGAGTTTTGCTTCTGCTTCCTGTATTGATTCATATCCATTATTTGGATTCCTTTTCTATTTTTATGGAGTTCGCAATACCCTGATCTAGGTCAAGGAATGTCCCCCCGTGTTTTACTTTGCCCCATCGCACTAGATTCCACACAAAATTACATGCGTGTTGTGCAACGGTGCTGTTAATAAAAAGATCCTGGCGAAAGTATTGGTCTGTGCATCCCACATCGTCCTCTGGTTCTTCGCCATAGATTAAGTCGTCATGCTCTGTATATATATTAGGTAGCTCACCATCGAACTGACCGATTAGTACCTGACCGGATGCGCGAGCATTACCGCAGTCGATCATGTATGTACCTTTCTTGTGCCATGACTTGGCGATTGCCTCACGGGACTTGATCGTGTCCACGCAAGATATGAATAGATCTACCTTATCAGACGATGGGGCTTTTTTAGCCACACCCCGCCACCTCGTATGGTAGTACAGATTTATTCTGTCGCATAACACTTTAGCTTTGTTTTGACCCACATCTGCAGGGTAGAACGCTTGCCTACCTACATTGTAGTCCTCAACAGTATCGGGGTCGTATGCAATTACATGGAACCTTTTCTTGCCCATGGACTTTAGTGCGTGGTCGATGCGAGCCAAGCCATTAAGTACATGACTGCCCGTACCTCCACATCCGTATACACTTATTGTATTCAACCTTGTAAGAACCTTTCCATTGTTAGATTTACTTTCTTCAGCCTATCTCTCCTAGTGGGCCGTCTATTGAATCCACTCTCGTAGAATATATTAGACCACTCCATCCACGCATCCTTTGCTAAGGCATACTCACCTTTTAATTGGTTCACCCGACACATGCCTACATTTACGATATGCACATCCGTGCCCCCATACGGAGATGCGTAGAGTTGTGTATCCATTGTAGGTCTGAAGTTTTCTTTCTTTGAGTAGACGGCTACCGATAGTCCTTGCCCCGTAACCCTGAACACTAAGCCGGGATGATTGTACTTCTTTACCTTGCCTTTGATTGTTATATCCTTCGTGCAGGGAGGTTGATACCATACTAGAGAAGCCTTTGGCTCATACCATAGAACATATGGATCAAGTATAGTCGGAGGAGTTACCTCCTTCTCCTTCTTGAATACTTCGTGCAGTTCATCATCACTTAGCGGTCTCGGCCTACCCCACCTGTCTGTATCTTTTTCGTATAATATTGCAGACGATCTATTATATATGGAGTTGTCTCCGTAGATCATCACGCAATGCGTAGCATTTAACTTAGTGTATTTCATGACTTATATATTTGATTAGTTCGGCAAACGGACCGAACCTTCTGAGTATATCCTCTGCCTCATCCATAGTGTGGCACTCAGGCATACATGTTTGATCTGTTGTATTCTCATTGAACTTGTAGAGGTCATCCATGACTAGCCATGTTAGATCATCGCCTTGACCCTGATCCCCGGGCTGTTCTAGTAGTATCTCTACTCTGGATTCGGGGGAGATCGAGTAGTCATGGTTACTTAGCACCTTTCGTATAATACGCTTGTCCGTCCATGGCTCAGTTCTCCCATACCATCCGCAGAACAAAAAGGGGAAGGCATCAATGCTACCATCCTCTAGTGGCAGTGATCCCATAGTGTTGTTGTGGCTCGATCCATAACACTCCTCGACAATTTTATTTAACCTTGGTGGTAAACCCTTTGGTATGTCTGGCGACTTCTCGAAGCACCACTCAGGATATACACCAGTACGAAATGGTTTCTCTCCTTTCTTTGGTTCGTATACTCTTTCCCAGTATCTATTCCAACGATCATCGTCGGTGCAGTAGTATGAAGACATAAACCTCTGCTCTACCTCCTCGGGTGTCATTATCCATAACGGAGACTTGTCGAGTAGATACATGATGAGCGGGCCGATACCATACTGATTATGTAGCATGGTTGTTCTCGCACCGATGCACGCATGGTTGGAGTAGTGCTGACAGTTAAGGATTGGTATATTCCCGTCAGTCATATGTATATACTCCACACTATTGTGCGGGAACATGTTCCCTGTGGCGTCATGGAATATACCTGTTAGCTCGGTATCAACTACTGCCTCACGCAACAGATCACGCTGCCTGCAATCCTTAGACCATATAGTATTCCAGCCTTGAGCTAGTACTACTTGTGGTAGATCGTACGGCGAGTCCTCTAAAAGAGGGGCGGGGCGCAGGGAGAGGGGAGATCCCCCCTCCCTTCTACGCTCTGCAATCGTTGGGTAATCTTTGACGAGAATAGTAACCATTTCGTGTCACCCTTTAGTTCCGTATGAGCCGGACATTTTGTAGGTTTCGGTTTTGCCTTCGAGCTTGTACCTTTCCTCCCCTTGCTGTTCGATCTTTTCATATGTACCTTTCGTTAGTGCAGGATACTGATGTGCGTACATAGACATAACTTCCTCTGGTGTCATGTGTGGTCCTGGATCAGGTAAGTCCTTACCCTTGTACAGGAATCTTCTCTTTACTGGTTGGAATCCGCTTTCCTTTGTCATTATAAATCCTCCAAGGATAAGTCGGCTTTCTCTTCCGCTTTCTCAACGGCAGTCTTTAGCTCTTTCTTCTCGTCCGCTTTGGTTGCTATATCCTCAGCCTCTTGCTCGGCAGACATACGATCACCAGAGAATAGATCACCTTGACCTTCTTTGCTCTTGGCTTGCTTGGCTCGTAGCTTCTCACGCTCCTCTGCTTCCAGTTCTGCCTTGGTCTTCTTTTTAGGCTTTGGCTTATGAGTTGTTTTGGGTTTAGGCTTAGTCTTGGTCTTCTTCTCGTCTGCTAACTTCTTGATCTCAGCCTCAAGGTCAGCAAGGTTAGTCTCGCCATCGATCACAACATTCTGCCAGTCCATTAGGTCTTGGAAGAACTTATCGTTATCGAATTCTGCAATGGGATACTTCTTAGTTACCGCACCACCTAACACACGCTGAGCATCTTCGCATAGCTTATCGTTCAGCATGGTAGGCTTGAGGGTAACGATTAAGTTCCCGTCCGTTAGCTCAAGATATACATTGAGCTTAGCTACATTTAGTATTGGTGTTAGTTCTGCTAACATATTAGTTCCTTTCTACTAATCCGTTTTCGTGGTACTTGAAGCCTAGCTTCTCCCACACTTTTATGTTTTCTTTATTTAGTCCGGGGTCTATCCGTGGTTCCCATCCACCCTTGATTCCCCAGTCAAACCAGTCATTGATCTCTTTGATGAACTCCTCGTCCGTATCCAATTTGACATGAGTCTCATCACCCTCTGCAAAGCATATAAACTCACGCTTAGTCGGGCATGCCCATGTTCCGTAGTACGATGCGTCTTGGTTGGTATCAAGTTGAGCCCAAGATTTACACGGCCCGTAGTCGTAGTGGTATCTTTCGCGGAATACATATCCTTTCTCAGTTACCTTCCTCACAGATCGTCCATACCTCCGGCTCTCTTAGGATTCTTCAGCTCCTCGATGTCAGCATGGTGCTTCTGAATGAACTTCTTCTGAGCATCACAACGCTTTTGCAGTTCACCAATCTGACCCTTGAGTGTACCGACCTCATCCTTGAGTGATTGAACTAGGTCGATCATCTCCTGGACATTACCGAACGCTCGCACATCAATAGCACCACGAGCAATATCCTCGATAGCTTCACGCAATCGTATGACTGGATGTGGTTCGTTCGGATCTTCGACACGCTTCTTACTGGCTTTAGCAACAGCATCCAACTTCTCTTGGCTTGCGCCTTCTGGCATTACTTTCTCCTCCTTCTTTTCTTCCTGTGTACTCTCTCCGTCATCGTATTCATTCACGGTTTCGGCTAGCTTGATTTCCTCCTCCAGTTCTTCAGCACCTACAACTTCCGTCTCGGGTTGTTCCTCTAGGTCATCGGCAGATAGTCTCTGCTCGACTTCCGGGTCAGCTGTGGCCTCTATCTCGGGTGGGCGATCAAACTCACCTGCCTCTACACGCTTGAGCCAGTCACCAAGGTGAGCCTCAGTTAGCTCCTGAAAGAATTTAGTACGCTCAGTATCGTCACGTGGTGGTGTCTCTACACCTTCAGGCCACAATGGATTAGGAGTACCATCGATCAGTTTTGGTTTAATAAATGTCCTGGCATTGCCAATGAACATTGGTACATTGTGTATGGCGGGACTAATGCAAGATAAGCATTCCCTTTTGAATCTTACCAGAATGTCGTCACCATATTTCTCGACACGCACATCTAGTGCGTCCGCTAGTTTTTGCCTCAGCATCATTTTATGCGAGTTCCTTTCTTTGTTTGATTTTATACTTGTTAAGTGCTGATTGCACTTGCTTGAAGGTTTGGCGAATGTCTCCCTTACCCTTGTCAACACACGCCATAACAACAGTGGCGCGTTCATTCTTGTCGGTTATCTCAGTAAGACATCTGTTGTAGATTACCTTACCTAATTCCTTTCTATCTATGTCTGGTGCTTCGTATTGCATGAAGCGTGATGAGAACTTCGGAGTCAGATGCTCTGCTCTTTGCTCTGCTGTTAGCTTCTCATACTCTGCACGGACACATGGTTTATGGTTAGTAGTTACAATGAATACCCAGTTGCGTGGTAGCTTCTGTAACCAATCGTGCATATGGTCTTGCACATTCTTATGCACACGATCCACTTCGTTGATGACGACTACTACATTATCCGATTGGACATACATAGTATCCATCTTCCACTCATCCACGACCGACATGGTTACCTGAGTGCCACTAAGTACTCGGCGATTAACCTCCTGTGTAGCGAACTTATTGGCTATGAATTCAGCGATCGTAGTCTTACCACGACCTTCCTTGCCATAGATCAGAAAACACCGCTCGCCCTGTCCGTCTTCGACTTCAAACTCGATTTGGTCGTGGACGAAGGCGATTTCATCTCCGATGAGTTCGCTTGGGTCTTTTGGTTTCCATCTTGCCCAGTTTTGCATTTATTATTTTCCTCCTCCCATTGTTGTACAAACACCTCATAATTGAGTTGCTCTATTGGTTTATCTTCTAGGGGTAAGTCTTCATCTGCTCTACGCATAGCATCTTTTACCATGTGTTGGATAAACACCTCGGGGTCTCCAATAACCTCACTGATGTGTTTAATTCCATTCATGCACCTTGAGTCCTTCTACTTGCTCGCCCTGCCTAGTGAATAGTACCCAATCGTATTCATCAGGTATACGCTCTAGAGTCTCGTAGACGAATCCGCTCGAATATTTCTTTTTAATTAGCCAATCCCTACCCGTACGATCATAAGCAATAGACAGGTCTAGCATCATGCCATCCTCATGGTGTAGGTGCAGGACCCAAAACTCTGTCTCATCCTTGAGCCGCAGGTAGTCATCAGCGTGAAGATGTTGGATGTCCAGGTGGCAGAACTTATTAGTATCTCCCGTGATCTTCATTGTACTGCAGGGTGGTATTCGAGGTTACTAATCCTCCGCTTGAGCTTCTTGATCTCAGCTACGCAATCATAGGCTACATTCAGTTCTTGGTTATTGATGCGAGCACCCACTTCCCGAAGGCAGTGCTCGACAACCATCTCG
>Ga0213858_10000871_pt1 | contig 14229 bp, 7 predicted proteins | sample PICome_FD_160122 | JGI IMG/M metagenome (GOLD analysis project Ga0213858, IMG submission 160122) | Coastal seawater microbial communities near Pivers Island, North Carolina, United States - PICO245 | ecosystem: Environmental > Aquatic > Marine > Coastal | place: USA: North Carolina | collected... | reverse complement strand
GCCAGGATCACCATCATACTGTGACAGGCGCGGCTCGGTACCGGTATCGACCGAGCGGATCGTGACACCGGAAGAACGGATTCGTGTCACCTGATCGTCGGGAATTGACAGACGAAAAAACACACGCAGCAAGTGCATGATCATTTGCCATCGAGACCGGCAATGAGCAACACGAATGTCTAACAGCCCGTCAGTCGGGTCTGCTTCAGGACTAAACCTCAGGTCAAAACCGTACCGCGGAATATTCGTCACCAAAACGTGACACCCCCGCAAAACAGATTCCAGCCCCTTTGCCTGCACTTCGTAATGAGAAAGCGGTTCGCAGAACATCGTTCGCATCACCGGGAACAGATAGCTCAGCCGCCGAATATTCCGGCTTCTGTTCTCATTCACCAGCTGGATCACACGAGCATCCGGGCCACAGCTGAGCATCAGCAGAAAGCGTTGAGAACCGACCAGCCCGGAATCGAATGACTGAATTTCGCCGAGCCGAATCAGATCTGCGACGAATTTGCCGCAGAGAGGAATCTTCAGAAAGCGAGCCACCAGGTTCTCCGTTCCCAGGGGCATCACAGCCAGCAGAACCTGCGGATGACGATCAATCACACTGGCCAGCGTTCCATCGCCGCCAGCCGCCACGATGCATCGGAGCCGGCTGCTGGATTCCGGCCGTCTCACGAATTCATCGAGACGTTCTCGCGAGGAGAACATCCTGACGCGGAAACCACTTCGCCGCAGCTCGCTGACCAGCAACAGCAGCTGCTGACGCCCACGACCGGATCCGGACAGAGGGTTTCTTTGAATGACAACAAGCGGACTGAACATGGTCCGGCAACCTCCGGTATCAGGGCCACGATCCGGATCATACCACTCGAGGTGACATCACCTGTCACGTCCCGGCCACCACGAGGCGTCATTCGCTCAAACTGACCCACAGACAGTCCCACTTGAGACCGCAGGGGTGTCCAGCGGATTCATTCCGGACGGGAGATCCGAATCAGGTGCTGATCGCTGCGAACAAAAAGAGCGCCATCTCCAACTCCAGGGCTGCAAAGAACCTGTTCGCCCAGATCCAGTTCGGAAATGATGGTTCCGCGTTCCTGTTCAAGTCGAACCACAAAAGCTGTCCCCGACTCGTTGAACGCATACAAATGACCTCCGGAAACAACCGGACTGCTGCTGAAGGGGCCACGTAAACGCAGCTGCCAGACACGGTCTCCGTCTGCGATTCTGCCGGAACTGAGCACGCCCGAACTGTTGAGGACCAGGCACTGTCCGTTGTAGACAACCGGGCTTGCCGTCGAAGGGGAAAGATTGGCAGCATTCCAGATCTCCTCCACACCCTCTGCCGTGACTTTCAGAGCCGTGACCCCGTTTGACGGGACATATAACACGCCGTCGCTGACAGTCGTCGAGGGGATCGTTGCGGCTCCACCCTCGAAATTCCACGCGATGCTGCCGTCGGCCGGACGTACCGCAGTAATGCCCTTTGAGGACTGCAGCAGGACCAGCGATGATTTCACTGAACGCGTTACGATTGCCGTTGGGGAAGTCCAGTTCGCCGCACGCGGACGATTCAGCCTCCAGAGCGTTTCCCCCGTTGCCAGATCAATCCCGCAGGCAAACGCTTCAGCATCACTTTCAACCTGCACGATGGCCACATCATGAACAATAATCGGGGATGATGACATGCCCAGGCTGTTACTGGCGTTGGGGTACTCGCTGCCAAGACCGCGGAACCAAATCAGACGTCCCCGCAAGTCTGTGCAGATCAGGTCATTACTGGAGAAGAAGGCCAGCAGACGTTTGCCGTCCGTCGCCATCGTAGGCGTCGCATTCGCCATCTTCTCATGCGTCATTGTACGACCGATAGCGCTGAACTGCCGGTGCCACTTTTTTTCGCCGGAGGCACTGTCGAAGCACAGCATGTGCAGGCGATCCTGGAAAAATCCCGAACTGCTGGAAACGAAGACCTCCGACCCGGAGATAATCGGCCCTGACAGACCACGTCCGGGCAGTTCCGCCTTCCAGGCGATGGTTGAGCCGCTCAATTCAACCGGCAGGTTCTCACTCCCCGCCACCGAATTGGAGTAGCTGCCACGAAACTGCTTCCAGTCCCCGGCCGCACAAGTCTCCAACCCCGAAAGCAAGGCCACGTTGAAGCAAATCGTCCCCAAAATAAACCGATTCATCGCAGCTCCTCCTCGGCATAGACATTCTGAGCAACAGCCTGCCCCTGCAAAACACCAGCGCCCGCAGCATCACTGACACGAAGCTGAAACTGGTACTTTTGAGCCCAGTCCTGAGTCTGCTCGTTCTGACAAAGCTTCAAAACCAACTGATTACCGCCCGCATTGAGTTCCACCGGGACCACATACTGGTCCATTCGAGTACTGCGGTGATACTCCTCCCGCTGGAAAATCTGTTTGCCGTTCACCCATAGTTTCCATGCGTTGGGGGTACCAAGCCGAATCTGCAATGACTGCTTCACAGGACTGACCCATGTCGTTGTCAAATACATGAGTGAGCCCTTGAAATTCTCCAGCTGCTTCGCGATGTCCACCACTCCATAGTCATCGTTCGATACCAACTGCTGCCAGTTAACAGGCCCTGTCATCCCTTCGTATTCAGCAGCAAACGGATTGGCAGACTCAACTTCCTGTTCCGGTGGGTAGGCAATCGCAAAGCCCTTCTCCTCCCGGTTATCGAACGGACCAACAACTTTCCACTCCGTGACAAATCCGAAGTGCCGGGAGATATCAACCTCTTCACCAGCCTGCCGCAGTCGGTCGGCAATCTTCCCCACCTGGTCACTGTGCACAGCACCGGACAGCGCGCGGCGGTAAAGCGACACCGCATCTGCTGCATCAGCTGACTCGGCCTGATCAAGCAGCATCATGACGGCATCACGACGAAACTCCTGACCCGCATCCATCAACATGGACGGTATCAGTCGCTTGCTTAAACCGGGATCCTGCCGGAGCAGTGTTTCATAAGCCAGGCGACGAGCTGCACTGTTATTACTGCCGTTAAGAATGAAGTCCTCAAGGATTGAGGCCGGCAACGACTTTCGAGACTGCAGAATTCGATCGGCAACCTGTTCAAATGTATTACGCAGCCAGTTCTGTCCCTCGGGAGTTGCATCCCGAAAACCCTCCAGCAGAGGCTGCAGAGACTTCTCCCCAGCGGTTACCAGCGTGATTACTGCTTGCTGGTTCTCACGACTTCCCGCCCCCCCGGGCCGCGACTTCCCAAGAATGCCGACGGCCTCGTTCACCGCGTCCCGAAAGTCGCGGGCAATGACCGATGCCGAAAACGGCAAAGTCATCAGAATCGAGGCGAAGGTCAACGCGGCAAGCAGCCGAGCGTGGTGAAATCTGCGTTGAAGACCCATGAAACAGCACTCCATAGAAGCATCATGAACAGCAGCGGTACTGACTCTGCAGGACGACAGAAAGTCGGGAAAACAAACCACCAGCGGAGAAACGATCTCAGGGAAGCCCCCCGCATGAAATCTGTATATTCGACAGAATCGATGATATCGGAAAAAACCAACCAACGCCCGTCACGCGAGCTGTTCTGTCAGAATTGGGCGGAATCGACCATTCCACTGTCCAACGGAAAAAATTCACCAGTTCAGCAATGCTGGCGAATTGCACTCAGACTTCAAAAACCGGTTGCCCGTTTTCAAAAAGACGTCATGATAAACAGTGAGTGAACCCCCGGGGAAATGGCCTGCCTTTACGAGTCCGACGATGTTACTAATGATCCTCAGAGTGGCTTACCTGCTGATTTGTGCAGGTGCAATTGTCACTTACATCACCAATGAAACGGTGGCCGGAGAAGCTGCAACGCTTCCGCCAATCGTTGAAAATAACAAGGTGACAGCCTTCTTCATTCTGCTGCTGATCTCGCAACTCGTGACAATCCTCGATGTGCTGATTCGCAAGAAACGCATCGAAGTCATCTCCGCCGTCTACTTCGGTATCCTGGTCGGTGTCCTGCTGGCCTACCTGATGATTCAGGCCCTCACTCCAATCGTCCCCGCAGGAAGCATCTATCACACACCCGTCGTACTCATCACACTGCTGATCCTTCCCTATCTGTGTGTCACACTGCTGCTGCAAACAAAGGACGACTTCCGGTTTGTTATTCCCTATGTGGAATTTCAACGCGACCTGAAGAGTGGCCGCACTCTGATTGTGGACAGCAGTTCACTCATCGACGGACGAATCTCTGATGTGATTGAAACAGGCATCATCGAGTCCTTGATGATCGTCCCCGACTTTGTGCTCGCAGAAGTTCAGGAAATCGCGGACTCTTCAGACAAGAACCGACGACTTCGTGGACGCCGCGGTCTCGAAGTACTCGCCAAACTCCAGCAAAGCACCCAGGTGGATGTGAAGGTTCAGGAAACACCCCCCCCTGAAGGTCGCAGCCTGACTGTCGATCAACGTCTGGTCGCTCTGGCAAAATCTCTGCGTGGCGGTGTGATCACGAATGACTTTAACCTGAACAAAGTCGCCAGTTTGCAGGGCATTACCGTCATCAATCTCAATGACGTCGCCAACTCGCTCAAACCCCGCTATATCCCGGGCGAAACGCTGACCCTGCGCATTATCAAAGAAGGTGAAGGGGTGGGGCAGGGTGTTGGTTATCTTGATGACGGGACCATGGTGATTTGCGAAAACACTGCGGGACTGATTGGACGCGATGTCAACATCGTGGTCACCAGCGTTCTGCAGGCCAGTGCCGGCAGAATGATCTTTAGTCGGCCCGAAGAACGATCAGCACCGCGACGAGGTCAAGGTTAATCCATCAGCAGCCAGGCCGCGTTCAGGTATTCCGTCTCAGGACATCCAGAGTGTACCGGGTGATCCGGTGCAGCACCTGTTCTCGCAATCGTGCGAAAAGAACGAGGAGCAGACGAGACACCCATCTCGGTGAAATCGTCGCCACCTGATCGAGCCGCTGCCGCCAGCAATCGTGTAAACTCCGCCTCCTGCAGTAACCCCGCGCAGGTACAGGACAGCAACAGCCCACCCGGTCGGACCAGACGCATCGCGAGACGATTCATCGCAAAGTGTTTTTTTGTGCCCTCTTCAATCTCTCGACGCGATCTGATCAGCTTGGGCGGATCAAGAATCACAACGTCATACTGTCGCCCGTTCCGCAGCATCTCCCGCATCCAGGTGAAGATATCAGCCTGCACAAACCTGGCTGACGCATGGTTCAGATTTGCGTTCTCCTTCGCAACCTGAAGTGGAATGTCATCAATATCCACTCCGGTCACTTCCCTCGCTCCCCCCAAAGCCGCGGAGACAGAAAAACCACCGGTGTAGCAGCACAGGTCGAGAACCGTTTTGTCGGCACAAAACTCGGCCAGTTTTCGCCGGTTCTCTCGCTGATCACAAAAGAAACCCGTCTTGTGCGAACCGGCGAAGCGAACACGAAATCGCGTGCCGTACTCATGCACAACGATCTGATCCGGAAATCCCTCTGTCGCAAGGACATCCGGTTCACACCCCTCCTGGGCAAGAAACTGAGGGGACGGACGCAGCATCCAGTGTTTCGCCGATGTCATCTGAGCAAGCATTGGCATTAACAGCGCCCCGCGCTGATACATGCCCAGCGAAAACGCCTCCGCTGACAAAATCCCGTCGAACCAGTCGACGACAAGCCCGGGCAACCCATCCGCTTCCGCGTGAATGATTCGCCACGTCGAACATTCCTCGGGGAGTCGCAGGACTTCTGTGCGCACCTGAACGGCCTGCTTTAACCGCCGCTCCCATGCTCGCTCGTCGGGGAATTCGGCACCATTCCACAGCAAACGCAAACTTAATTCACTGCGGGGATTAAACAGACCATATGCGTATGGCTGCTGCTGACTCTCCGCATAGACGGCAACCAGGTCTCCGCCAGTCGCTTCGCTGGTGTCCAGCAGCCGCTTGCGATAGATCAACGGATGCTGAATAGGCGTCCGCGTAACAACGGCTGGAATTGGGTCGCTGCTGAGAGGACTCAAACGAGTTCGCTGCTGCGTCATTCGTGAGCCACCGCCGCTGCCCTGAGTCTCACGTGTCGTGCGCGAAACCGACCTGATATCCGAAGATTTGCCGGAACGACGGCGACGACGCGGAGAACGTGATTTCATGATACGAACAAGCATTCCTGAGGCATTGAATGCATCCTGACGGATGCCTGTGGGACCACAGTGTATCGCCGAATCTCACGAACTCCCGCGGATCCCGCCTGCACTCGAAAAAAACCTGTGCTTTCGCTGAAGTTCAACCAATCATCGCCACCAACAGCTGTTCGATCTGAAGAATCGCATCCGCTGCGGATTCCACAAACAGGATAATCTCGGGCCCGGCAGCAGTCTCCTCAGGATAGGAAAGCGGCGGTTGCTGAACACTCGCGGTACGCATTCGGATCGTGGCAAACAAATCTTCTTCAGATTGTGACCGCCACAGCACTTCGTCACGCTCAGGCAGCCGGCTTGCAATCTGTGTTCGAAGCTCAGCGCACAACGCCGAACTGTCTGCATGGAGTGACAGCGGACGCTGAAGCAGCCGCTGGTGCAGCTGACCTATTGTCTGCTGCAGGACAGGATGCCACATATCAGAAGCAACTTCCGCGGACGGCGCCAGAACAAAATCCCGATACCACAGGGCAGGGTGAGGCAAAATCAGGCCCGGCTCCGCAACCGCCATGCAGTCGAACAGCAACAGGTCCAGATCCACGGTCCGCGGCCCCCACCGAATGGTTCGCTGTCGACCAAAACGATTTTCTGTTTGCTGCAATACATTGAGCAGTTGCTGAGCAGTGCCCGACCAGTCCCCAGTCAACGCGGCATTCAAAAAGCGGTCTCCGGCATTGACACCGACCGCACTGGTCTGTTTCAGCCTGCTGACAGATCTGATCTCCAGCCCCGCCGATGCGAGCTCACCAATCACACGATCTGCCAGATCTGTGGAGGCACCCGTGTTACTGCCGAAACTGATCAAGCTACGAACTGGATCTGCTGCCATGTCAGCCACCGCTCCTGCGGATTGAAGAAACGAGCGGGTGTTGAGCCACGAGTCATCGACTTACTTGCGACTCGCTGCTGCAGCAAGACTCTTCTGCTGCTGACGGTAATACTTCAAACCCGGAAGAAAAAACGTCATTGCTGAAACCAGTCCAAACAACGAAACGCTGAAGTCCGGTATATCAGCCGACTCAATGAATGCCATCACAAGAGAGGTCAGGAACAACATCGCCGCTTCAATGTAAAAGCGACCGGAAAGAATGCCCGCTTTCGCCAGAAACACCATCCCGGTAATCACGCCGAGGCATGGTGAAAACTCCAACACAGGCCGTCCCATGATCGACTCCACCGCGAACAGCATCGACGACGCAATCATGCTTCCGGCCCAGATATGTGCGATCTGACGTTCCACCGCTGTAATCGGTCCGGAACGGTGCCTGAGATTCCAGAATACCGCCGCCCATAATCCAAGACCGATGACCCACAAACCCACGAAAGGCCAGCGCTCGTCCACACCCGATAACTGCATCGCATTGGTCAAAAGACAAAGCAGCAGCACGACCAGACTGTGCAGCATCCACAACAGTCCCCAACTCTGCAGAATTGCCGCGTGATGAGATTCACGAAACACACGAGTCAGGATCTGAGCAATCGTGGAACTGCGCGCACTCACGGGTTCATTTTGCAGCCATGCCCTGAGGTCGTCAGCCAGTGCTTTCGTTGACGAATAACGAAGGTCCTGAGGCTTCTGCAGGCACTTCATCACGATCATCTCGAGATCGGCGTCGACGCTGCGATTCAACATGCGAATATTGGGAGGATCCTGCTCGAGAACCAGCAACACCGTGTCAACGGGTGATGCTGCCTGGAAGGGTGGCCGGCCCGTGAGCATCGCGAACAACACCGCACCAAGACTGTAAATATCGCTGGTGATGTACAAAGAATCAGGCTGACCGCCAGCCTGCTCAGGTGACATCCAGGATGGCGTCCCAAGAATCGCACCACTCTGCGTCAGACTGTGCATCTCGCTGACAGGATCCACCTCCCGATCGCCGGAAGCACGCACCTGTTTGGCAAGACCGAAATCCGTCACATAGGCATTTCCATCACTGGTAATCAGGATATTCCCTGGCTTCAGGTCGCGGTGGAGAATTCCTTCCCGATGAGCCGAACCAATTGCATCCACGACCGATACCATGAGCTTCACCGCCTGCCGTGGCGCCATCGGTCCCTGTTGCAGTCTTGCAGACAGCGTTGTGCCCTCGATGTACTGCATACTGAACCACGGCTGTCCCTCGTGCTCCCCGACCTCGTAAACCGGAACAATTCCGGGATGACGCAACCGGGCAGTTGCGAGTGCCTCAGATCGAAACCGACCCAGATTGCGATCGGAGGCAAACTCAGCATTCAGAATCATCTTCAACGCCACCTGACGCCGCAGACTGGTCTGCCATGCACGATAAACGACTCCCATCCCCCCCCGACCAATCTCTTCCTGCAACTCATACCCTGGAATGGAGAGGCTGGGACGGCGGCGAGGCTTCGAAGACGAATTGGGGGAATCTGAGGATGGGATCTGACTGAGATCGTCGAGCTCATTCAGGATGCCGAGGTCATTGGCCATTCGAGCCGTTGCAAACAGGCCGCGCAGGTCATCAGCCAAATCCGGATGGCTGCGAGCCGTTTCTTCGAGCTTTTGTTGCGCGTTGCCTTCGCGGGAATCTTCCAACAACTGGTCGAGCACGGTCGCCAGTCTCAGTTCCCGATCTTCGGTCGAATCTGACATCTGCTTAGCCCCCGCGGCACAGAGCAATTCCCGGGGATGGACTGCACGACGCCAATGCCCGCCGCCCGTCTGATTCCAAACCAATCCCACGGCCAACGGGATTCAAACCACCGGGAGTCGAAGAAAAAGCAACCACCCGGCCCGCCCCGTTGACCATCATAGTCGTTCAGGGGCCTTATCAATGAGTCACTCCAGCAAAATCAGGATTTGGCCGGCAGTCATTTCTCCGGTTCGTCGAGCAAATCGTCAGAGTTGGAAATGAAAGCCTGTTCTCTGGTGGCTGATTCTTCCCCCTCCGGTTTCATCGCATCGTAGGCCGCCCGGTGACCGGGAAGCCACAACGGTTCCGATCCCCGCTTGCGAAACATCGCCGCGACATGCTCGTGACACGTGAAAAACAGAATCTGCTGCCCCTCCGCTGCAACCTGAATTAAACAGTCCACGGCAGCCTCTGTTCGCTCCAGATCAAAGTTCACAAACAGATCATCCATCACCAGCGGCAGTTCCACCCCGCGACGGTGAAACTCCTGTGCCAATGCAAAACGGATCGAAAGAAACAGCTGCTCACGGGTTCCTCCGCTCAGCTGCTCAACTCGACACGTCTGACCAAACTCGTCGTCTACACAGAGATAGTCTTTTCCCAAAGGAGCCCAAATCCGGTGATATCGCCCCGAAGTCATACGGTGCAGACACGACGATGCCGCCACCAGCGTTCCGGAAATATTGTCCTGTTCAAACTGCCTGCGAATTTCGTGAACCGCTTCCTGCTCCAGTTGAAGCGCCAGCCACTCTTCAGTCTTTTGGTGGATCTGCCCCGCCAGTCGTGACCGCTGAAAAAATGCATCCTGTGATTCCCGTGCCGCTTCCAGAATCTCGATCTCCTGACGGACCCGACCCAGCTTCTGATGAGACTCCTGCAAACTGCTTTTGACGTCGTTCAGCTCGCGGCCTCGCAGTTGCACAACTTCACGGCCGTCACGCGGATCAAAACGGTTCAGGTCATCTTCGGTAATTGCCAGTTCCGGCTCTGATGTCGAAAGATCCATCAGTTCCTCGTTGGCAGCCTGAAGCTGCTCCTCCAGCTGCAGGCGACGAATCTGAGCCTGCTGAAGTTTTTCGAGTGCACTGCGGTCATTCGCTCCGGCCCGCGCAAAGATGGCTTCCCGACGCAGTTCCGCCGCCTCCGCGATGTGTTTCTGGTGCTGACTCTCACGACTTTTCTTTTCCGATTCACTCAGCAGACGAGCTCGCTCCGCCTGATCGCGATCGTGAGCTTTCAACAGTGCCTGCCAGGCAGACAACACATCCACTGGTCGCGAATAGTCAAACTTCTCTGCAGAATTCAGACGACCGCCGACCTGTTCGATGCGACGCTTCATCGCATCGCTGATGCGCTGTAAGCCCTCGGCTTCCGGTACAAGATTTCGGCACTGTGTCGCCAGTTCCCGGACATCCTGAATGCGTCGCCACCACGCAAATGCCTGCTCAATCTTCAAGGTCTCCTGAAGACCGATCTCGTCAAGGAGACGACACCATTCCTGACGCACTTCAGTCAGTGCCTGCTGGGAAGCACGAAAGCGATCCTTGAACAGCTTCAGACGCATCCGCTCCGACGCCACTCGCAGTTGCCGCCGTTGCAGAATCTCCAGCTCTGCAATCCGCTGGGAACAGTCGCCGATGCGATCAACCATCTCTGCGGTCGAAGACTTCCATTCGCGAGGACTTGTCTCCGACTCCGGCTCGCGTTCCTCTGCAACGGCCATCCGCTCAATTCGTTCCTGAATCCCCCGCAGCTGGCGATCAGCCTGTCGAGCTTCTGCAGCGATATCGTCCAGACGGACCCCCGTCGTCGCATCAAAGTGATTCTGCAGGCCATTGCGCAGACACCACCATAACATGCCTGCAGCCGCGAACGAAGCGGCCGACAAGGCCCCGCCAAGTGCACGAAGAGACTCACCACCCAGCGAAAAAATCGTAATTCCAAACAAGCTCAGTGCGGCTCCAATCCAGCCCGTTGCCGTCATCAGTCGGTCCACCCACGGCGGGACCGAATCATGAACATCCACGCGCGCAAGTACGCGGCGAACTGTTTGGATTTTCAGAGCAAGCTGCTCTTCCTGAAGCCTCAATCGTCCGAGATTTTCCAGCTCCCGCAATCGAGCCTGCTCTCGTTCAACCGCCTCCTCAATGGGAACCTCAAGCTGATCGAGAAGCTCGTTCAACCTCATCAGGGATTCACCGCTGCGTCGCGTCAAGCTGCGGACGCGGCGACGCAGACGACCACGCAACTGCAGCGCATCCTGGTACTTGCGAGCCAACTCGAGAAGTCGACCGTGAGCTTCCGGGGAGACGTCGACCGCTGAAAGCCGCTCCTGTGTCCAGTCGTTACCAAGATCACGCAGCTGCTGATTCAATTCCTGACGCATTTCGCCGGCACGAGATTCGGTCTCCCGGATCTGCTGCTCAAGCTGACGCAGCCAGTCCGACTGGTCAACAAGCCCCTGAACAGCATAACGTTCCTTTTGAAACTTCTCGTCAATCTGCAGGCGTTCCGCCTGCTGACTCAGTGACTCAGCCTGTTCCGCGAGGCGCTGCTGATTCGCTAGTGCCGCCTGCAAATCATTCTCGGCCTTCGAGAGTTGTTGCAAAGCCTGAGCTGGATCACTCGTCACAAGCGGAAGCTGACGTAACTCCTCACGCAATTCCGCAGAACGTTTCCACGGCTTATGACATGCCAGCAGATGCCGGTTGGCATGTACGTCCCGGTCCAGTTCCTGCTCCCGCTGCTCATATTCGCTGATTTGCCGCTGCAGAGCTGTCCGTTCGCGAGTCAGGCTGGCATGCACCTCCCGATGATTACTGCGCCCAGCCGCGTTCCCCGCAAGTGCTGCATATTCCGTATACATCTGCGGCAGTACGCCCGACTCACCGCTGTCGTCAATGATTGCCAGACGCCGCTGGTCAAGGTCAGCGAGTGCGGAAAGAATCTGTCGTCCCTGCGGCCCCAGCGACAAACCGTAGATATATTGTGCGACCTGCCCCGTTCCGAGTGTCGCCAACTGATTCAACTCACGTACACCGAGGGCAAAGACATCCCGAAAAACATCTTCCGAGGTGTCCGCCAACAATGTTTGCAACGCGGCTGATGAGTCAAGTTCATCCGGCTTGCCGGAGACCCGCAGCTCACCGCGACCAGTCTCTTCAGCCCGCCGATGTACCCTCCATGTGCGCCCGCCATGCTCGCACCGCAATGCCCCTCGCCACGGCGACTGCGTTTCCTCATCGCCCCAGCCGGGCTCCTCCGATAACGGCTGATAGCCATACAGCGTGGCTCGGATAAAACGCATCAATGTGGTCTTGCCCGCCTCATTTGGGCCATAGATGACGTTCAGCCCCTGAGGATTCAGCTTGAGCAGCAGGTTTCGCCAGATGCGAAACCGATCAATGTCAATTTCAGTCAGCCTCATCGCTCAGCCTCCAGTGCCACACAGAGATTTCGCGTCGCTTCAACCGGCAGTTTCGCAGACGAATTCATTGCCAATCCTCACTGCCCTCTTTATCCGCCTCGGCATCTTCGTCCACGTTGTACTCTTCTTCGTCGTCGGCCTCTTCCTTGTCGTCGTCGGCCCAGTCATCCCCGTCGGACTCACTCTCATCAGCCTCGTCATCGCCCCAGGTGTCGTCCGCATCTTCATCCGTGTCCGCTTTGTCCGCCTCGTCCTCGTCGTCAGTTTCGTCTTCGTCGTCGGTTTCGTCGTCGTCGTCGGTTTCGTCGTCGTCGGCAGCGTACTCATTGAGTTCCCCAGTGGCGAAGTCTTCCGCCGACTCCTCAGCAGCTCCGTCACCAACCAGCTCACTTCCCGGTTCGCGATCGTCAGGCAGGTCGGAATCCGGATCAGCAGTTGCCGCGTTCGTTCGATGTTCAGACAACAGCTCTGTCCCCGCTTCGGCATCTTCGTCTGCTGCAGCCTCCGGAAGAATCAGATCATCTGTCGCAGAAACATTAAACTCAGGTGCAAACCAGTCCGCCCCACTTCGGCGTACATGAGAGAGAATCTGCTCCGTATCCACCGCGTCGACGTTGGAGAGCAGTCGAGTTTGCCAGCTTTCGCTCAGGGCCGCGCTGCACGCGATCAATCGCTCCAGCTCAGTCCGTTGCAGTAAACCCGGAAAACGAAAATGCTGCTGGTATTGAGCAGCAGGAGAATCGGCGGGCAACTGATCCGGCCAGTCCGCCGGTACGCAGCGAATCTGATGGATGAGCGTAACCACTTGCCCCTGCAAGTCGAGTTCAGGAAGTTCGGTCGCCAGCGCACCCTGCAGATCATTTTCCTCCAGCGAAAGAATCAATGGAAGATCGCCGCGGATAATCCAGTGCACAGCCACTACACGTTCGGCAGCTGTTACTCCACGATCCAGCAAACAGTCCCGCATCTGTGACAGCAGCGAAGTGAGGTCGGATGTCTCCTGCAGATCAATTTCGCAGGTGCGCCAGCTGACCGCTGCAGTCTCCAGCGACTTTACCTGGACCGTGCCGTCTTCATCAACATCCACCAGTGAACACAGCCCGCAGGAAGGATCGCTCCAGCTGCGTGGCTGAGTCGTTCCGGGACAATGAATCAATCCGCCTGCTTCGCTGATCGTGGCAGCCGCATGTTCTCCGGTGAAGGCGAGGTAATGAAACTGCCCTTCCTGTAACAACTTTGCCGCAAATTCCCGGAAGCCCGCGGGCAATTGTGAAGCCGGATTTGCGCTGGCGGAAACAGACACGTCCGCAGGTGGAGCGAGGTCAGAATCAGGGCGGCCGTGCAGGTCCTCCGCCGGGGACGCGGAAAGCAACAGGCCTTCCTGAGATTTTGCCGACTCATCCGCCATCCGCCGCGATTCGTGGAACCTGCTGCGGGATATGACACCGATGCGAAATGGTGTCCGCGCGTCGGTGCGAGCCGGAATCACGCGGATCCCGAATTCATCCGCTTCACCGAGCCAGAGCGATGGCGAGACAGTCGTCGTCACCTCATCATCTCTAATGAGTTCTTCCGGCCTCAGGCCTGAGCTGTAGCAGACCTTCACATTGTCCGGCAAATCAGGGATTGCTCGCCACGCTTCCGCCGGATCGGCCTCACCAGGAATCACGAATACCGCAATGTTTGCTTCCTGCAATTGCCGAAAGCCGGACAACAAATGCAATCTTGCCTGCAGGCTGCGATCCGCTTCAATGAAGACATTGCCGGACAGAAGCAGAAATTGGACCTCCTGCAAAATGCACTGCTCGACGAGTTCAGTCAACGCTGTGAGCGTGGCGTCTTCAAGCGCGGTCTGCAGATCCGCGTCAAGGTCTTCAGAATGCCAGATCGACACAGGCGTTCCCAGACGCAAATTGGCAGCATGAATGAATCGCTGCGGATGAACG
>Ga0213858_10000867_pt1 | contig 14255 bp, 28 predicted proteins | sample PICome_FD_160122 | JGI IMG/M metagenome (GOLD analysis project Ga0213858, IMG submission 160122) | Coastal seawater microbial communities near Pivers Island, North Carolina, United States - PICO245 | ecosystem: Environmental > Aquatic > Marine > Coastal | place: USA: North Carolina | collected... | reverse complement strand
AATCTGCGTTTTTTGGATCTGCAGGAATAGTGTGCGTACGAAGTTTTCCGTCTTCTCCTTCCCACTCTACCATCACTGTAGTGTAAGAAGGATCCATGTAATAAGCAGACTTTGCTCTTGATATAATAGGATTATCAGTCATTTGTTTTTCCTCTTTGTGTATAGTCTTCACTCATTATGCGCCTCCTTCATATTGTGAATTGTAATAACCAACAGCGAGAACGCCGGGAATTGTTTGATCCACACTATAGTAATCACCAGATTGATTTGTATTAGGTGCGTAAGTGTATCCATTTAATCCTTCTACCGAAGAAGGAATGCTTGTATATCCATCTTGATCAAAAATCATATCTCCGTTCCACATAACCGAAATTCTCGTTGTCGTTGGAGATGTTGCTTCTTGTCTCCACCAATATTCAGAACCAGATGTAAGTGAAAATTGGTTGCTTGTTGTTTGATCAGAACCGCTTGAGCTTTCTGAAATCTCGACTTTAATTTCAAATTCTGCTGCGCCGTAGCTAGCAACAGCTCCATTATCAACAAGTGTAAATCTTCGATTTGAATTTAATTGAAGCCAAGTGCCGTAAGTCGTATTAGCGCCGTCTGATGTACCTGCTCTCGCAGTAATTTTTGTTGCTCTAATATAGTATGTTTTTGTAGGAGTGACGTTACACCAATCGACGTGATTAGTTCCAACATAAGCAGGAGCACGATCGACATCAAAATCTTCAACTGTTGCGTCAGTGTTGAAACGCCAACCAACTTCAATAGATCCATCTGTAAAGGGTATAGAATTACTAATTTCTGGACTATTTTGAAGACCTTCGAGATCAACTTTTTCAAATACTTGAGTACTTGTATCATTGACTGTGACTGATGCTTCTCTACCAGCACAAGTAATTACAATCGTCTCAGTGCCTTCAGTAGTTGTATCATTTGCAAGTGTAATTGATATTGCACCAGATGAAGAAGAAAAAGTTCCTGACGTAGTAATATTTCCTGTTAAAGACCCAGAACTTAAATCAGCTGCGTCTATTCCAGTGATTGAGTAAGCAAAGCTACCGGGATTAATATTTACAGCGTCAAGCGTAAAGATCACTGTCCCACCTTCATTCACAGAGCTTACAGAAGGTGTAAGTGTAAATCCAGTAGTCGTCTTAATTCCTAATTTATACGAATTTAAAATTGCTACTGCGCCATTAGGAAATTCTTGAGTACGATAATCATCGTTGTTCACAAGATATTGTGTATAACCAGAAGCAGAACTACCTGATAAGTAAGTGTCGTTCATGCTTGAACCTTTTTGGTTAGCAACTGAAGCAGCAGTCATTTCATATGTGACTGAATATCCATTTAAACCAAAAGTAGCACTCTGAATATAATCATCAACTAATGATTCGAATGTAGCGGTGTTATAAACTTGTACGCCTGACCCGTCAGATCTCAAAAAGAGAGGCATCTGATACGTGGGTTTTGTAGGCTGCGTAATCTTATGAAGATAATAACTGTTTACTGTTGTAGGTTGATCTTGCGCTTCGGGAATTCCTGCTCCAGTGTATGCAGAAGCATCTGCGCGAGTATCGATAAAGACTGGGTTTGTTGATACAATCTGTGTTCCGGGATTTCCTGCGATACTTGAAGAAGCTGTTAAAATTGTGTAAGTACCCGCAGCAAGTTTATTCACACTTCCTGTACCTACTAATCCGTCTGTAATTGTCGGTCCAATAAACGTATCAAAAAAATCTTGTTTTGTCATTGATTTAATGACTTTATTTGCGTTATCCCAGTAACAAGGAAATGCTGTAAATGTTGCGTTTTCGTCGGGTTCACCGGGAGTGTTTGCGCCATTAATACGAGTACGACTTACTCGATCAAAAGTGGTATCAATCGATGTTATGTCAGGTGTATTCGCTTCGGACGCGTATGAAGCAACATATCCGTCAGCACCTGTTAAAGCTGTGCCTGCTTGATAACGACGATCTGTCATCGTAGGAGAAAGATTTCCTCCAGACGCAACATATGTTAAAGTCTCTACAGGATTTTGCTCGTAAAAATAAGCTGCGAGATGTTTAATCTCTAATTCTTGAGCAGCTGACATAATTCGCAAGTCACCGCCTGATTCATAAAGTATATTTGTTCTGACTGCCATTTTATATTCCTAACTTAAAAAATAAATTGTTCTTATCGCTGTGCCAGATGAGTTATAAATTGTAAATGTATGGTTGTCTGCTTGAAAGACTTCGTTACAACGAGTTACAAAAGCTCCATCAAAGCCTAAAAGACCTTTCAGCTGAAAAGCATCATCAACGATAGGTACACCTGCAACTGTGAGTGCCATTCTTTTTCTCCTTAAGCCGTATTCGCAGCGTAGTACGTTGCCAATGTCGTACCCGCAGAATTTTGAACACTAAAACTATGATTAATTGCTTTGTAAGAGTTTTTGAATGTAGTTTTAGTTGTTGCGTCTGTTGCTGTAATGGCGTTAATGTATTTGTCGTCGCCTATGACTGTTACGTTATTAATTTTTAAAGCCATGATACTATCCTAAGGTGCGGGCGCGCCACCAAAGACATGAATCGGATTACCGCTCGAGTCTAAGATCGTTACGTCTATGTTAGTATTTTGGGCTATCGCTGCAGCAAGAACTTCATCTGCAGTTGAATCTGTACTTTGAATGTTTTGAAGTACTCGTGAGTCACTGAAAACAGTATTACCATTAATTTTGAGCGCCATCTTCGTCTCCTCCTACAATTTGACTATTAGCGTTTACTTTTTCTATTTATAAATACTTTTGTGAGTTCTTCGGCATGTTTTTAAAAAATTCAGAGGAGAAAGATATGTCCGAAAACAAAGGTTTCCACGAAGCAGACGTCAACGGCGACGGAAAGGTTGACGACGAAGAAAAAGCAATGTATCTAGAGTTTAAAAGAAAAGCTCTAGAAGACCAAGACGCTCAGCGAGATGCTATGCGTAATATGACTTGGTTTGCGCTATTTGGGATGTTATTATATCCCTTCGCTATTGTATTAACTTCTTGGCTAGGTTTAGATCAGGCTGCAAATATTGTCGGTGATATTGCACCTACATATTTTGTTGCCATCTCAGCATTAGTCGCAGCATTCTTTGGTGCTGACGCAATTCGTAAAAAATAAAAAATAAAAAGGGGAGGCCTAAAGCTTCCCCTTTAAATTTCTTCGACTGTTACTCGATATTTTTTTTGAAAAGCATCCTGTACTTCAATCGTCTTTTTAGTCGATAAAAAGTATCCTTCTTCTGGATGCAGATCCCAATGAATCTTACTTACATCAGCTAGAAGTTCGTCACCTTCTGTGACTACACCGTCTAGTGCTTTTTTGATTTCATGAGCGATCTTATCGCAGTAAGCTAACATAGTCTCACCTCCATTCTTGATATTAATATATCACAACGAAAGTGAAATGTCAACCGTTTTTATGCTTTTTTTGCTTCTTTTCTTGCGTTTTTTGTATCAGAGATTTCTTTGCGGCGCTCTTTAATGGCTTTTGTCATTTCTTGAAGCGCTTTGCGAGCACGTGTTCCAGCGGAACCATTGCCTGCTTCAAACTTTTCGTCTTCTGCAAGAAAAGTTTCCATTGCTGTTTTAATTGCTTCTGTTTGTGTCATAATATTTCACCTCTTTATTTTTTCATTTTTTCTTCGGCTTCTTGTACAAGCTTTGGATCAACTACACCTTCTTGCATTAAACGATTACGATTTGCTAGGTGAGCAGCGAGTACATCAGCTTTATTTTGACCGTGATACTTCACAGCATGACCTTCTTTGATCATGATATCTGTTACAGTTGCTTGTCGATCTTCTTTATCATAATAAACTTTGAAGTCGCCTAGAATACGTCCAAACTTTCCCTTCATATCTTCACCATCACGATCGGCTACGGTAATTAATGTAACGTCGTCGGACTTGCCAAGTAATTCTTTTAATCTCGCTTTGGCTGCTTCGCCAAACACGTCTTCAACTCGATCAGACGTACGTGATTCAGGTGTGTCGATTCCCATAATACGAACGCGTTCATCGGTAAGAATGATTCCGAATCCTAAATCAATATCAACATCAACCGTGTCTCCGTCGATGACTTTAAGTACTTTAGCTCTATATTCCATGGTTTCCTCCAATGGTTATTAATTATGGGTTTATTTATTATGTACGAGCAGCCTTAATTTATAAATAACAATGGAAGAGATCTGTGAATGACATGAATATCTCTTTGCTTTATTGGGAGAAATCAAAAAATGAATTTTAAAATCATATTACTATGCTCTGCACTTTTTGCACTTGTAGGTGTATCTACAGCTCAAGCTCAAGAAGCCGTAGAATGTCCAGAAGGATATGTTTGTACTCGATCAGATACAGACAGCACAGTAACTACAAATGGTTCAATGGAAACTACAATCAATCAACCTCCGCCTTCTGCAATCGCTCCTCAATTTAGTGGAGGAAATAATAACGATTTATGTACGATTGGTGTCGCAGGTGCAGTTCAAACACAAATTCTAGGTATTTCTGCAGGTGGTACATTCACTGAAGAAAATTGTAAAAGATTAAAAAACGCTAAGACTCTATATGATATGGGTATGAAAGTTGCCGCGGTATCTACTATGTGTCAAGATCCTAATGTATTCGATGCTATGATGCATGCTGGGACTCCTTGTCCATATGACGGTATGATCGGAGAAGCAGCGAAATTGGGTTGGGAAACACACGTTGATGAGACTGAAAGAGAATTAAAACAAATGGGACCTTTATTCAATGACGCACAAGAAGCTGCTCCTATTATTGGTGGCGGTATTTTGGCCTTACTCTTCTTACTCTGAGAGTATAGCGCCATATTACGGATCTACTGGAAACGCGGTTACAGATCAATCGCTTCGCTGGTCAATGGGAAATGTTTTACCAGATCCCAGCGGTCTTTTTATTGATAACGTGATATATAGTTATCAGATTGAAAAAGAAACAGGTGACCTTGTAACAGTATATGTGTACAATGAAAACGCTGAAGGAACAGGTTATATCTTTCGTGAAAAAGACGAATGGAAACCAGGTTCTTTAAGTGGAACACAAATTAATAAAGTAGTTCCTTTAGGAAGACTTCATCGTGATTTATTTGGTGATGGAGGCATAGATGTTGAAGGTAATGGATCAGTTGTTGATCCGAATGTGATTTATACCTATAAAGTTGAACCTTGTTATGATCCGCAATTTGATCCAAATTGTCCAGGATATGAAGTACCGTATGTAGAACCTCCAAAAATTGATTATGAAATATATGATGTAGTCGCAGAAGGGCTCGCCGAACAAGACGAATGGGACCCAAACGACGATAGAAACGAAAGCGACGAAGAGACAGAAGAAGAACGCGAAGAAAGATTAAAAGAAGAAGAGGATGAAGAAGAAGATCGAAAAGAGCGTTTAGAAGAGGCTTTATTTGAAGCAGGTCGATCAGCTTTATTTGCACAAGCTGTAGCAGCTGCTCAACAAAAGGATATGCTTGCAACTGCAATTAACATGCAATCATATTATCAGGCAAATATTCCTGGTGGTTCATATAATGAAACAGTGAGTTTGAAAGATACTCAACTACCAGAGAATCGTAATGGTTTACGCAATGGTTTGGCGCAACAATTACTTCATGAAGAAATGATTCGAATGCAGTATCAAAAATAAATAAAACGGGAGATAAACAAATATGTTTAAAACAGTAAATAAATGGATTACGGCCACAGCGATTGCGCTTTTTTCAACAAGCGCATATGTTGCTGCTGCTGACATTCCAATTTCGGGTACCGTACAATCTCGCTGCATTATCCAAACTGACAGTGCTGGTGTATTTGGTAACCCTAACGCTTATACGCTTACAACAACACCTGCAGATGGCGGACAGCTAGCAATTACTCGTGTAGATGTAACTCTAGCAGACGCTTACTACGTAGAAATCACAGCTCCTACTGAGTTTTCATCTTCTCCTAACTTACCTGATACGGTAACTTGGGTAGGTGATACAGAAGTAGACGCTGTTTCGGATGCAACAAATATGGGTGATTACGAAACAAATAAAATTGAATTTGGATACACTGACAAATACGAGCTTACTGCAACAGGAAGTGTTTGGTTTAAAACATCTTCTACTGCTACATTAGGTGGTAGTAAAGCGTTTCCGGGTGGAAGCTACACTGCATTAGTATCAGTCGAGTGTATCGCTAAATAAGGTGTTTTTATGATACGTGTTTTATTATTATCATTTGCTCTTTTATTTACAACGGCAGTACAAGCACATGAAATGGTTCCAGCTAAACCTAAGCTGGAGCCATCTCATATCGAAGGCTTATCAAAGACTACAATGACTATGTTTAACAAGAGAGCAGACGTTGAATATTATGAGCTGGGTGTGTTTACTGAAGACTGGGAAGGTATACCTTTTGTTTCAAATTATCGGGTCTATAAGATCCCTTACTTAAGTGCTGTAACGTTTGATGTGTACATAAGAAATGAAGATAGAAATAAAGCGGTTTATATTTGTTCTCGTTCAAAGATTCAAAAAGAAGATTTAAATAGAACAGCAATATCATCTAGAATATGCTCTAAAATACAAAGGTGACGATGATGAAAAAAATTTTAATAGCAATAATATCTTTATTATATACAGGTGTAGTGTATGCCGATTCAACAAACAGTTCTTTAAATTTACAGCTTCCTTCTGCACCTCAAGCCTACGGGCAAGACAGCATTCGATCTGGTGATTTAGATTGTAAAAACTCGATTGGTGGATCGACTAACCTTGAGTTTGGTATCACAGGAATTATCGATAATTACGATAGTCCTTTTAATCATAACAATATGGGAGACTCAAGCCGAGACATCGGAGTGTACGCAAGAATTGTAATACCTCTTGATGGACCCGAAGAAAGAATTAATTGTAACGATTTGTATGAATTGGAATTGAGAAAAAAGAGACTTGAAGTCTTACGACTACAACAAGAACTTGAAGCTCTTAAGAAGTTGAATGAATCCGGTGGCCAAGAGTTTGAAAACTAAACGGAGAGAAAGATGGCCGACAAAGATCTGGGTGAGTTAACAGAAAACTTCGAAGAAGAAGTAGAAAAACTCAAAAATACGAAGATGAAGATCTTCGGTATTACAATGACGCCGACCACGATTTGAGCTTCGTTTGCGATTATCACTACTATCTTAGGTGGTCTTTATGGAGCGTTTAAAGTATATGATGACTACATGGCTATGAAAGAAATCGTAGCTAACATCGATGTAGACGTGATTGAAAATCGTAATAACGAAATCGAAACATTAGTAGGTACTGTTCAAACAGAGCTCGAGATTCAGATTCAATCTATCCAAAAACAAATTGACGATTTAGAAAAACGTGTCCGTGAGAACAAGGTTGATATGAGAGATCAAATTAACCAAATGGATGCTCAGGTTCGACGCGTTGAAAAGCTTGTGCGAGACACAGAAGCAGATGTAAGACAAATTATCCAAAACGCAGAAGAACGTTTTGATAATAAAAGAGACGCTTTACAAAATCAATACGACAATAAAGCATCTCAATTAAGAGAATCTAGTGATCAGCGCATGACTGATTTAGAAGATAAAGTTGAAAGAGACATGCAAGACTTAGAGAATACTCTTAATAATAAGCTCCAGAGAGCTTTAGATAATCCGCTTGCTAATTAATATTAGGTAGTTCTGCCCCACAAGCTTCCATCATTTGATACAGAGAAAGCAGTGCCTTGACTTCAAATTCATGGTACGTTTTCTCTGGTATCACGTGAGTATAAGTTGCGGATGGTATATCCATAGGCGCAATTGCTATATCAATACCAGCAAGAGCAATTGGTGAATCTACTCTTGTTGTAATACCTATAACGATATCAGCAAAACATCCATACTTTCTAATCCACTCATCATGCCAACCTTCATCACCTCCAAGAGCAGTTAAATGAACTGCATCTGGTGCAAAGCAATGTTTTCCTAAATGTCTAGTCATATCACTTGCTGCGTGTTGAGCAATTGCTAAGTTACCACCATTACCTACAATAGCGATACGATTTGCAGAATTTATACATTCAACTATTTTTTTGTTTATCAAGGTAGTTCTCCACTAATTCAATATCACTTGGAATATCAACAGCTGGTGTACGTTCACTGATCATATATGGTATAACATCAACCACACCAATAAATGCTAAAGTGTCTAATCCTTTATGAGCACTTACTAGATTCTGATCATATTTTGGAAAATTCATAATTGTTTCAGTATCATATACATATAAGCCATTAATACCAACAAGATTAGGACTGTTCATCAATTCTCTGTCTGGTGTTCTTGTTAAGTAAATGATTTTGCCATTGTTGATAACGGCTTTAACAACATTTATATTACTACGTTCTTCTTCTGTTAATGGATAACAACACTGAACCATTTCAGCATTTGTTTCAAACATTTTACGAATGATCCCAGATATCATCTCAGGTGTAACACACGGTTCATCACTTTGTAAATTTACAATATAATCAGCATCAGTTTGAATAACAGCCTCAGCAACTCGTGAAGTACAAGTGTTGTGAATCTTTTTTGTTTTAATAAGATTAGGCGCCCATATGCTGTCGTATTCGTCAGCAGCTACATATACTTTATTAATATCTGCACAAGCGTTCGTGTTATCAATGCAATGTTGTAGCATTGATTTACCTTTTATTTCAGCAAATATTTTGTTTGGAAAGCGAGTTGATGCGGTTCTTGCTGGTATAATACAATCAATCATTTTATTATCTTTAAAAAAGCTTTTTCAATGTCATATTTATTGTCTATGAATAACTGGTTTTGATTTGGTTTTGTAATTACTTTATTTTTTTGCCAATCGTATTGTCTTATTTTTCCAGGACTTGTGGCCATTCCCCATCCATTCATCTGAAATGATTGTGGAAAACGATCTGTTCCTTCTTCATTTTCAATTAATACACTATCATATCCTATTAAATCCATATGATGCCAAGCGAGTGCTGGTATTCCAACCATAGCAGCAGTATAAAATGTAGCACCAGCATAACAAAAGTGATAATCGGAATATCTCATAGTTTCATATATTTCTTGCGCTTTCATTGTGTAGTCAATATATTGAATATTATATCTATATTTTTGTGCATAATATTCAACGTGTGGTAACATTTCTTTTTCAGAACGTTTTGTTTTTTCAATGCGACTTTTTGACATAAGTGGTTCTGCTTTATGTATTGTAATATATTTTCCTTGAGGATTCCACTTTTCTTCAAAAGGCCAAACTTGATTATGTCTCCATTGCGTTGGATTTGCTTCTTTACATTCATTTGCATAATATATACTGATGATTACACCATTTGTTGGTGTTTTTAAATGAACTAAAAAGTATTCCAATGCTTCTAAACTTGTTTCAGCATTTTCTTCTTTTCTTTTTCTATCAATAGGTATAGTCCATAAGATACTGATATGATATGGTTGGTCACTTACTTTTTCGTCGGCAAGTTCCTGCGCTGTTAAAAACGCAGGACTTAATAAGCTCATGATAGTTGCGTGTGAATTCGAGGTATGTCGACAAAACCTTATAACATGAGATTTAGATGGATCTGTTTTTAGGCCATTAGAGGCACAACCTTTATAAATAGTTTTAAGATGGGCTATGTTCATTGTTATCAACCTGATTGTGAAGATTGTGTTAATGATGTTTATACTAATTATTCATACTAGTATTTATAGGGGAAAAATATGATCGGACCAAAAAGAACTTTAGATAATCCATTGGCAAACTAATGTTTAAATTTTTTCAGGGACTTTCAGAAGAGGATGAATATCAAAATGAAAATAATGACATCAGATATGCTCAAATTCAAGACCTCAAAAGAAGAATTGAAAAAGCAAGGAGTCAACTTTTTTCCAACCAATCCATCTCTGAACGAAGAGATGAAACGGTACAGGAATTACGACCGCCTGTGGAAGAAATTGTCGACGAGAAAAAACAAAAAGAAAAAGAACTAGACGACATAAGAGCAAAGTTAAGGAGGAAAACAACGTGACTGTAGACTGTGCCAAAATGGCAAAACTATCAGGAATAGCTTATCTTGACGGACCAGAAGCTAAACCGTTGATGAAAGAACTTGGTTATACAACACATAAATTTATCGAAAAAGACGGAGCACAATGTCATATCGTTTCAAATAAAGAGGAAGTCGTAGTTGTCTTCCGAGGAACAGAACCGGGTGAGATATCAGACGTACTCGCAGATTTAAATGCTTGGCCTGATAAACCAATGATCGGAAAAGGTCTTGTGCATAATGGATTTCAAGAAGAAGTAAATAAAGTTTGGGATCCTATACAGTCTACTCTCAATAAGATGAAGAGAGAAGGTAAACATTTTTATGTTGCCGGCCACTCATTAGGTGGAGCGATGGCAACAATTTTTACTAGCCGAATGGCAGATCAAGTAAGTGCTTTATTTACATATGGATCTCCAAGAACTGGTACTCGTGCTTTTGTAAAAGCATTTGAACATGTTCCTCACTTTAGACACGTTAACAATAACGACATTGTAACAAGCGTTCCTTTGTGGATTATGGGCTATCGACACCACGGTAAATCAACTTATATTAATCACTATGGATTTATTCGTAAGTTTACACCTTGGCAGAGATTTAAAGATAAGATGAGAGGTCGTTGGGAAGCACTGAAAAAAGGAAAGCCTTTTGATGGTGTTGGAGATCACGACATAAATAAGTATTTTAAACATACGAATAAGAATCAGAAGAAGAAATAAAAAATGGAAAATTTATGGTTAATGTTTGACGATACGCTGTGGATTTACACAGCGATTGCCGGATCTCTTTTAGGTGCGGCGTTTTTAGCATGGTTTCGAAATACACACATGGCTTCATGGTGTATGGCTCGAATAGATCGAATTCTAGATGCACTCGTAGATCGTTGGGGTTGGTCTTGGTTACAAGATGATCCTCTTGCTTGGAGAAAAAGATATCCTAAAATCACGCAAAAGATCGATGAGATGGAAGCACAGATTGTTCAACTTGAAGTGCGAATTAAAAATCTAGAAAACGGTAAGAAAGTAAAAGTCATTAGACAAAAGGAGAAAAACTAATGTGGAACTGGATTAAAGGTCGCGCTGGAGAGCGTACATCACTAGACGGCGCTGTTTTAATTGGTGTTGGATTAGTAGGTTTACTTATGCCACTTGACCTCGTATCTTATGCAGCAATTGCATGGGGTATTATTACATTACTTAAGTCAGAGTAATACTATGAGTTGGATGTATAAAGCCGTAACAGGATTTTTTGCATCTTACTTTTTTACGATGGTGATTGTCGCTACTTTTGGCGAATTTATTAATCACGATAAGCAAGTATTACAAGAGTGGCTTTTGATTCTTGTGATAACACAATGTTTGATTCTTTTTCAACACTTACTAAGTCGAAAAAAAGATCAACAATAATATTTTCTATATAGCTCGGCGATTTTATGAAGTTCTGGGTGTTTGTGAATCCACTGACCAGTTGAAGGATCAAACTCGTTCTTAAAGAAATCGTCGAGCTTTTTGTTACCTGTTTCAAGTTTAGGATTTACTTGCAGACACATCTTATCAAACTCTCCGTCTGATATTAACGAATCATCGCATTTTTCATAAGCATAGGCATAGATGCTCAAGAGTATACGTCGGCGTCTTTCTTTTTCTATTTCAGAACCCCAAGCCGCGGGTTTATCTGTATCATCAAAGAAATTTTCAAGACTCATTGATTCCCTTTTCCAAAGACTCGAGTTTCCATGTCAACCATTTCTTGTATTGTTGCTATCGCAAGGTCAAGAACTTCTTGACTCATTGGACGAAGATCTCCTCGATATAAGCCAATTGTGATTTGATCTTCGATAAGATCAATATTAATCTTACCTTCATCATCTAAGGGAAGATGTAATCGATTCTGTAAGATATCGAGTGCAAGTGCTGATGCTTCTTGTGTAATCATGTTTGCAGACATGAGAAGTTTCCTTTTTACTTGTTACAATACTAATATAACATAACGAAAACAAATGTCAACTGTTTTTTTATAAGTAATTAAAATTAATTGTTACACGTGATTGTGTGTTAGAAGTTGTAGAACTATTGTGCCATTCTTGTGGATCAAAGAACACCATACGATTTGCTACACTCTCAACTTTTTCACCATTAAAGTTTGTAAATCCATCACAAGAGTTAACCATGTAGAGAGCGCCGTTGTTTTCAAAAGTCATGTCTTTGTGTTTTGCGTGTTCAATGACTTTGTGTGTATTAGGATAAAGATTTGCTTTGATTCGAATTAGAGCACGAGGCTTCATTTTTTCTAGGATCGGCATGATATAATCTACGTGCTGAGATTTGTATTCACACTCCCAATAAAACATATGACTAAAATAAAAATGACTAGGATCTTCATCGCCTTCAAGAAAAGCAACAGAAGTATTCATATACCAAGGAAGACTATGCCCGTCTTCTGCTCGACCGCACATAAGTGTATGCAAAGCTTTCCAATCTTTTTCATCTAAATAGTCATCAACAATATTAATCATCGTAAACTCGCTTCCATTTATCTAAAGGTGGTAACATTCTTTGATAAGATTCTGAGTGATTACGAATAATCATCATATCACCTGCTACACAAAACCTTGTTTTTAATAAATCTTCTTTCTTTTTAAATCCTTGAATGCCCGAGGGTTGATCACCTTCACGAACTTCAATGTCGTGATCAAGATCAGAAGGAAAAATATAAAGTGTTCCTTCTTTCACTGGAACGTATAACATTAATGAATTAATTTGATTCCAATCACCGTCTTTCACAGTGTTTGCAAAAAATTTAGTGTAAGGTTCATTAGGATGTTTATGATTATTTGTCCAAAGCATTAAATCGCGTTCTTTACCTTTTGCTATATGAGGATAATAAACAAAAGAGATGTGATTCTCTACGTGATTATGTCGAGTAATTCCTGCTTTATCTGTTACGTTAAAAAATGATTTCGTAATATAGATATCGAAGTCTTTGATCTGAACTCGAAGATGTTCTAGATATTTCACAACTGCTGGCATCAGTACATCTCGATAAAACCATTTAAGAGATTCTTCATGATGAAGTTCTTCAAATCCAAGCCAGTCGTGAGACTTGCCTTCTTGATTTGAATGTTTTAAAAACATACTAAACCATTTGTCTTTTTCTTCTTGATCAACTGTTCTCTCAACTTTAGTAACAACTGTTGGAAACAGATATATGTGTTCAGGTGTACTCATTTTTTAATCCCATAAATTTTCATAATATTTGCCAAACAGTATAAAACCATTTGTCATGCGCTCTTGTGCCGCTTCACGGTCTTTGTCCATAAGCGTATTAAAGTTGTCACGCTTGTATGTGAATGCCCAAATCATTTCATCTAATATTTCGTTCCAACTTTCTGCGGTTAATTCACTTGGATATCCATGCATTGTTTCTTTAAGTTGATTCAACATTGGAACAATAATGTACGCAAGTGTGTGATCCATACTCCAAGTATCCCACTTATCAATTTGTACATCAATTTCCTGCTCGCCTTCGTCGGGATAAGGTCCTATATAAACTTTCATATAAACATCTCCCAGCTAGGATGCTTGATAGTATAATCCATTTGTTTACGCTTACGAACGAGTTCATAATAACCCGGTTTATAGGGTTTGTACTTTGGTTTCCAATTCACCGCATTTCCTTTATCACCATTACATTTTGTACAGGCTGCTACAATGTTTTCCCAACATGTTGTTCCTCCGCGGCTTAAAGGTAGTACGTGATCAAGTGTTAGATGAGTTCTACTAAATTGGTGATTGCAATATTGACAAGTGTATTGATCTCGTAAAAAAAGGTTAGACTTTGAAAACCTAACCTCTGTCTTTTTTCTTATGTATTCTTTCATCATAATCACAGCAGGCACTTTGGTTTCCCAACTAGGACTCCGAACCATCCAATCATCATACCATTCTAATACATCACATTTATCGTGATACAAATAACGTATTGCTTCTTTCCAATCGACAGTGCTTAAAGGGAGGTAATTAACAGGTTGAGCATCGGCATTTAAGATTAAAACGTCGGACAAGTTACGTCTCCTTGTAATTGCTCTAACTAATAACATTATTTATTACGTAGCTCCAGCATTAATTGGTCTGAACACA
>Ga0213858_10000866_pt1 | contig 14257 bp, 7 predicted proteins | sample PICome_FD_160122 | JGI IMG/M metagenome (GOLD analysis project Ga0213858, IMG submission 160122) | Coastal seawater microbial communities near Pivers Island, North Carolina, United States - PICO245 | ecosystem: Environmental > Aquatic > Marine > Coastal | place: USA: North Carolina | collected... | reverse complement strand
GCAATGATTACCGCCTGGAACTCCGGGGACCTCCCAACCGCACAACAACTGCATCACAAGCTCTTCCCGCTCTGTCGCGATATGTTGGGACTCTCGACAAACCCGATTCCTGTCAAGGCTGCTGCCAGGTTGCTCGGTAAAGATTGCGGTGACGTGCGGCTTCCGCTGACGCCACTCTCCGATGCACAATTGCGGACATTGCGTGAAACTCTCTCCACCTACGGGCTGCTGTAAGCAACAACTTCTCAGCACCCGTTCGTCCAACACCTGACCTTGCTCAAAAAAGTGATTCCTCTGTACAGTCACTGACATGAGCTACTTCCAGGACAACGGGAGGGAATCCGACAGTCCGGCTTCCGATAATCCATTCACACGACCAACAGTGGGTCGGTGCAATACCGCGTTGCGCAATCTCATCTGCCTCCGAAAATTTCTGCTGACCGCAATCCCGCTGTGCCTGATGATCGTTCCGTGTCAGGCTCAGCTGCATTTCGGAGGAAACGCTGCTTCCCGTCCAGGCTTCACAGAACCACTCTTTGACGGCGCCTGGCCGCCACTTCTTGAAACCGACAACCAAACGGCACGCAGTCAGACGCACTGGCTCGCCTCAACTGCAACGTCGTGGAAAGGCTCTCTGTTCAGCCTTTCCGACGACCCGTTGCCCGGAAAAGAATCCGATCAGGGGATTCCAGCCGGGAATGCCCCCTCAGGCAGCGGCAACACGCCCTCAGCAACCTCGCGAACTTTGACATTCCCTGCAACACGCCGCCCGAAACCCCTGAATTCGGATCCGTCTTCCGGCACTTCAACCGCTGCAAATCTCGCGACCAGCGCACCCTCACCACCATCTTCCCGCGATCTCCGTGTTCAAACTGCTGCCGATTCGAGGATTGTGCTGCGAGGCAGACAGCAGGCTGCTTCAATCGGCGTGTCGGCGGATGAACTTCCGGTCACAACTGAAGAACCGATCCTGTTAACGACGGAAGAAGTCGAAAAGAGACGCGCCAACGCAGCCGAGCTCACGGATCTCTCCGAAGACGATCAGGCAGCCATCACTCGCCATTATCAGCGAGCCACCGACAATGTCGCGCAGAGAAAAGACGCAGAACAGCGGGCATCCGACTACAAAAAGGATCGTGACCTCGCACCCGAGCGAATCGCAGCACTGAAGGAGCAGTTGAACGCCCCCGTCGCGGAGATCGGAAACGAGATCCCTGCTGATGCAACGGTTGTTGAACTGGAACAGGTTCGGCTGCAGGACGAAGAGCGAGTCGCTGAACTCAACAGCCAACTTTCCACATGGCAAACGCGATCACAGGTCAGATCGGAACGGCGTCCGACAATGCCCATGCTGCTCGAGGAGACACGTCAGAGGCTGACTGAAGCCGAGGAGTCGCTCCAGACTGCTCCTCCGGAGGGAGAGATGCCGGCTGTCACTGCAGCTCGACGCACAGAACTTCAGTCAACTGTTGAACTGCTGAATGCAACTCTTGAGCTCTATCGAATTGAACAGCAGCGATTCGAGGCACAGGCTGAACTGTACCCGCTCGAACGTGACCAGTTGACACGGAGTCTGAATCAGGCGCAAAAACGTCTTCAGCAGTCCGAAGTCCGGCTTGCAGATGCCAAACGTGAGGCCAACCTGAGGCAGGCCGAAGAGGCAAGAAAAAAACTGCAGCAGGACAACGATACACTTCGGGATCTTGCTGCTGGCAACGCTGCAATCATTGCGAGAAACACCGAAATCCAGGTGGAGATCAATCGCCAGACACCGGCTCTTATTAAGGTCTCAGAACAGCTGAAACAGCTGGAAGAAGAATTCAGCAGACTCCAGGAAAAAGAACAGCGAACCGGTCTCACCTCCACGTTTGCTCAGCAACTGAGGCATCAGCGAGAGTCTCTCGGTAATGCGGCAGCTTACATTCGGCTGCGGAAAAAGATCGAAGAAGAATTCATGCTGGTTCAGGAAGAGGAACTGAATTATCAGGTTTCTCGAGGCAAGCTGGCAGACCTCGAAACAGAGGTCGAGACGTTCATGCGTTCCATGGGTGCGTACACCAATGATGCGGAAGAAGTTGAAGCCACAACTCTTGAGCTGCTGACCGACCGACGCGAATACCTCACCACCGTCCTTGCTGACTATGACAAGTACCTGCAACTGCTTGCCGAGCTCGATGTGCAGTATCGACGAATGGAAGTCCTGACGGACGAAGTCGATAACTGGACCAGTGAACGAATTCTCTGGGTACGCAGCACGGATATCTTCTCACCATCCACTGCCAGGGACGCAGTGGGAAGTCTCTGGACTCTGTTGTCCAGCCAGGACTGGCGCACGCTGGCCGGTTTTCTTACGGTGGAAGTGCGGGATGAATTCGGCTGGTGGTTGCTCTGTGGTGTCCTGATCCTGCTGCTCTTTTCACAGCAGGGACGTGCACAGAAATGGATTACAGAGTTTGGGGCCGTCAACGCACGGCGCCTCGACGCAGGAATCCCGCTCACCCTGGCTTCCACTGGCATCACAATCATACGTTCGGCAACCTGGCCGGTCCTGATGTTCTTTCTTGCGTGGCGATTGAACTATCTTGAGCTGCAGCTTGCCACGGCCCTGCACAAAGCCCTGCAGATCACTGCTCTGACACTCTGGATCGTCGAAACATCGCGGGTACTGTGTCGGCAGTCGGGTGTTGCGGTCCTGTTCATTGGCTGGAAAGCAGAAGTCGCGCGGTGCCTGCAGAAAAATCTGGCGCTGTACATCAGCGTTGCACTTCCAGTGCTGTCTTTGCTGATCCTGACGAGCCACCTCGGTGATTCGCTGCATGAGTCATTCGGACGCATCGTGCTTGTCATTTACTGTATCCTGCTGTCCGTGATTCTTCGCCGTGTTTTGCACCCCACCAGCCCGGCTCTCAAAGAGCTCCTGGTGGAAAATGCCGATTCTCTGCTGTGTCGATTGCGCTGGTGCTGGTACATCCCTGCAGTCTTTGCACCTGTCGCCCTCGCCGTTCTGTGCCTGCTGGGATATCAGTACACAGCAGAACAACTGTTGATTCGGTATCAGTTAAATCTGACTCTGGCCTTTATCTTTGCCTTCGCCTATTCCACTGTGATGCAGTGGGTCCTTGCGGCAAGGCGTAATCTTGTCATCTCACAAGCTCGCGCTCGCCGCGCTGCTGCACTGGCTGCTCAGGAGGATGCCGCAGGGACCGATGAAGCCGGCGGAACTCTGCCGGCACTGGATGTTCCGCAGCTGGATATTTCCCTGATTAATCAGCAGATGCTCCGCATGGTGCGAGGCATTGCCGGCTTTCTCTTCCTGTCCGTCTGCTGGCTTACCTGGAGCGAAGTGCTGCCAGCTCTGCAGGTTGTGAATCGAGTTGAGCTCTGGTCCACCGTCACCACTTCGTCCGAACAATCAATCACTGCAGAAGGACAGTTGACCTCCCAGCAGGTCTCCCGCGTCGAGGTCATCACCCTGGGTGATCTTCTGCTGGCGGCGATGTTCATGGCGATCGCCTCCATCGCCGGCAAAAACCTGCCCGGTCTTCTGGAACTGGTCGTTCTGCAAAAACTCCCCTTCGATCATGGCGGCAGACATGCCATCACAACCCTTTGCCGCTATGCCATTATCCTCGGCGGGATCATTGCGGCTTTTAACGCAATCGGCCTCGACTGGGGCAGTATCCAGTGGCTCGTGGCAGCACTGACCGTTGGACTCGGCTTTGGCCTGCAGGAGATCTTTGCCAACTTCGTGTCCGGACTGATCATTCTGTTCGAACGCCCGGTGCGCATCGGCGACCTTGTCACGATTGATGGCGTCGAAGGCTGCGTAACCAGAATCAACATTCGCGCGACCACGGTCACCGACTGGAACCGGAAGGAATACATTGTCCCGAATCGCGAACTTGTGACCGGCAAAGTTCTGAACTGGACCCTGACTGACAAAACAAACCGAATTGTGGTGAATGTTGGAGTCGCCTACGGTTCCAACCTGGAACAGGCACTGCGACTGCTTCGGGAGGCGGCGGAGCAACATCCGATGCTGCTGTCAGATCCGGGGCCAATCATCACGTTCGAGGAGTTCGGGGACAACACACTGAACCTGGTTCTGCGGTGCTATTTGCCCAATTACGACAATCGACTGAAGGTCATTACCGATCTTCACCTCGAAATTGAACGCAGATTCCGTGAAGCCAATGTGGAAATTGCCTTCCCGCAACGAGATATCAATATCCGTAGTCTGCCGCCTGAATTCTATGCAGCCCGGGAAACATCAGCGTCCTGAAGTGCCGTAATCGTCAGGGATACGAAACCGAGTTCAGGTCACATCCTGAATGTTGCGTCCCAGCACGATGTCAAAGTCGTTCATCGCAGGAACCATCATCGCCACGGCTGCAAACCCATAGGCCATACAGATCCAGAAGCAGACCCCCAGATTTCCGCCCAGCAGGAATTCGGTGATGGCATAGAAAGTCAGAAACGGCAGCAGCAGCGAAGCCAGAGTCAAAGCATTGGACGGACTGCGACTGGTCAGACTGCTGTACAGGCCAAGACTGCCAAAACCGATGAACAGTACAAAGCTCTGCAATTGAATGGCGAATGAAGATCGGGCTTCGACCAGCAACAGCATGAATACAAAAATCCCGACACAAAGAAAGAACATCGTGCCGAGACTGTGAGCAATTGCCTGCCTCGAATTGTCGTAACTCATCCCGGCATGCAGACCAAGAGCAATCGCAAACAGAATCAGGACAAGAAAACCAATACACACATACAGCGTGTTCTCTGCAGTCAGTGTGGGCAAAATGCCGCCCACACTCATCGCGGTTACGATGACCAGTGGAATCACCAGCATCTCGCGAGCATTCCACAGCGCCCCCACAATCTTACCGACCATGAACTCCCACGGATGCAGGTCCGTCACCAGCAGAATCTCCAGCGTTTTTGCATCTCGCTCTGTTGTGACAGAAGTCACGGCCTGAGCATTGGCCAGTAGCAGACTGACCAGACCAACACCAAGCAGCGAAAATGCCGGGGCCGAGACCATTCCCAGCATCAGCGTTTCCTGTCCGCCGTCATCCGGACGTTGCCACGATGCTGCAGCAACAACAATGGACAACAGCACATAGGTCAGCTTGATCCAGATCATCCGCCGACCGTATGCACGCGTTCGCATTTCCCGCCAGAGCACGGCGTGATCCCACACGGACCGATGATTTCGAGCGACCACAGGCACCGGCTTCGGAGTGACTGTCGACAGGTCATTTGTCGAATCCGCTTCGGGCGCTGCTCCCTGCAACTGTGACTGATGGACTTCTTTCGACGGATTCCAGACCCGCAACCGCAACACAGTCAGAACTGTCAGAAAAACAGCCATCGCAATCAGGGAGAAAACGGTCGTCCATGCCGAAACCTGAATCACTCCCGGTTCATCGGGGTTCATCGGATTCAACACTCGAAACAGACCCTGGTAAGGACTCAGGTCCGCGATCCGCGCGTCGATCAGAACGCCACCAGCCTGAGCAGCCAGAATAAACATCATCACGCCCAGAACACTGACAGCAATCGTTTGAAACGTCTTCTCTCGCCAGAATGCGACGAGACATCCCCAGCTGCCGGCTGCAAAAGTGGCGACCAGCACGATCACCTGTGACCAGATGATCTGCTCCCACATCACTCCGCCCAGAAGACGCAAAGAAAAGAACACAGGCCACGACGCCGCCAGCAGCACCACAATGTTCAGCAGGCTGGAAAACAATTTTCCAATTGCCAGTTCGCGGTTCCGCAGGTCAGTCATCAACAACAGGATCAGCGTCCTGCGGTCTTTTTCCTGAGCCACGAGGGAGGCAGAAAACAGCGTGGAAAAGAACAGTCCGAGGGTGAGTTGCAGGACCGCAAACACCCGAAATACGAGTGCGCTGAAACTGGCGGTGTCACCGCTGAATATCACATCCTGAAAGCCAATCGTTGCCTGCCGCAGACTGTAAAACAGAATCAACAGCGCGGCGACAAACCCCGATCGCAGCAGATAATGGCTGAGCCGACGCGGGGTTGTCAGTACCTCGCGTTCAAAGATCGGACCGACGAACACTCGGCATTCTCTCCTGTCTGCAACATCCCGCAGACCTAAGGCATTCAGACTAGTTTAATTGACGTGACTGAGTCTCTTTTTCGAAGGTGTTGGCAGCATCGGAGTGACGGCTTTCGTTGGCGTCATAGATTTGCTTGAGAGGATATTCTTCCGGAAGAGGCCGGCTGTTCAGCGCATTCACTGCCTTGTAATACTGAACAATCAACACACAATCGTCGACATAGTCCCCGTCGTAGAACAGCTCAGGTTTCAGCTTGATGATTTTGGCCCACTGCTCCATCGCTGTTTCCAGCAGCTTCTGTGCATCCGAAACTTCCACCTCGCCATTCGCGTCCACCTTGTCGTATCCACGCCCCTCGTTGAAGGCAAGTCGGGCAAGATACTTCGAACGACGAGCTTCAAGCATCGTCACCTGACGCTCCATACCGGCGATGTCCCGCCACTGTCGGAAATTCACCATGTCGAGATTCTGACTCCAAAGCTGTCGCTGAGCAGACAGCGTGATCCCGTTCTCTTCCGCAAGTTCCTCCAGTTCAGACTCTGTGGAATTCAGCCGGTACTTCTTGTCGTCCAGTCCATAGAAGTCCATCTTTCCATAGCCATCCATCCATTCGCTGTAGGCACTTTCCCATGCCGGGATGTGCTCCTCAAACAGACCTTTGTCAGACCTGGTTGCCGCATAGTTCAGCAGTGCGCGAGCGGGCCCCTGACGGAAGAAGACGTGAGTCATTCCCTTGACTCCAATCAGACCGTCGTTGTCGTCCTTGTCATTGGCTTTTACAAACCAGTCGTAAGACACCAGCGTGCTGTCCTTGCCTTCCGGATTGATCGTATCGTCCGGCCCAGGTACGCCGGCAGCAGTCATAAAACGAGGGTCCGGATCTCGCTCAAAGAATTCCCGGAAGAAGATCGTCTCGTCAGAAACAGACATTTTTGACTGGACATAATCACCGACTTTGTGAAACAGAATCGGAACACCCTCGTTGTAATTGGTGCCCTTTATCAGGAACTTGATGCCCTCCTTGACCCAGTAGAATCTGTCCGCCACCTTGTCCCACTCCCGCGACACATTGTAGGCAAGATTCCATCCCTGAAACTCCCAGATCTGCACGTAGTGCGGCTGCAGGCGAGTGATTGAATCCACCGTCGCACGAAGCTTCGCCCACTGCTTTTTGTTCTGATAGTCAATGGCTTTCAGATGCAGCACGCTTGCAGCAGGACCGCGTAGTCCCAGCAGGACCAGATTCATTGCAGAGCTGGTGGGATCGACCTGACCCAGCGTGGCTTCGCCCAAAGAATACTGCTGCCGTTTTTGGGCCAGTACGCCCAGTCCGCCCGTACGATCGCCGCCACCGGCCGTTTGCCGAGCCGGAAATCCCAGATAAACAACCGGAACCAGCAGCAGCAAAATGCCAATGCCATAACCAATTTTCCGCTGACGCGAACTTGCCGTACTCATTTCGCCTCCAGTTCTCGGAACTTCAACAGTGCCCCTGCAATCAGAACACAGGGAACCATGAATCCGAGGAACGCCATCACTGCCGGAATTACGACATCGTAAAACGGCACATCGAATCGGTTTTCCACGAAGGCCGATGCCCGACTGAACGTGGTAAAGTCCGGAACAATCGCATTAAAGACCCACAACACTCCTTCAAGTGCACCATCTGCAGCCCGGACCGCACTCATCGTCGCCTCTGAAACATCCATGCCCACCTGTGGGTTTCTGTGCTGGGCAATCAGAATGGCAGACTCAACTGTCCCCATCCCCTCTTCCACCCCGGCCAGTTTGCGCACCATGAACTCGTGGAAAAATTGTCCCACAAGGAAGAACGTCAGCGTAAAGAACAAAGCCACAGGCCCCTTCACAATACAGCTGACGGTCACTCCCAAAACGATGACCAGCATGAGCATCAAAGCAATATTCAGAATCGCCTTCCAGTAACCCTTCCAGAACGGCTGGTCCGCCTTGCGAATAAACAGGTCCGGACGAGCCATTCCAAGGTACATCTGACTGTTCATGCAGGCGACTTCCACCCGGAGATTCCCGTTGCTGTCCAGCAGATCGTTGATCAGGTCCTTCTCCACAACCCAACCATCAGGGTCGTCTGACACCAGTTCCTGCGCCCGAATCAAACGATCCATGAAGGAATACCACTTGCTGCCATCGGCGATCTTCAATGTGGAGTCACCATCGACCACGAGTGCACCATCAGCAAGTTGCGCTTCCAGCACAGCGGTCAGCCGCTCCGCGTTCAGGCGGGAAATTGCCATCTCTGAAACCAGTTCGTTGGTCAGCTCTGCGTCCACCGCTCCCGCCGAAACAAGCCGACCGTCTGCATTCCATTCCTCCAGCAGACCCGACAAATAACGTGCCAGCATCTCCGAGTTGGGCGATTTCACTTGCAGCGTTCGCGGAATACGCGTCAGATTGGTCGAGTCGTCCTCGTTGTCGTGATATTCCGCAACGTGGAAGGATGGAAGAGGCACATCAATCCGCGGCAGGGCTTCTGTCATGACATCGGCCTGCTCATCCAGCCCGTCGCCAAGAGCCGTTACGGCATCTGCCAATTCCTCGTACGGCACTTCGACACGTGCACCGTTTTCCTTCTGTTGCAGTAACTGAACGGCCTGTTGAGCCGACACACTGACCGCTGAAAACAGCGCTGACACTGCTGTCAGTGACTCCAGCTCCAGCGTGTCCAGGAAGGTTGCCGCACTGCCCGCTCCATTGAACAGAGCGAAGTAATCCCCGGCTCTCAATTCGTCCGGTGCTGTGCGAATCCGTTCCGCCAGCGTTCTTGCCTCATTCGCCCCAATACGATACTGCCCCTCTCGAAGGGCCTCCGAAAGAGGTCGCAGTGGCTCGCTCACAGCAAGCATTCCAAATGCATCCTCACGCGGATTCCGCGTCAGGGTGTATTGCGCGGAAATCCCCTGCCGAATACTCGTTTCCGACCCTTTAATGGTCCGGAAAGCCTCGAATCGACACTCCAGTAACAACTCCTGACCGTCGCCATCAGCACTGGGGGAAAGAGCAGACTCGTCAACGTCCTGGAAAAGCCAGACAGCGCGAGCCCGGCTGTTGCCCTCAATGTGGGACCGATAGGCCCAGACATCACCCACATTCAAACCCTGAACGCCGGGCGCTCCGTTCGCGTCGATAAAATAAAGACCGCCAAACTGAGGCACACGGCACTCCAGTGCGGCCTGAGCGTTCTCGGGGATGCGGCGATTCAGCCAGAACAATCCAATCGCTCCCATGACCAGCAGTCCGATGACTGTCACAATGCTGAGTCCGGCCATCCGACCAACGACAATCTCCAGTCGGCGAGCAGGTTTGGTCACCACGGTATGCAGCGAGCGAATCCGAATGTCCTCCGGAAGCGCCCAACAACTCAAAAAGATGACCGCGGGCAGAATCAGCCACGAAATGGCCGTCAACAAGAATGTGACATGCACGCTGACCTGCAGTTCCGGACGCTCATTCGAGTCGGTGATGAACCATCCCGCGAACATCAACAGAATCGCAAACATTACGAAGACATATAACGCACGCCGGCGAATCGCCTCCAGCAGTGTCAATCGAGTCAATGCTGACACTCGACGCACGGAGAAATTGGCGAGGTCAGAAAGATATCCTGACAGACCGTCCCTGAATAATTTCAAGCCCGCGCCGACGCCATTTCTTGCCACTGCCAGTACCAAAGACAACACCAGGCTGATCGCAGCAAGGAGCCCAATCAATTGCAGCCACATCTGTGACGCTAATCGAAAGTTGTACGGGTTAATATCAAATTCCATGATTTGCACGCTCTGCAACTGACGGAAGGATTCAGACGCAATACAGGATTTGCCGCTGCAGCAAGCTCAGTTCCACAGGCCTGCCCGGGAGAGAACTCTGCCGATTCGATTTCTTTCAGGTCTCGGAAGCCGCGCTTGAGGCCGCAACCTCCTCAGTCGAAAATCGACGACCCGGACGCTCCCCGCTCTCTCGCACCGTGCGCAGGAACAACTGCTCCAAATCAGCCGTTGGTCGAGTGAACTCTGCGTCCGAGATATTGTGCTTGTCCAGCACAGCTTTGACCTCAGCCTGAACTTCTGCAGACAGACTGGGCGTGCGAATCAACGTCTCGTCGCGCACCTCCAGCAGCTCGTCCACTCGTCCGAGTACCTTCAGTTCGCCCTGAAACAGAACCGCGATGCGATCACACACATCCTGGACATCCGCCAGTTGGTGGCTGCACAGTACCACCGTTTTCCCCTGACTCTTCAACTGTTTGATCAGGTCCTTCATTTCCCGCGTGCCCAGCGGGTCCAGACCACTGGTGGGTTCGTCCAGCAGGACGAGGTCGGGGTCGTTGATCAGCGCCTGAGCCAGACCGATTCGCCTCGTCATCCCCTTGGAGTATTCCTTCAGTTGCCGCCGCCTCGCCCGCCCCAGACCAACCATCTCAATCAACTCATCCGCACGTTTTGCACGATCAGCGACAGACATGTTGAACAGACGACCGTAGAAGTCGAGCGTTTCGTCAGCGTTCAGAAAGCGGTAAAGATAGGACTCTTCCGGCAAATATCCAATCCGCTCGTTCTTGGAAACATCCGATGCCGGACGACCCAGAATCTTCATTTCACCCGACGTCGGAAACAGCAGTCCCAGCAGCATCTTCAGCGTCGTGGTTTTTCCGGAACCGTTCGGCCCCAGCAAACCAAAAACCTCACCCTTTTCAACGTCCATACTCAGGCTCTTGACCGCCTGGACTTTTTTCCGTCCCCAGAAATCCCGGTAGATTTTGGAGAGATTCCTAATCTCAATGACCGCTTCAGACATAGTGTTTTCACTCTGCAAAACGCCTGGAACTGGGTAAATCGGAAGCAGAAGATGGGCGCACACTTCCACTCCATCCAAATTTACGACTTTTTTGGCTCCGCTGTTGGCCAAAAATCTGCGGGTCTGGCCTACCAGAACGGCAGTTTGATTCCGACTTCCGCAGAATCCCCGCATCTCGCAGGATAGTTCGCCCCCGCTCTTCCGCCGAAACCACTGCAACTGGGGCTCAATCCATCGAATCTCAGTCTTAATCCCAAAGGCAGTTCAAGTCGGACACCTGGCCCCCCGGCAGGACTTCCGTCAGTCAGCTACGCCCCGCCTGCTGACGACTGGAAACACTCTGCAGCGCCCGTTCATAAACCTGCAGGTAGGCCGCTGCACTGCGATCCCAGGACCAGTCCTGACGCATCCCATTGTCAACCAGCCGGCTCCAGACGTCCGGTTGCCGATAACTCGCAACAGCTCTCACGATCGTCTGCACCAACTGATCCGTCGAATACTCACGGAATGCAAACCCGGTTGCCCGGTCCAGAGTTCCCGGCTGCCCGTCGTAATCAATGACGGAATCAGCGAGACCACCCACACCCCGCACCACAGGTACCGTCCCGTATCGCAGGCTGTACATCTGATTCAGTCCGCAAGGTTCAAATCGGCTGGGCATCAGGAACATGTCGGACCCGGCTTCAATCTGGTGCGCAGCCGCTTCGTCAAATCCAATTCGCCCACCGATCCGACCTGAAAATCGCCGCGGCAACGCTGACAACAACTGCTCATAGCGAGCGTCACCGGTGCCGAGGAATACAAACTGAACTCCCGCAGCCAGAATTCGCTCAATCCCCGCCGCGATCAGATCCAGGCCCTTCTGATCCGCAAGGCGAGTGACCATGCCCAATAGCGGCGTCGTCGGATCCTGATCCAGCCCGAAGACCTCCTGCAGCTTCTGCTTGCAGGTCGCTTTTCCGGATGCTCTGCTTGAAAGCGTGTAATTGGCGGAAATCATTGGGTCCGCCGCGGGATCCCAGATCTGCTCATCGATCCCGTTCAGGATCCCCACCAGATCCGACTGCCGGTGCCGCAGCACTCCGTCCAACCCGCAACCATTCTCGGGCAAACAGATCTCGTCCGCATAGCTGGGACTGACCGTGGTGAGCTGATCTGCAAAGGAAAGCCCCGTCTTCAGGAGATTCAGATGCCCCCATGCTTCCATCTGATACATATTGTAATAACGACGCGGCATGCCGGTCAGCGGAAACTCGTAGTCCTGAAACTGCCCCTGATAGGCAAGATTGTGAATGGTCATCACCGAAGCGGTCTGCTCCAGCCCCCGAGTTCCGGCATACACCGTATTCAACAATGCCGGGATCAATCCCGTATGCCAGTCGTTACAGTGCAGAATGTCCGGCTGCAGGACAAGTTTTCGACAGATCTCCGGAATCAGCCGGCTGAAGAAACAGAACCGCTCACAGTTGTCAAAGTAGCTGCCTGACGTGTCACCGTACAAATGTGAGCGATCGAAATACTCCGGCTGGCTGACCAGCAGAACGCGAACCTGACTGTCCGGCAGCGACGCCCAGTTCAATCCCGCAGTGACTGCACGCCCATTCATATCCAGCGAAAACTGCAGGCCGGTGCCGTTCACAATCGCGGCTTCGCTGCGTCCCTGACGTAAGGCCGGATAATCCGGCAGGATCAGAACCACATCGTGACCAGCCCGGTCCAGTGCGCGACTGAGCGATCCGGAGACGTCCGCCAAACCACCGGTTTTGGAAAACGGCACTGCCTCCGAGGCGACCATGACAATTCGAAGTCGACGTTCTGCTCCGGACATGAGTCCCGCTCGCATCAAGTTCAGGAACTGCCGGCAAACAACACCGGCGGTGTCTGAACACTATGCCACACCTTTTCCGCTGACCGCCGCCACGATCGTGTTTTTTTTCGGCAGCCGCAGGAATTCTCGCGCAGTGCACTGCGCGATGGATGTTGACGGGTCCTGCCGAACTCTGCTGGCTCCTGCCATGGACCCTCCCGCAGCAATTCAGGAATCTCGCTTTTCGAAAACTAATGGAACCGCTGACGATGGTGGAGCAACTCGAAACCAGATCTTGCCGCTGATCACATGCTCCAGCAATTCGCCGAACGTGTCGTTCCTCCAGCCGGTCAGCAGTTTGGCTTCCGACCGATTCCCGTCGCCGCGAAGAATTCGAACCGCATCCAGCAGGTCCCGGTTGGTTCCAACGAGCGCCTGTGCCAAATCCAGCTCGGCACAGCGATTGGCAACCGCCAGCGCCAGCAGTCGCGCCACAGTCTGCTCATCCGAACCACTCTCTTCAGCGCGAGGAATCCGGCGAGGCAAGTCCGCCTCCGGAATCTGCCCGGCAGATTCCACAACTTCCAGGATTTCAGGCAGAAGTCGGCGATAATCCGGGCGATTCAAATCACGAGTTGCGAGGACCTGTTGTTCATTGGACGGTCGCCGACGCGCAAGATCCATCAACAGATCGTCACGCAGAATACGCCGCGGCGAGCGATTGCGACTTTGCGCCACACGATCTCGCCAGCAAGCCAACTCCATCGCCGTTGCCAGTTCCCGACGGGATAGTCGTGGCAAACCGGACAGTCGAGCCCATGGAGGCTGTTCTGTTTCACGCCTGACGTCGTCACACATCCGCGAAAACTCCGCTTCGGCCCAGGCCAGTCGCCCCTGCGATTCCAGCCACTGCTTCTGCTTCGCCCATGCCTCGGGAATGTAAGAGACATCTTCCAGTGCATAGCTCAGCTGCTCCGTACTCAACGGCCTCTTCAGCCAGTTGGAACGCGTCTGATGACTGGAAACACGCACTCCCAGCACGCGTTCAATAATCGCCGCGTAGGCCAGGGGAAAACTTCGGCTGCGAAGCCCTTCAGCGATCTGAATATCCACCACACGCTGCGGCAGACAACCACCCTCCTGGATGCAAAATCGCACCTCTGCCTGACCCCCATGGACGATAATCGTGGTCGTCTCGTCACTCATGACGTCCCACCAGGGCTGCAGCGACTCTACGGCAAGCGGGTCCACCGCAACCGTTCGCTCCTCAGTTGCAAATTGCAACAGGCCCAGTTCCGCCCGATAGCCTGCGTCAGATACGAATTCCGTATCGAACGCCACTTCGCCGCAACTTCGAATGTGCTCGCACAACTCCTGTAAATCACCCTGGCGTTCAATTAGCATACGTTGTTCGTCTACTGGCATAATCTGTTTGTTGAATGTCATCTTTGCGGTTCTGCAGACAGCTCGGTGATCCACCCAGCGGCCCGGTGATCCACCCAGCCGTGCACGCCTGCGGCGCACTTCTTCA
>Ga0213858_10000865_pt1 | contig 14260 bp, 13 predicted proteins | sample PICome_FD_160122 | JGI IMG/M metagenome (GOLD analysis project Ga0213858, IMG submission 160122) | Coastal seawater microbial communities near Pivers Island, North Carolina, United States - PICO245 | ecosystem: Environmental > Aquatic > Marine > Coastal | place: USA: North Carolina | collected... | reverse complement strand
CCGCCGCTCCTCTGCTGCGATCTGGCGGCAGCGGTTGCAGAGCGGCGAGCTTGGCCTCAATGGCCTGGTGCTGCAGGGGGATGTCGTGGTCGCCGCTGGCGATCGGATTCGCTGGCATCGCCCCCCCTGGTGCGAGCCGGCCATCCCCGAGCACTGGGAGACCCTGCACGACGATGGCGATGTGCTGGTGATCAACAAGCCCTCAGGGCTGCCGGTGATGCCGGCCGGAGGCTTTCTGGTGCACACGCTCAGCAATCAGCTGGTGCTGTGGAGCCGGGAGCAGGGGGAGCCGCTGGCGCCCAAGCCGGTGCACCGGCTCGGGCGTTTCACCTCCGGCCTGTTGGTGTGTGCCCGCCGGCCCGAGAGCCGCGCCTGGCTGAGTCGGTTGCTGCGCGACAGCACCGCTGACGGCGCCCCCTCGGCCTGCCGCAAGGTGTACCGCGCCCGCACGGAGCCTCTGCCACCCGACTGGCCCTTGGGCGAATCCCGCGAGGTCACCGTTGCGATCGGTCGGCATCCCCATCCGCTGCTGGGGGAGATCTGGTGCGCCGCCGATCCATCGGCTGCCACGGCGCTGCCCTCCCGCAGCTGCTTCACCCTGCTGGAGCGGCGGCCGGAGGGCTGCCTGGTGGAGGTGGCGATTGCCACAGGCCGCCCCCATCAGATCCGCATCCACGCCGCCGCCGCCGGGGCGCCGCTGTTGGGTGATCCGCTTTACCTGCCCGGTGGAGCCGCTTCTGATCAGTCCTTGCCGGGGGAGGGGGGCTACCACCTGCATGCCCATCGGTTGCGGTTGCCGTGCCCGGATGGAGGCCTGCTGGAGCTGGAGGCGCCGTTGCCCGAGTCCCTGCGGCTGCAGCAGGAGCTCCCACAGTTGATTCCAGGCGGAGCGGGCTGCTCGTTGAGCGTCGGTCTGGCAGCAGATCAGCGTTGAAAGGATTGGCTGCGTGGCAGACAATGAGACCCGATCGCATGCTGTCCATGGCCCGAGCTCGCCATCGTCCCAGTGGCTTCGGGCAGCCTTCCGGGGCGGATGTCTGGGAGGTTGGCCTGGGCCCTTTTCCTGCTTCCGTGCCTGGGGATGACGGTCAGCCTGTGCGTCCTCTAGTCGCGATGGTCGTGGACAGCTGCGGTCGCATCCGTGGCTCCGCCATCGGCCATCCGGCACGGCCGCTTGAAGCGCTGAAGCCAGCGATCGAGATGGCGATTGAAGAGCCCCAGGCGCCCTGCTTGCCGGGCCGGCCCCGCAGGGTGGTGGTTGGCAGTTCCCGGCTGCTCAAGCTGCTGCCGCCTCTGTTGTCGGGGGTGATGGTCACCCGGGGGGAGACCCCCCATCTCGATCAAGTCACCAGCAGCCTGCGGGACCACATCACGGCTGATGACGGCCATTCAGGCCCGCAGGGCCTGTCCACTTACCTCAGCGCCGATATCACCCCCGAAGTGGTGGCCAGCTTCTTCAAGGCGGCGGCGGCCTTGTACGAACGGCGGCCCTGGGAGCAGGTGCCCAGCGACGGTCATCTGTTCACCCTGAGTTGCTCAGCCCTGCGCATGAAAGGCTGGGCCGGCTGCGTGATCGGCCAGAACCGTGAAAATTACGGCGTGCTTCTGTTCCAGTCGGTGGCGGATTACGACCGCTACGTGGAGCTGGCAGAACGTGTTGAGGCTGAGGGGCTGGAGGTGATGGATGGGACCCCGGCCCATCGGGCCATCAATTTTGAGTCGAAGCGGGCCATGCCTCCGGCCTTACTGGACGAAATCCGCCGCTATCGCTGGCCCGTTGCCAAGGGGGCCGCCTATCCCACGGTGATGCTGGTGCAGCCGGACCTGGGGCTGGCGCCGCCCACCCGTGCCGATCTGGCCCAACTGGAGGCAGTGGCAGGGGCTCTCAGTCAGTGGCTGGATTCAGAGCCTGATCTGTCCCGCTGCTGGGATGGTCCTCAAGTTCGCCGCCGTCGCTTCCGGGTGCCCGTCGGCGCCATGGAGGTGCCGGTGACGATTGGTCCAGCGACTGAAGTCATCACTTCAACAGAGGCTCTGCAGAGCATTCATTCTTCGGCCTTGCTGGAGACAGAGCTTGCGCAATTCGCTGCCCCGCCCCCGCGCTCGTTGAAGGTGCCGGCTGCGTTGCAGGCCAAGGTCACCAGCTTGCTGGCATCGATCGATGGCTTCTGCTCCAGCCATCTCAACGCGGAATACCGTGAGCTGATCCATACGGCGTTGGCGGCCCTGGCCCGTAAGCGGCCTTCACCACTGCTGGGCGGTCGGGAACCGTCCTGGTGTGCGGGCGTCGTGCACGCCATCGGAAGCGCCAATTTTCTGTTTGACAAGTCTCAGACGCCCCACTGCAAGCCAACGCTGATTTACACGCACTTCGGTGTCTCCGCGGGTACCGGCCAGGCCCATTCCAAAAAGGTGCGCGATCTGCTGCGCATCGCCCCCTTCTCTCCAGGATGGACCCTGCCCAGCCGGCTGGATGATTCCCCCATGGCCTGGATGCTGGAGGTGGATGGCTTCATCCGCGACGTGCGCAGCCTGCCCCTTGAGATCCAGATTGAGGCTTGCGCCAAGGGCTTGATCCCCTATGTGCCCGCCCTGCGCGATCAGGCTCGTTTGAACTCAATCAAGCGGGAGAAATAGAACGGGGCTTTGTTGAGGCTGCGGCGCATCGGTTGAAAGCCGCAGGCCATCGCCGCCCTCACGATGCCTTCTTCTCTGAGGGTGTAGGCACGGGTGGTTTTGCTCGGCCCGGGGAACAGCTGGCCGATCCCCTTGAGCAGGGCTAGCAGAGGGGTGAAGGGGGCAAAGCTCACGATCAGGCGTTCGTCGCAGAGGCTGCAGAGGTGGCGCACCATGGCCTCAGCCGGGGCCTGGGGGTAGTGGATGAACACATCCAGGCAGCACACGGTGTGGAAGGAACCGCTGAGGCTGTCCAGATCGGACGTGTGGAAGTGGAGTGTGTCCATGGCCAGCCCCGCCTCCTGCGCCCGTCGTTTCGCCTCCTGCACCATCGCGTCGGAGATGTCACTTGCCTGGATGGAGCCAGCTCCCATGGCCGCCAGGGGCAGGGCGAGGCTGCCGACGCCGCAGCCTGCATCACAGAAACTCACGTCGCGGAACACGCCGCTGGTTTGGATCCAATGCAGCACTTCATCCACCGTTTTCTGGTGGCCGATGCGGATGTTCCGCTGCACGTTGTTCACGTCATCGCTGTCGCTGTAGATCCGGTTCCAGCGATCAAAACCGGTGGATTCGAAGTAACCCTTCACCTCCTGTTTCTCGGCCTGGGTTTGCTCCAGCAGCTGATCGGGGGCCATCAGGGTGAACGGGCGGGCAGATCGGCGGGATCCTACGCAGCATGTCGCCAGTGCAGATCACCATCCGGTCCGAGGCTCCAGCGCAGCAGGTTGGCGAGTGGCTGGTGCAGCAAAAGACTGTGCCAGCCACCCACGTCCGCGTCTGGACCCGCGATCACATCTCTCGGCGCCAGGGTGGCGGCCCAGATCGCCCCCTCACACTCGCCACCCCAGCGTGCGAGACGCCGCACCCCTTCCAGCAGCGGCAGAGTCACACCGGCCAGGGTGCCGTCCTCGAGGCGGCAGCTGCCGTTCTGCACCAGCAGCACCCGATCATCCCAGCGGTGGCGCCCTTCGCTGAGGCCATAGGGCGCCAGGGCATCGCTCACAGCACCAGCCGATCGCCCGCGAGACGCTGCAGCAGCACCGCCATCGTGGCGGACACATGCACACCATCGGCGATCAGGCCGAGGGCCACATCGCCGCGGCGGCAGGCTTCGCCGACGGGTCCGGGCGAACGGTGATGGAGGCCGGCCATGGCATTGAAGCTGTGGGTGAGCATGGACACACCCCCGTCGAACGCGGCATTGGCCTGGTCGGCATCGGCGGCGCTGTGACCGAGTGCCACCGCAATGCCCAGCGCCCGCAAGCGTTCGATCACCGCTTCAGCGCCCGCCAGTTCCGGTGCCAGGGTCACCAGGGCGATCTCATGCTCGAAGTCGGCGATGCGTTGCTCAAGCGCTTCAAGGCTCGGCGCGCAGAGATGCTCGCGTGGATGGGCCCCCCGGCGCGCCTCCGCCAGAAACGGACCCTCCAGATGGGCGCCGAGCAGGCAGCAGCGCTGGGGTTGGTGCTGCTCGCGCGCCTGTCGCAGCACCGCCAGCGCCCGGCGCAGCGGCTCCACCGCACAGGTCACCAGGGTCGGGGCGATCGCTTCCACACCGTCGCTCCAGAGCTGGTCCAGCAACTGCAGCAGCCGAGGCAGATCCGCTTCCGTCAGTTCCGGGAAGGCCAGTCCGAGGCCGCCATTGATCTGAAGATCCATGCCCATCGGGCTGAGCCAGTCACCGTTCCAGCTTTGACCGCTCAAGGCCGCCTGCTCCGGCATGGGCCCCAGGGCGTCGATGCAGTCCGCTGCATCCAGCTGCAGCCACCACAGCGTCGGGCTGGAGGGATCACCCGGTCGCCGGGGCAGTCGCACATCGGTGATCCGTTGCATGGGGCCTGACCGGCAGCGGTGGGTGCGACACGATGACAGTCTCGCTCCGTTGACGACAACGCCATGGCTACGACTGCACCCCAGGTGGCGGTGATCATGGGCAGTGATTCCGATCTGCCCACCCTGCAACCCGCGGTGGAGGTGCTGGAGCGTTTGGGTGTGGCGGTGGAGGTGCGCGTGTTGTCGGCCCATCGCACGCCGTTGGAGATGGTCGACTTTGCTCAGCAGGCCAGGGATCGCGGCCTGCGGGTGATCGTGGCCGGTGCCGGTGGTGCGGCCCATCTGCCCGGCATGGTCGCCTCCCTCACCACCCTGCCGGTGATCGGCGTGCCGGTGCAGAGCCGGGCTCTCTCCGGTGTGGATTCACTGCATTCGATCGTGCAGATGCCCGGCGGGATTCCCGTGGCCACGGTGGCGATCGGCGGTGGCCTCAATGCTGGCCTGCTGGCAGCACAGATTCTCGCCGCAACCGATGGGGAGCTGACGCAGCGCCTGGCCGACTATCGCCAGGCGCTGCACGCCACGGTGGTAGCCAAGGATGCGCGCCTCCAGTCGATCGGAGCCGCTCGGTATCTCGAGGCGATGCCTGAACGCTGACCCGCCTTTCGAGCCGTGGTGGCCTCCCCTCACAATGGCCGAAGGAGCGCATGCGCATGGCCTGGCCCAGCTGGTTGCGGTGGGGGTTGGCCCTGCCGCTGCTCACACTCAATCTGTATGTGCTCCGGCAGCTGTTGTTGCCGCTGGCGCCTTTCCCTGGGCTGTTTCTCACTGCCGCCCTGATCGCTTTTCTGCTTGATATTCCCAGTCGCTGGCTCAATCGCCGCGGCCTGCCGCGTTGGTTGGCGATCCTGATCGTGACGTTGGTCACCGTGGGTGGGCTGGTGCTGGCCGGCATCACCCTGGTGCCCCGCCTGATCGACCAGCTCGCTCAGCTGATCAATGCCCTCCCCGGCTGGCTGGTGGCGGCGGAGGCCTGGATCAACCGGCTGCAGGATCTGGCGGCTTCCCGCGGCTTGCCCAGTGAATTCGGTGATTTGAGTAGCGATCTGCTCACTCGGGTCAGTCGGGTGGCCAGCCAGCTCAGCCAGCGCTTGCTGGCGATCCTTGGAGCCACCCTCGGCACCACGATCAACACCGTGATCGTGCTGGTGCTCGCGGTGTTCTTTCTGCTGGGAGGCGACGCGATCACCGCCGGTCTGGCGCGCTGGCTGCCGGAACGTTGGCGTCAGTTGGTGGTCAGCACGTTCACCCGCACCCTCCGGGGCTATTTCGCTGGCCAGGTGTTGCTCGCTCTGATCCTCAGCGCCGGTCAGATCGTGGTGTTCACGGTTCTCGGCATTCCCTATGGCGTGCTGTTTGCGGTGGTGATCGGGCTCACCACCCTGATTCCTTATGCCAGCGCCCTCACCATCGTCGCTGTCAGCGCCCTGTTGGCGGTGCAGGATCCGCGCACGGGGCTGGAGATCCTGGTGGCGGCGATCGGTGTGGGCCAGGTGGTCGATCAGGTGATCCAGCCCCGACTGATGGGCAGCATCGTTGGCCTGCAACCCGCCTGGCTGCTGATCGCTCTCCCCCTGGGGGCCAGGGCGGGCGATCTGCTGGGGGTCGGCGATCTGTTGGGACTGCTGCTGGCGGTTCCGGTCGCCAGTTGTTTCAAGAGCCTGCTTGATGCCTGGATCGATTTCAGGACTGCGCCGGAATGATGCCCTGCTGAATCAGGTGATGCACCACCTGATTCACACAGGCCTCCAGCTCGCTGCTGCCGGTGTCGACCCTCAGCTCGGGCTGTTCTGGTGCCTCATAGGGGCTGGAAATGCCGGTGAATTCCTTGATCTCCCCAGCCCGGGCCTTGGCGTACAACCCCTTGGTGTCGCGCTGCTCACAGGTTTCCAGGTCGGCGGCGCAGTGGATCTCGATGAAATCGCCGGCGCTCACGAGCTGGCGGGCCCGGTCGCGATCGGCGCGGAAGGGAGACACGAAGGCGGTGAGCACCACCACGCCGGCATCGAGGAACAGCTTCGCCACTTCGCCGATGCGACGGATGTTCTCCTCCCGGTCTGCATCGGAGAAGCCCAGGTCTTTGCAGAGACCATGGCGGATGTTGTCACCATCGAGCACGTAGGTGGCCAGTCCCCGCTCGAACAGGGCCTGATTCACCGCATTGGCCAGGGTGCTCTTGCCGGCACCGCTCAGGCCGGTGAACCAGAGAATGGCGCTGCGATGGCCGCGCTGTTCAGCCCGGGCGGCCCGGTCGACCGAGGCGTGATGCCACACGATGTTGGTGGCCTTGGAGGTCTCGGCGCGGGCAGCGGTCATGGCGAGGGGCGATGGCGGCCCGTCATTGTTGCCCAGCCTGAGGCGTCAGCCGCCGGCGCGCTTGGGCCGGTAGCCCTCCTTGCTGAGGAGCTCCAGCACCAGCTCCACCTGATCGCCCTGAAGTTCCACGATGCCGTCTTTCGCCGTGCCGCCACTGCCGATGCGGCTTTTCAGCGTTTTCAGCAGGGTCTTGAAACCGGCCGCATCGAGCTCGAGGCCCCGGATCACGGTCACGGTTTTGCCGCCCCGGCCCCCCCGGGTCGGTTGGACCCGCACCATCTGCTGGCTTTTCGGCGTGGAGGCCTTCGCCGGGCTGGGGGCGCGCGCCAGGCTGTCGGCGCTGCTGAATTCCTGCCAGCCTCCCTTCGGCATCCTCGAGATCCCAACCCTGCCCATCCTGCCGTTTCCGGGATCGGCGCCAGACCGCCTGTGACCCACGGCATCGCCTGATCGCCTGCTTACGCTGACCCCACGCTTCAACGATCGTTCCGCGGTCGGCTGCTCCTTGACCAGCACCCTGCCTCCCAAGCCCACCGACGCGGATCTGGCCGTGAGCTCCAGGCCGAGCCCCCTGGGCCGCTTCGGTCGCTTCGGGGGGCAATACGTGCCGGAAACCCTGATGCCGGCGCTGGCCGAACTGGAGCAGGCCGCGGCGGAAGCCTGGAAGGATCCGACGTTCACCGATCGTCTCCACCACCTGCTGCGCACCTACGTGGGGCGCCCCAACCCGCTGTATGAGGCCGAACGGCTCACGGAGCATTACCGCCGCAGCGAGGGTGGCCCGCGCATCTGGCTGAAGCGCGAAGACCTCAACCACACCGGCGCCCACAAGATCAACAACGCCCTCGGCCAGGCCTTGCTCGCCTTGCGCATGGGCAAGAAGCGGATCATTGCCGAAACCGGTGCCGGCCAACATGGTGTCGCCACCGCCACCGTCTGCGCTCGCTTCGGACTGGAGTGCGTCGTCTACATGGGCGCCGAGGATATGCGCCGGCAGGCCCTGAATGTGTTCCGCATGCGCTTGCTGGGCGCCACGGTGCAGCCTGTCACCGCCGGCACCGCCACCCTGAAGGACGCCACCAGCGAAGCGATCCGCGACTGGGTCACCAACGTGGAGACCACCCATTACATCCTCGGATCGGTGGCGGGACCCCATCCCTATCCGATGTTGGTGCGCGACTTCCATGCCGTGATCGGTGAGGAGACCAAGCGTCAGTGCCATGAGGCCTTCGGTCGCAACCCCGACGTGCTGGTGGCCTGTGTGGGGGGGGGCTCCAATGCCATGGGGCTCTTTCACCCGTTCGTGGGCGACACCGACGTGCGTTTGGTCGGCGTGGAAGCTGCCGGAGATGGTGTCGACACGGGCCGGCACGCCGCCACGATCACGGAAGGCCGGGTGGGGGTGCTGCACGGGGCGATGAGTCTGCTGCTGCAGGATCAGGACGGTCAGGTGCAGGAAGCCCACTCGATCAGCGCAGGTCTGGATTACCCCGGTGTCGGGCCGGAGCACAGCTATCTCCGCGAGATCGGCCGCGCCGAGTATGGCGCCGTCACCGATGCCCAGGCTCTCGACGCACTGCAGCTGGTGAGCCGTTGTGAGGGCATCATTCCCGCCCTGGAAACCGCCCATGCCTTCGCCTGGCTGGACCAGCTCTGCCCCACCCTGCCGGAGGGCACCGAAGTGGTGCTCAATTGTTCCGGGCGAGGCGACAAGGACGTGAACACCGTGGCCGAGAAGCTGGGGGACGCCCTCGGCGGCTGACGCGCTTTTAGGACAGCAAGCGCTCCAGGGCCCGGGCCACGGAGCGAGCCGCGGCCAGACCCGTGGCGTAGGCCATGCGCATCGGTCCGATCAGGGCCACATGGCCGATGCCCTCACTGCCGCTGCGGTACGGCGCCTGAACCACCGAAAATTGCTGCAGGGCCTGTTCCGGATGCTCTTCGCCGATCCACACCCCCCGGACGGGCGGATGGTCTGCCGGCACCAGGGCGCCCGGTCGTTGGTCCACCAATTCGAGCAGGGGCCGCACCAGGCTGCTGTCGATACATTCCGGCTGGGCGATCAGACGGGAGACCCCATGGACGAGAGCGGAGGTCTCCTCCGCCTGTTTCAGCTGTTGGTGGCTGCTGATGGCATCCTCGAGCACCCGCCCGAAGGGCTGGAGCTGCAGGGGCAGGCTGTTCCAGTCCAGACTTCCATCCGTGCTGCTGTCGAGCTGGCGGCGGGTCCAGGTTTCCATGGCCTCCAGCTGGTGCCCTGAGCCATGGGGGAGGCGCAGATTCAGGTGGCTGGCCTGGTTGCTGCTCTCCACAAGCATCACCAGCAAGCGATCGCCGCTGCACACCAGTCGCACCGCCTGCAGGCTCGGAGTGCTGCGATGGGGTCGGGTGATCAGGCTCATCAGACCGGTGAAGTCGGTGAGTCGCCTGGCCATCTGCTGCAGCAGATCATCGAGGGCCGCCCAACGCAGGCTGATCTGGGTGAGTTCCTGTTCCAGGTGCTGGGCGGCGGCACCGGGTTTCGGCAGCAGGCAATCCACATAGTGGCGATAGCCCCGGGCGCTGGGCACCCGGCCGGCGGAGGTATGGGGTTGGGTCAACAGCCCCCGCTGTTCCAGGGCCCCCATCGCCGAACGCACCGTGGCGGAGCTGGCTTTGAGGCCGAAGCGCTGCACCAGGGTGCGGCTGCCCACCGGTTCGATCGTGTCCACGTAGTGATGCACCGTGGCCCGCAGGACCTCCTGTTGTCGGTTGGGGAGGGTGTCCACGGCAGCCCGAGCGTCAGGGCGATGGTACGGGCGGCTTGTCAGTAGCGGGGGACGTTTGGATCCACTTCCACACTCCAGGCATCGATCCCGCCCTCGAGATTCCAGACGCTGCGTTGCGGATCCCTGGCCAGCAGCCAACAGCCGAACTGCCAGCTGCGCACCCCTGCATGACAGAGCACCACGAGGTCAGCGTCCTCTCCCAGCAAGCCTGGCAAGGCGGGCAGCCAGCGTTCCGACGCGCTCAGGGGCAAGTGGATCACGGGGTGGGGGAAGGGGGCGAGCGCCAGTTCCTGCTGCTCGCGCACATCCACCAATCGCAGCGGTTGCTCACTCTGCAGCCAGAGGCTGAGATCCATGGCAGAGAGCGGTTTTGGGCGTGCGTCAGGTGTGAGATCGGTCATGGCTGAAGTCTGGTTGCTTCTGGCAAGGGTCGGCGGATGGACAAAGATGACGGCACGTGACCGCCCGCCGGCCCATGAAGGCCCGCCCATTTCTGTTCGCCGTTGCCCTGGCGGCTTTCGTTCTGCTCGGATCTGCCCTTGGCATCGGCTGGGCGATGGCCCGGCAAAGTCCGATCCGCCTCGTCGATCACCCTCTCGCCTTGCCGCGGGCGGCTCGTTTTGTGCCCAGGGATGCGGCCCTCAGCCTGCATTGGCTGGTGGATCCCGCCCGTCTGCCCGCCTATGCCGAGGCCGTGGCGCCCATTGGTCAGCGACGTGCGGTGCGGGAAGGGATCACCCAGCTGCGTCAGGGGGTCTTCGCCCTGGCCGGGCTTGATTTCGAGGCGGAGCTGGCCGACTGGCTCGGGCCCCAGGTGAGTGTGGCCCTGCTGGAACCGGGGGGAGCGGATCGATCGACCGCCTGGGTGTTGGCCTTGGCCAGCCGTGATCAGGATGGCGCCCGCCGCTTCCTGCAACGCTTCTGGCAAACCCGCAGTCTCGCTGGCACCGACCTGCAGATCAGCCGCTACCGCGGCATCGGCGTGATCAGTGGGCGGGGGGCGCTGCTTGGTCGTGATCCCCAGCCGATCGCGACGGCGCTGATCGATGAGGACCTGCTGCTGCTCGCCTCGGGCCGGGGTGCTCTGGAGCAGGCCCTGGACAGCTCCCAGCTGGATGCTGTGCATCAGCTGGGTGATCCGCAACTGCAGGCTCAGGTGCAGGAGCTCGGTCGGGGAGTGGCGCTGCTCACCGCCAGCCCGCAGGCGCTCGAGCAATGGCTCGGCCTGCCTGCGGCCGTGAGCCGGCGCGATGATCTCCACGGCATGGTGGCGGCCCTGAAGCCTGAAGGAGCCGACCTGCGACTGGATGGCCTGCTCCATTTCCGAGCGCCTGTCGTGCGCCCTGTGCGCGCGACTGCCGATAGCCGCGCTCTGATCCAGGCGGCCGGTGGCCCGGCTGAGGCCCTGGCGGTGCTGGAAGCACCGGCGAACCTGATGACCACAGCCGACGATCCTCTCGTGCAGTGGCTCGGCCCCCTGTTCAGGGGCCAGCTGGATCAGGCGGGCTCTCCAGCCCTGCGGGCGGTGGCGACGCTCGATGCCGGCCCCTTGCTCTGGGAGCAGCTTGCTGACGGCTGGCTGCTGGGCACCGATTCGGCTCAGCCGGAGGCCGGGGCGGTGGATGCGGCGTTGCAGGCGAGCGATCTGGTGCGCTCCACGCTGGAGGGGGACCAGGGTCCTCTCAGCGTCTGGACGCGACTGCAGCGCCAGCGCAGCCATGGAAAAGAGTCGCTCGCCACCGAATTGGCTGTGGTCCGTGAAGCGAGCGATGGCGAGGCCTGGTGGGGGCACTCGCTGCAGGCTCTCGGGCAGCGTCGTGAGACCAAGGCGTTGCGCCCCCGCCTCGAGCAACTCGATGCCCTGGCGGCCGAGGCCTGGGCGGGAGGCGTTGGTGCGCTCCAGCAACTGGCTTTGGACGATCAGCTGGCCCGGGACCAGTTGCAGCGTTGGCGTCCCTGGACGTTGCTCCAGGTCGTTGCCGGTCGCTCCTTGCTGCCCACGGTGCAGGGGATGGCCATGGCTGTTGTTCCCAGGAAGGCTGTTGTTCCCGGGAAGGCTGTCGCCCCAAGAGAGGCTGTCGTCCCAGGTGAGTCTGTGGCTGCTGACAGTCCGCCGGGATCGGACCAGGCTTCAGCCAGCGATACCCTGCGATTGCGTGCCCTGCTCAGCCTCGGTTGATCTCTATCTGTTGCGTCATGGCATCGCCGCGGAGCGCGTTCAGGGGGCGGATGATCCGGAGCGGGCCCTGACCCGGGTGGGTCAGCAACGCGCCTTGGCCGTGATGCGGCGACTGCGCAGCCTCGGCTTCCAGGCGGATCGCCTGCTCACCAGCCCCTATCGCCGGGCCCGGCAGACGGCCGAGCTGGCGGTGCAGGCGGACCTGGCGCCCCAGCTGGAACTCGAGCCGCGCCTCCAACCGGGCGGCGACCATCGCGCCCTGGTGTCGGAGCTGGGCGGGCGTTGTCTTTTGGTGGGGCACGAGCCGGATCTCAGCGACCTGGCAGCGGCCTTGATCGGTGCGCCCGTCGGCAGCCTGCGGCTGCGGAAAGCCGGCCTCTGTCATCTGCATTGGTCGAGGCCAAGCGTCCACACTTTCGGGACAGCGCGCCTCGAAGCGTTGCTGAGGCCACGGTTTCTCCTGCCAGGCCCGGTTTAGGTTGCCCTGCAGCAGCGGAGTGGGGGTGGCACAGAACGAGGAGATTCGCCATGAAAAAACCGGGATCGTGTTCAGGCCCGGCCTGGAAGGCGTGCCTGCCACCCAGTCGGCGATCTGCGACATCGATGGCCAGCTCGGTCGTCTCTCCTATCGCGGTTACCCCCTGGAGGATCTGGCTGTTCACAGCACCTTCCTGGAAACCACCTATCTCCTGATCTGGGGCGAACTTCCTTCGCCGCAGCAACTGCGGGATTTTGAAGAGGAAGTGCAGATGCATCGGCGCGTCAGTTTCCGGGTGCGCGACATGATGAAGTGCTTCCCTGCCAGCGGTCATCCGATGGATGCGCTGCAGTCGAGTGCGGCATCCCTGGGGCTCTTCTATTCCCGCCGGGCGATCGACGATCCCCAATACATCTACGACGCCGTGGTGCGGTTGATCGCCAAGATCCCCACGATGGTGGCTGCATTCCAGCTGATTCGGAAGGGACAGGATCCGATTCAGCCCCGGGACGACCTGGCCTACTCGGCCAATTTCCTTTACATGCTCACCGAGCGGGAACCCGACCCGCTCGCGGCCCGCATCTTTGATCGCTGCCTGATGCTGCATGCCGAGCACAGCCTGAATGCGAGCACCTTCAGCGCTCGGGTCACCGCGAGCACCCTCACCGATCCCTATGCCGTGGTGGCCTCGGCCGTCGGCACGCTGGCTGGTCCATTGCACGGGGGCGCCAATGAGGATGTGCTTGCCATGCTCGAAGAGATCGGCTCGCCGGCCAACGCCGTCGCCTATCTCGATGAGGCAATCGCCAGCAAGCGCAAGGTGATGGGCTTCGGTCACCGGGAATATCGCGTCAAGGATCCCCGTGCCGTGATCCTGCAGTCCCTGGCGGAGGAGATGTTCGCCCGTTTCGGTCACGATGATCTCTACGACGTGGCCCGAGCCCTGGAGGAGGCCGCCGACAGTCGTCTCGGTCCAAAGGGGATCTATCCCAATGTCGACTTCTACTCCGGCCTGGTGTACCGCAAGCTCGGGATCCCCAGGGATCTGTTCACACCGGTGTTCGCCATCGCCCGGGTCGCCGGCTGGTTGGCGCACTGGCGGGAACAGCTCGGTGCCAATCGCATTTTTCGTCCATCGCAGATCTACACCGGACGCCCTCTGCGCAGCTGGGTTGCGCGAGAGAGCCGCGTTCCGGCTGCGGGCGCCTAAGTTGCTGGCAACTCACCCGTGATCATGGTGACTCCCTTTGCCACTGCCGCGCCGGCCCTGGTGAGTCCAGGTCTGGATCTGGAACTCAGCTTCAGTGAGGCGTTGCAGGGATTCGGGCTGTCCCCCCAGGCGGCCCATCTGCTCTGGCTGCCGCTGCCCATGCTGCTGGTGTTGGTGGCTGCGGTGGTGGGCGTGCTGGTCACCGTCTGGCTTGAGCGCAAGATCTCCGCGGCTGTGCAGCAGCGCATCGGTCCCGAATACGCCGGTGCCCTCGGTGTCCTGCAGCCCCTGGCTGATGGCCTGAAGCTGCTGGTGAAAGAAGACGTGATTCCGGCCCGCGCCGACGGCCTGCTCTTCACCCTCGGCCCCGTGCTGGTGGTGGTGCCGGTGATCCTGTCCTGGCTGATTGTTCCCTTTGGCCAGAACCTGCTGATCAGCAACGTGGGTGTGGGGATTTTTCTCTGGATCTCCCTGAGCAGCGTGCAACCCATCGGCCTGCTGATGAGTGGCTACGCCTCCAACAACAAATATTCGCTCCTGGGCGGACTGCGCGCAGCTGCCCAATCGATCAGTTATGAGATTCCTCTGGCTCTCTCCGTGCTGGCGATCGTGATGATGAGCAACTCGCTCAGCACGATCGACATCGTCGATCAGCAGACCGGCGCAGGGTTCCTGAGTTGGAACGTGTGGCGGCAACCGGTTGGTTTTCTGATCTTCTGGATCTGTGCCCTGGCCGAGTGCGAACGACTCCCCTTCGATCTCCCGGAAGCGGAGGAGGAACTGGTCGCCGGTTATCA
>Ga0213858_10000864_pt1 | contig 14276 bp, 16 predicted proteins | sample PICome_FD_160122 | JGI IMG/M metagenome (GOLD analysis project Ga0213858, IMG submission 160122) | Coastal seawater microbial communities near Pivers Island, North Carolina, United States - PICO245 | ecosystem: Environmental > Aquatic > Marine > Coastal | place: USA: North Carolina | collected... | reverse complement strand
TGGAGGTGACCCACTCGCAGAAGGACTGCCAGCCATTGGCGCCGGAGCGCTGCTGAATGGTGGTGGTCATGAGAACGGGAAAGAAAGCTCCGAAGAGCAGTTACGGAAGGGCAGGGATGCCCTGCCTCCGCAATTGTAAAGCTGTTTTGCGCTATGTGGAGGATCTTTGTTTGCCTGTGATCCATAGCGTTGCTGATCCTTCCAATCAGCTCCACTGATCAGTCAGCATTGCGCTGACTCCGTCGATTGCCTGTGTGAGCGAGCTCCTCTCGTCCAGCAGTCCCTGGTTGGATGCTTTGCGCAGTCCTTGGGGGATTGCTCTCTTCGTGCCCCTCTACGCCCTTTGGGTGACGCTGTTGTTGCCGGGGGTGTGGGCGTCGATGCTCGCGGGTGCCCTTTACGGCACCTGGTGGGGGAGTCTGATCGTGTTTGTGGGCGCCTGCCTCGGTGCGCAGGTGGTGTTTTTGCTGGGGCGCACCTGGCTGCGGGCGTGGTCGCTGCGCCGTCTCTCCGGCCTGCCGAAGCTCCAGGCGGTGGAACGGGCCGTGAGCCGTGAGGGGCTGAAGTTGGTGCTGCTCACCCGCCTCTCGCCCGCTTTCCCCTTCTCGCTGCTCAACCTGGCCTATGGCCTCAGTGAGGTGAGCCTGCGCGATTACACGATCGGTCTGATCGGCATCCTGCCCGGCACGATTCTGTTCTGCGGATTGGGAGACCTCGCCGGTGATGTGGCCCGTTTCGGTGAGGTGCTCAGCGGCGAGGCCGATGCCGCCACCTGGGCCCTGCGTCTCATCGGCATCCTCGCCACATTGGCCGCGGTCGGGCTCGCGGGCCGGGCAGCCCGGCGGGCGCTTCAGGATTCGGAGCCCCCGGCCTGATTGCTCAGAGCCCAGTCGCGCAGCGCGGCGACCAGCACAAACGAGCCAAGGCGCAGGCGTGCCATGGGGCCTGGCCTGGCTGCGAGCTCCGCATACTTCGCGCGGCCACACTCGGTTTTGATCCAGCGGTGGATGGCGGGTTGTTCCATCCCGCCAGGTTATGGATGATGCGTCGCGTTTGCCGCAGTCAGGATCGTGATCTCTGTGAAGTCGAGGTCTGGATGGGTCGGCAGGGGTTCTTTGCCGGGCACTGGCCGGCCTGAGTGTGTTGATTCGCGTCCGGGCGGACCGGTGGGCTTCAGCCTGCAGCCAACAAAGCCTGCAGCCCGGCTTCGTCCAGCACGGGAACCCCGAGACTTTGAGCTTTGCTGAGTTTGCTGCCTGCTTCCTCGCCGGCCACCACGTAGCTGGTTTTTTTGCTCACCGAGCCGCTCACCTTGCCACCGGCGGTTTCAATCAGTTCCTTGGCCTGGCTGCGGCTCAGGCTGGGCAGGGTGCCGGTGAGCACGAAGGTCTGGCCGCTGAGCTGGGCGCTGGCGGCGCTGCGTTCCGCGGCGGCCTGGAGTTCCTGTTCACTGCTGGCGAGGCTGAAGCCCAGGCGCTCCAGGTCAGCCAGCAGGTCTAGGTTGGCGGGGGTGGCGAACCATTGCCGCAGGCTCTGGGCAATCTCAGCGCCGATGCCGAACACGGCGGTGATCGCGTCGGTGTGATCAGCGGCGGCAGTAGCCAGATCCGCGGCACTGGGGAAGGTGGCAGCGAGAGTTTTGGCGTTCACCTCCCCCACATGGTGAATGCCGAGCCCATAGAGCTGCCGGTGCCAGGGCTGCGCTTTGGAGGCGGCCAGGGCGGCTATGAGGTTGTCGGCGCTTTTCTGGCCCATGCGCTCCAGGCTGGCCAGCAGCGCCCCATCGAGCCGGTAGAGATCGGCGATGGAGCTCACCAGGCCTCGGTCCACCAGCTGCTCGATCAATTTGCTGCCGAGCCCATCCACATCCAGCGCCCCCTTGCTCACCCAGTGGCGCAGGGCGCCGCGCAGGATCGCCGGGCAGCTGCAGTTCACGCATCGGGTGGCGGCTTCGCCCTCTTCACGCACCAGTTCGGAGCCGCATTCCGGGCAGGTGTGGGGCAGTTCGAGTCGCGCGGCATCCGCTGGCCGCAGCTCCGTGAGAACCCGCACCACCTCGGGGATGATTTCGCCGGCCTTCCGCACCACGATCGTGTCGCCGGCGTGCAGATCCAGTTCCGCCAGGCGATCGGCGTTGTGCAGGGTGGCGCGACTGACGCTCGTGCCCGCCAGGGGCACCGCTTCAAACTCGGCCACCGGCGTCACCACTCCGGTGCGGCCCACCTGGCAGGTCAGACGCAGCAGCTTGCTGGGGGCCTCCTCGGCCGGGTACTTGAGGGCGATCGCCCAGCGCGGTGCCTTCTGGGTGAAACCGGCCGCATCCTGCAGACGCAGGTCGTTGAGCTTCACCACCACGCCGTCGGTGGCGTAATCGAGGGCGTGGCGGCCCGTGTCCCAGGTTGAGAAGAAGGCTTCCACCGCCGCCAGATCCGGCAGCAGCTCGGCGTTGGGATTCACCTTGAAACCTGCCCGCCTCAGCCACTGCAGGCTCTCCCACTGGCTGCTGGGGCGGGCGGGGTCGCCGCCTTCCGCCTGCCAGTCGTCGGGCAGGTGCAGGGTGTAGGCGAAAAAATCGAGACGCCGCGCTGCCACCACCTTGGGATCGAGTTGCCGCAGCGTGCCGGCACAGGCGTTGCGCGGGTTGGCGAACAGGGCTTCGCCGCGGGCCTCCCGTTCTGCGTTGATCGCGCTGAAGGTGCCATCGGGGATGAAGGCCTCGCCGCGTACCTCCAGCCATTCCGGTGGCTGCTCGAGCTGGAGCCGCAGCGGCACGGCGCCGATCGTGCGCACATTGGCGGTGATGGCTTCTCCCTGCTCGCCGTCGCCGCGGGTGGCGGCCCGCACCAGAACGCCCTGCTCGTAGCTCAGGGCCAGGGCATTGCCATCGATCTTCAGCTCCCCCACCATCGGCAATGCCGGCAGGGGGGCGCCGGCGCCAGGCTCGCGGTCGAGCACCCGGAGCAGCCGGCCGTACCAGGCCTCCAGCTCGCCGATGTTGAAGGCGTTGTCGAGGCTGAGCAGGCCGATGCGATGGCGCACGCTATGGAAGCCTGCGGCAGGTGGCCCGCCGACGCGCTGGGTGGGGCTGTCGGGGCTGAGCAGGCTGGGATCCGCCTGCTCGAGTTCCACCAGTTCCCGGTAGAGCCGGTCATACACCGGATCCTCCATCTCGGGAGAATCCAGCACGTAATAGGCGTGGGCAGCGCGATTGAGCAGGGTGCGCAGCTCCCGTGCCCGCTCCCCGGATGGGCGCGTCATCGTTGCTGGATCAGGCCTTCACCGGGTTGATCCGTTCGATGCGCCACGCCTCCTCCACTTTGGTGAATGTGAAGTCGAGCGGGAGTTGCTCCTTGTTCTCAGCCAGCAGCTTCACGGTGAGGATGATGTTGCCTTCCTGCATGCGCGGCCGGCCCGACTTCAGGTTGCGAAATCGATTCAGCTTCAGGCCGGCGAGGAAGCGAATGAACTGTTGCCGATTCACGTGCTGGCGGTAGGTCTTGGTGGTGAGCAGATAGGCGGCATCGATGCGTCCGGCCGCCACCTGGGTGAAGAACTGCTTGATCAGCGGATTGATGCCGCGGGCGCTGAGCACCAGCTTCACCGCCGTGATCGTCCAGTAAAGAAGCAGGGCTCCAGCGCCGGCCAGCAGGGCCTTGCTTCCGAGTTCCCGAACCAGAGCCAGATCCATCCGCGGCACGCAGTTGACGATGCGCAGTGAGTCTGACTGACTGCTGACCACCGGTGCCGTCCTGACTTGTGTCTCTGGAGCCTCTGCTCCCCCTGTTTCATCGTCTGAACCGTGAGCACTTCGACGGCAGCCTGGTGCGAGGGCCGCATCCTCTGTTGGCGGTGCGCTGGAGTGATGGACGCATGACCCGCACCGCCGGCTTGTATCGCCGCGGCCCTGCGGTGGCACCCCCCTTCGGTCGCGAGATCGTCCTGTCTCGGCCCTTGTTGGAGCCGTTGCCGAGGGCGGCGACGGAAAGCACGCTCTGCCACGAGATGATTCATGCCTGGGTGGATCTGGTGTTGGGCCGACGCGAGAGCCATGGACCCCAGTTCCGGGCGCGGATGGCCGCGATCAACGCTGTACAGGATCGCTTCGTGGTGAGCATCCGCCATCGTTTTCCCGTGCCGGTCACGCCGCCGCGCTGGCTTGCGGTCTGTCCCCGCTGCGGTCATCAGCTGCCCTATCGGCGGCGTCTGCGCCAGGCGGCCTGTCGCCGCTGTTGCGAGCGTCACCATGGCGGCCGCTGGCACTCCAGTTGTCTGCTGCGCTTCGAGCCCTATGGGGGTGGGGATCCAGCATCTGACCAGGCCGCCGAGTGCCGGCATGGCTGAGATGGATTTGTTTCTCCTGGTGCTGCAGTGCGGAGGGATCAGCATCGCCCTGGTGGGTTGGCGACGGGAGTGTTGGTTGCGCCGCCGGCGTCGGTAACGTCAGGGAATGGATGCAAGACGGCAACAGGGGCAGCGCCTCGACCAGTGGATTGAAACCGGACGGCAGTTCGTGGACGGTGTCGCTGGCACTCGCCCCGGTCGACGCTCCGGCAGGGGGACCTCGGCCCGCCTCGATGCGGTGGGTCGCTGGGTGGGCGACAAGATCGACTGGCTGCTCGATGAAGAGGATGACGGCCGTGACATCTGGCAGTCCGATGCGCCTCTGCCGACGTCAACGCCACCGCAACGATCGATCGCTTCGCCGTCCAGAGCCAAACGTCCGCTGGAGGCGATTTCCAGGCGGCAACCGGCCCGGATTCCGCCTACGCCTCAGTCGCTTCAGCCAGCTGCGACCCAGGATGACGCTTTGCCGGATGACACCTGGCCCGAGGAGAGCGACTTCCGGGTGGATCGTTGGCAGCGGCCTGTGGAGCGTTCCCAACCCCGACGGGCTCCGGTGGAGCCGGCGCCCACCAGCCGTCGCTCCCTGCCCCGGTCGAGTCGTCGCCGCGACTGAGCAGTCTCTGTTGGTGTGCTTAACCTTCGGGCACCTGCGTTGGGCCTGATGAGCAATCTTGTGGTGGTGGGCTTCCCCAAGGTGGAGGAGGCCGAAGACGTCCGGCGTGAGCTGGTGGGCATTCAGCAGGAGCATCTGATTGCGCTCGAGGATGCGGTGGTGCTCGAGCATGCGGAGGATGGTCACGTCCACCTCCGGCAGGCGATCAACCTGGCGGCTGCCGGTGCAGTGGGCGGCAGCTTCTGGGGCATGTTGGTGGGTTTGCTCTTCGCCAATCCTCTGCTCGGTCTGGCGGTGGGAGCCGGCGCTGGTGCCGCCTCGGGAGCCCTCAGCGACATGGGCATCAATGATCAGTTTCTGCGCGATCTCGGTGAGACCCTGCCGAAGGGAACGGCGGCGCTGGCCCTGCTGGTGCGTGAGGCAACGGCCGATCGGGTGATCGAGAAGCTGCGTCGCCATGCTCCCCACGCCCGTCTGATTCAGACGAGCCTGAGCCATGCCGATGAAGAGAGCCTGCGGGAGCAGTTGGAGAAGGCCCGTCAGCAGGCGGAAGCCCTGCGCCTGGCCTGATAAGGGCAGCCGCGCTGACTGAGCTGGGCATTGACGTCGTCGACCAGCTCCGCAGGCAGATCCTCCGCCATCTGATCGGCGGTGGCATTGATGGCGGCCGATCCCTCGTTCATCGCCTCCAGAAGCGCCACCCACTGCTTCACGTGTTGATCACGACTGACCGGCCTATACCCCCGGGTCATCAACAGGTCACGGCAGGCCTCTTCATTCCAGCGCCATCCACGGGGATGACATTGGGGTCCCTGAAGCGAGGCGGCGCCGGCTTCGATGGCGGCCTGGGTGGGCCGGCCATGGCGGTCGAGCCAGCCCGCCTGGTCAAGGGCCCGTTCACAGTGACGGGCGGAAATGCCGAAGAGCTGTCCCAGTTCGGAGAGGCTCAGCCAGGTGCGGTGTGCCATCGGATCGGGAGGGAGGTTGCCACCATGATGGGCTCAGCACATTTGCCCGCAAGTTGTCAAGAGGAAAACGGGACAATCCGACCCATTCCTTCATGACGCCAGGTGAAGCGCGTCCCGTGGTGCGGGGCCCAGCCACTGTTCCAGAGCAGGGCTGAACACCTCCCGAATCACCGTCAGCTCCCGACCCTGGCGAAAGAAGCGGTAGTGGCGGCTCCAGAACGGTCCGCCTGCCGCGAAGCCCGTCTCCAGCCAGGGGCTTTGCACCAGGGCGAGACCATCCACCTCGCGGAACAGTTCCGAACGCCCCTGGGTGAGGCTCAGCCAGATCGGCAGGTTGCGATCCTGCAGGTGCTGGTCGGCCTCGGTCTGATTCCACCAGCTCTCGGCCCAGGCCAGGGTCTGACCGCCGCAGGCGAGCCACACCTGGCGACGCAGGAGCGGGTGACGCAGCTCCCGCACTTCCCGTGGCGCCCCTGCCATGGTGACATCGGCCTCCATGGCGATCAGGCGCACGGCCACCGGATGACCTGTGAGCAGGCGCAGATGGCGGGTGGGGCTGCCGTCTCCCAGCAACAGCAGGCGCCAGGGCCCGGGTAGATCCCAGGGGCCGTCGCCGCCGATCACCGCCGTGGTAGCAGCGTCCCAGAGCGGTTCCGGTGAGGGCAGCATGGCTGAGGCGTTGCTCAGAAGGCGCCTCCCACCGTGAGGTTGCGCTGCTGGCCCTGGCGTTCGATCACCGCACCACTGGCTTGCAAGGAGTGGAGGCGCCAGCCGCTGTTGCCGATCAGCTCGCCGGGGGTGGCCGAGAGGGAGAGCTGGTCGAGCCGGAAAATCGCCGAGCCCTTGCCACCTCCCGCATGCACCACCCCCACCAGCAGTGGTTCCGGTGCAGCAGCCGGTAGCGGGGCGGTCTTCATTCGCGTGGTGATGTCAGTGCGCTGAGCGGTGGCGACTGACGACTGGCTCGCTCTTTTTGGATTTTTAGCGGCCGGGGCCTTGTCGTTGGGAAGGGGACCGGCCGGCAGTGGAATCATCACCGGCTCCAGGCTGGCGGGGAGCTGGATGGTGTCGCTGGAGTTCGTGGAGGTCGCGGTGGCAGGTTGGGGCTCCGCGGTGGTGGGCGGCAGGTTGCGCACCCGTTCGATCAGCTGCAGATCCCGTTCACGATTCAGGGCTGCCTGTGTGCTGTGCCAGTTCCGGGCCAGCCAGAGGCTGATGGCCACGCTCGCGACCATGGGTACGGCAAGCAGCAGTAGCAGCCGTCGATGCCACCGGAGCGTTGCTCTGGATTCAGGGGGCGTTTGTTCTGTGTGTTCGACGTTGAGGGGCGCAGGATCCACCCGCACCTGCACCGCCTCGAGCGTTCGCTCGCCATCGCTGAACACCCGATCCATCACCTGCTCGGCACGCAGGTTCCAGTAGGCCCTGGATGTTGAATGGCGTGGTGGCACCGCAGACCGTTGTCTGCTGCAACGCTATCGAGCTTGGCCCATGGGGGCGAGGTCTGACTCGCCCGGCTGGCGACGGCGTTGCTGCAGTTCGAGCCACACCAGGAGAGCTGTGAGGTCCGCCTGGCTGACGCCTGGGATCTGACTGGCCTGGCCTAGGTTGACTGGACGCACGGCTGCGAGTTTTTCCCTTGCCTCCCGCGACAGAGTGCCGATTGCGGCGTAGTCCAGATCCGCCGGCAGGCGGCGTTGTCCCTGGCGCTTCACCTGATCGATCTGCTGCTGTTGTCGTTGCAGATAGCCGCTGTATTTGATGTCGATCTCGGCGCCTTCGCGAACGGGCAGGGGGAGGTCGGCATCGGCCAGGCCGTGGCGCACCAGGTCGGCGCTGTGCATTCCGGGTCGCCGCAGCAGGTCGGCCAGGGTGATCGACCCTTTGATCGGTGCGCCGGTTTCCGCTTCCACCGCGGGCGCCACCGGATCGCTCACCTTGAGCCGCTGGCGTTCCAGGCGTTGTGTTTCCTCCTCCAGCGCCGCCAGTTTCTCCTGGAAGAGTTGCCAGCGTCGGTCGTCGATCAACCCCAGCTCCCGGCCCAGAGGTGTGAGGCGGCGGTCGGCGTTATCGCCGCGCAGCACGAGCCTATACTCACTGCGGCTGGTGAGCACCCGGTAGGGCTCGCGCAGATCTTTGCTCACCAGGTCATCGATCATCGTGCCGATGTAGCTGCCTTCCCTGGGGAAGTGCACCGGCTCCTGGCCGCGAATGCGGCGGGAGGCGTTGAGACCGGCCACCAGGCCCTGGGCTGCGGCTTCCTCATAGCCTGTGGTGCCATTGAGCTGGCCGGCGCTGAAGAGGCCCTCCACCCGCTTGGTTTCCAGCGAGGGCAACAGCTGGGTGGCCGGGAGGTAGTCGTAATCCACCGAATAGGCCGCACGCAGCATCACGCACTGTTCCAGGCCGGGCAGGCTGCGCAGCAACTGCAGTTGGATCGGCTCTGGCAGGCCGGTGGAGAAGCCCTGCACATAGATCTCCGGGGTGTCGCGCCCCTCCGGTTCGAGGAAGATCTGGTGGCTTTCCTTGTCGGCGAAGCGCACGATCTTGTCTTCGATCGAGGGGCAGTAACGCGGGCCTTTGCTGTCGATCACGCCGCCATAGATGGCCGTGAGGTGGAGGTTGTCCTTGATCAGCTGGTGGGTGGCGGCTGTGGTGCGGGTGATGTGGCAACTCATCTGTTCACCGCTGACCCAGGCCGCCGGGTCAAAGGAAAAGAAACGGTCGGCGGCATCGCTGGGTTGCTCTTCGAGTTGATCGAGGGCAATGCTGCGCCGGTCGACGCGGGCGGGAGTGCCGGTCTTGAGCCGATCGGTGTGGAAGCCGAGTTGCTGGAGCGCTTCGGTGAGACCTTCGGCGGCCTGCTCACCGGCGCGGCCTGCCGCCATCGATTGATGGCCCACCCAGATGCGACCCCCTAAGAAGGTGCCGGCGGTGAGCACCACGGCCTTAGCGCCGTAAACGCTGCCGAAGTAGGTGCGCACGCCGGTGATGCGCGTGGCCGGTCCTTGCCGCGGATCCCAGTCGCCGCCGCCGCCTGCGGGATCGCCTTCGATCTCCAGGCCCGTCACCATCGCTTCGCGCAGGGCCAGATTGGGGGTGTGCTGCAGCAGTTGCAACATCTGACGGGAATACTGGCGCTTGTCGGTCTGGGCGCGCAGGGCCCACACGGCCGGGCCGCGACTGGCATTGAGGATGCGTTTTTGAATCGCCGTGGCATCGGCCAAACGACCGATGACGCCACCGAGGGCATCCACTTCGTGCACCAGCTGGCTCTTCGCCGGTCCGCCCACGGCCGGATTGCAGGGCTGCCAGGCGATGCGGTCGAGGTTGAGGCTGAACAGGGCCGTGTTCAAGCCCAGCCGAGCGGCGGTGATGGCGGCTTCGCAGCCGGCATGGCCACCCCCTACGACGATCAGGTCGAAGACTTCAGTTGGGGCCGGGCTGGGTGTCATCCCACCAGTATCGGAAACGACTCACGCCGCCAGATTGCGGAAGCGGGTGAACTGGGGCTCGAACAGCAATTTCACTGTGCCGACTGGGCCGTTGCGGTGCTTGGTCACGATCACTTCGGTGATGCCCCGGTCGGGGGTTTCCGGGTTGTAGTACTCATCGCGGTAGATCATCAGCACCAGGTCGGCGTCCTGTTCGATCGAGCCCGATTCGCGCAGGTCGCTGAGCATCGGCCGTTTGTTGGTGCGCGATTCCACGCCACGGCTGAGCTGGGAGAGGGCGATCACCGGCACATTCAGTTCTCGGGCCATGCCTTTGAGCCCCCGGGTGATCCGCGAGAGCTCCTGCACCCGATTGTCTGGGGTCGACCCTTCCATCAGCTGTAGATAATCGATCACCACCAGCCCCAGATCCCTGCCCTGTTCCGCCATGAGTCGGCGGCAGAGCGACCGCATCTCGAGCACGCCCGAGTTGGGCTTGTCGTCGATATAAATCGGCAGCTGACCGAGGGTGTTGATGCCCTGGCCCAGCAGCGGCCACTCGTCCTGTTGCAGACGACCGGTTCGCAGGCGCCCGGCTTCGATGCCCACCTCCATCGAGAGCAACCGATAGGTGAGCTGCTCTTTGCTCATCTCTAGGGAGAACACGCACACCGGCAGGTTGTGGAGTTGCGCCACGTTCTTGGCCAGGTTGAGCACGATCGAGGTTTTGCCCATGGCCGGCCGTCCCGCCACGATGATCAGATCACTGCGCTGCAGGCCCTGGGTCATGGCATCGAGGTCGTAGAAGTTCACCGGGATGCCCGCCACCGAGGTGCCAAGGGAGCGGCTCTCGATCTCGTTGAACGTGCTGGTGAGGATCTCGGCCGTGGGCGTCAGCCCCTTGGATGGCTTCTCCTGGCTGATCGCAAAAATCGTTTGTTCCGCCTGGTCGAGCACCTGGTCCATCGGCAGGCTCTGGTCGAAGCCGAGCTGGATCACCTCGTTGCCCGATCGGATCAGCTGGCGGCGCAGGAACTTGTCCATCACCAGGCGAGCCACCTGCTCGATCGATGCCGTGGTGGCCACCCGTTCCACCAACTCCACCAGCCGGCCGCTGCCGCCCACTTTCTCCAGGGCGCCGGTATCCGCGAGCCAGGCGGTCATGGCGGTGAGATCGGTGGGTTTGCCCTGGCTGTGGAGCATCACCGCCGTGCGGTAGATCTCCCGATGGGCGCCGAGATAAAAGGCTTCCGGCTGCAACACATCGGCCACACGACCGATGGCATCGGGATCGAGCAGGATGCCTCCCAGAACTGCCTCTTCAGCCTCCAGGTTCTGGGGCGGAATCGAGTCGGGCAGCACTTCGAAATTGGGTTCATCCCTTCGGCGCCCCTGGCCGAAACCCCGGCGCCCCCCTCCGGCGGACTCGCCGCCTGGTTCGTTGAGGGGAACGCTCACCATGGAATTGTGGGCTCAGAAGCGAAAACCCACTCTGACGCACCCTTGAGCCTGCGCCAGCGTGGGTTGTGAGGTGTCGAATCGGTGGGTGCGTGGACCCGGGATCAGTAGCTGACCACTTCCAGATTGATTTCAGCTGTGACGTCGCTGTGAAGCTTCACCTGCACCTTGTAGGAGCCGGTGCGGTGGATATCGGGAACGCTGATATCGCGACGATCCAACTCCTTCTTGGTGGCGGCTTCGATCGCTTCGGCCACATCGCCATTGGTGACGGTGCCGAACAGCACATCGTCTCCACCGGTCTGCTTCTTGACGGTGAAACGACCGATGGTGTCCAGTGCCGTGCGGAACGCGAGAGCCTCCTGCTTGAGGGCGGCCTGGCGTTCCGCTTCCTTGGCGCGGCGGTGCTCCACCTGTTTCATCACGGCCGGCGTCACGGGAACCGCTTTGCCGAAGGGGAGCAGGAAGTTGCGGGCGTAGCCAGGGGCCACGTCCACCAGATCCCCATTCCGACCGAGGCTGAGAACGTCCTCATTCAGTACGACTTGAACGCGCTTGGCCATGGCTATCGGTTGCGGACGGGGACAGATGGGCGATCAATCAGCTTAGGACGCGACCGGCAGGCGGATTTTGCTGGCGAGGCCGAGGGCCCGCATCAAGCGAATGTGCTGCCATGTGAGGTCGATCTGTCCGGGTTGGAGACCTTGACGGGCGGAGTGGGGGAAGGCGTGGTGGTTGTTGTGCCAGCCCTCACCAAAGGTGAGCGCCGCCACCCACTTGTTGTTGCGGGAGGCGTCGCCGCTCTCGTACACCACCTCACCCCAGCAGTGGGTGGCCGAATTGACCAGCCAGGTGATGTGGTAGACGAGCACCAGGCGGAGGGGGATGCCCCACAGCACCAGGGCCCAGCCGCCGGCACCGCTGACCGTGCCGATCCAAAAGAGCAGGCCGGCCAGGGGCAGTTGCAGCAACAGAAAGTTGTTGTTGAGCCAGCGGTAATAGGGGTCGCTGGCCAGATCACCGGTCATCCGTGGCACGGCTTGCATGGCCGGGATGGGTTCGAACATCCAACCCATGTGGCTCCACCAGAAGCCGCGATGGCTGTTGTGGTGATCGGCATCCGTATCCGAAAACTTGTGATGGTGACGGTGCAGTCCCACCCAGTCGGTCGGGCCGTGCTGGCAGCTCAGGGCGCCACAGGTGGCGAAGAACCGCTCCAGCCAGTGGGGAACGCGGAAGGAGCGGTGGGAAAGCAGGCGGTGATAGCCGATCGTCACCCCGAGGCAGGCGGTCACCCAATAAAGGATCAGCAGGGTGGCGACTGCTTGCCAGCTCCAGAATCCAGGGAGAAGGGCGCCGATGGCGAGCACGTGGATCGCGATCATGAAACCCATCGTTCCCCAGCGCTTGCCCAGATCAAGGCTGACGGGCGCTTCGCCTTTGCGAGGCTGGTGCAGGGCGGCCGCCTTCTTGAGGGCAATGGCTGGAGCAGCTGGCCGGCTCGGTGGTGACGGCGTTGTAATCACGCTGGAGGCCATGGCTTGTTCCTTTGACTGCCGATAAGCTACATGCAATCAGTATCCGTATCAAGTGGTCGAAGTTGATCCTTATCCTGACCCTGTGACCCATGGTTACCGAGAGCGTTTGGCTCAGGGGCGCCGGGCGATGGCACACCTTGTGCACGTCTGGCATGAACGCAATGGTTGGTCGCACAAGGTGTTGCCTGCTCTGGCCGAAACCCTCGACCTCGGTCGGGTGCACAACTCCCAGATCTCCAATCTCCGCAACGGCAAGCTCGCGTCTCCTGGTCCTGAGGTGTTCTTGGCCCTTGGGCAGGCCAATGCGGTGCTCGAGGCAGGTTTGGAGCCGCTTCGGGGGCATCTGCAGGAGGTGCACCCGGAATTGCTGCAGGTGCTGGAAGCCGGGCGGGAACCGATGCGCAACAGCGCCGGTCGGGCGCTTGGTGCTGGTGATCTCCTGGAGATCTTCGTGGGGCTGGCACCGCTGCCCCCTGGGTTCGACTGGCGGATCGATGCTCGGGAGGGTGCGGCCCTCAGTGCGGCCCTCGCCGATCTGCTCTGCAGTGGGCAGTCCTGGCGTCAGTGCCGCGAGAAGGTGATGCAGGCCTATCCCCCAAGTAAGACGCCGCGTCGCGAGCGTTTCGCGGCCGTGATGGCCGGTTTGCGCGATTACTCCGCTGAGGAGCTCGATGGGGAACTCCTCGATCTGCATGCCACCTATGAAGCTTTGGGTGGATCCAGTCAGCGTGGTGCCGAGGGGTTTCTGGCCCAGCTGCGGGAGCGGGCTGCCGCGATGAACGCCAACGCTTAGGGCAGCCCCGAAGGCGCATAACGGGCCTGGCGGATGCGGTGGGCCAGGCGTAGTCGGCGCAGCAGGCGGATGTGCAGCCAGGTGATGTCGAGCTCAAACCAGCGCAGACCATGGCGGGCGCTGGAAGGATGGGCATGGTGGTTGTTGTGCCACCCCTCGCCGAACGAGAGCAGGGCCACCCACCAGCAATTGCGGGAGAGGTCGGGGCAATCGAAATTGCGGTAGCCACAGGCGTGGGTGGCCGAATTCACCAGCCAGGTGACGTGATACACGATCACCAGGCGCAGCGGAATCGCCCAAAGCACTAACCCCAAACCGCCGCCGTGCACGTCGGCGATCTGGCCGTAGGCGTAAAGGGCCAGACCCAGGGGAATCTGCAGCAGCAGGAACCAACGATCGAGCCAGCGATAGAACGGATCGGCCTGGAGGTCGCCCGCGTAGCGGTCGATCTGCTCTAGAGCGGGGATGTCGTGCAGCATCCACTCGCTGTGACTCCACCAGAGGCCGCGGGCGGCGTCATGGTGGTCGTTGGGTTGGTCGGAGAAGCGGTGGTGATGGCGGTGCAGGCCCACCCATTCGATCGGTCCGCTCTGGCAGGCCAGGGTTCCCATGATCACCAGGGTGCGCTCCAGCCAGCTGGGCACGCTGAGGCTGCGGTGGGCGACAAGGCGGTGCAGGCCCAGGGTGACCCCTAGCACGGTCATCCAATAGAGCACCGCCAGGGTCGCAATGCCTTGCCAGCTCCAGAACCGGGGCAGGAGGGCGACGCTGGCCAGCACATGCATGGTGAGCATGAAACTGGTGGTGCCCCATTTGATGCGTTGCTGCCGGCGAGGCAAGGGGGCTCGGGGGGCCATCACCGCCGCGCGCATGCGCAGCTCGCGATCGGTGGCGCCAGACGCCAGAGGGGTTGTGACCAAGGAAGACTCCACGAACCGAATCGTCGGTCGCTGCGGTGAGTGCCGCTTCGAACAGGCGTTGGGTTGGAGCTGAGAATGTAGAAGAGCAACGGATGCAGCAGCGAGCCGCAGCGATTGATGCTTACAAGTTCTGATGCTTGGCCTTCCGCCTCGCCCGAGGCGCGGGCCCGCGCTTTGGTGCAGCGTGTGGCGGCGCAACAGGCGCCCG
>Ga0213858_10000862_pt1 | contig 14284 bp, 19 predicted proteins | sample PICome_FD_160122 | JGI IMG/M metagenome (GOLD analysis project Ga0213858, IMG submission 160122) | Coastal seawater microbial communities near Pivers Island, North Carolina, United States - PICO245 | ecosystem: Environmental > Aquatic > Marine > Coastal | place: USA: North Carolina | collected... | reverse complement strand
ACCTCGTCGACCTTGTCCGGGTCGGCGTAGGTCGAGCGGCTGGCCTGCTCGCTGTCGGCGCCGGCATCGTCGTCCTCGTCCTCCTCGGGCTCGGAGGGAGGGATCGGCGGCGTCGGGGCCGGCTCGACCACCGGGTCGCCGTCCACGAGTTCCGTGAGCGCGTTCGAGACCCACCGGCGGTCGCCCTCCTCCGGGTACTCGACCTCGCACCCCTGCATCGAGAGGCCCTCGTTAAACGCGACGCCGACGCCCTTCGCGGCGATGTCGGCCGCCCGGTCGAGCTTCGCGCCGATGTCCTCCTGGAGCGCCTCGATGTGACTCGAGTCGAACGCCACGACCTCGTCGGGCCGCGTGCCGAATCGCGCGAGACGCGGGAGCAGGTCCGCGTTCAGGCTGTCCGCCGTCGAGGTCGCGAGCGCGAGGATCCCGTTCGGACCGGTGAACATCTCCCGGTGCGCGGTCTCGACGTTGTTGTAGGTCGCCGAGTCGTACACGCCGACCACCGGCGGCGGGACGCCGAGCCCCGCGAGGATGCTGTCCCGCAGCCACGTGAGGAGCTGCTGGTACTGCATATCCGACGGCTTCGTCGGGTTCGGCACGTACTTCGCCGACGACTGGAGCAGCTTGACGCGGCGCTGGTTCGGCCCCGCGAACTCCTCGTCGGCGATGTCCTGCCGGCGCTGCATCTCCGCGGCGTCGACCTCGTGGTCGTAGATGATGAAGCCGCCCGGGTCGCCGCCGTTGCGGACCGCCCCGTCCATCGCGCGGAACGCCTGGAAATACAGGTCGGTTTCGCGCTCGAGCGCGTTCACGTCGCCGAGGCCGCGCGTCGCGTTGTAGGGGTCGAAGTCGCGGTAGTGGACGACCGAGCCGACGGGGAACTCGGCCGAGTGCCGGCGGTCGCCCCGCGAGAACGCGGTCGTGTACCGATAGGTCGACGGCATCCCCTGGTTGTCGTACTTCACCTCGACCAGCGCACCGCGCACCGGGAGGATCGTCGCGGGCAGCTCGAGCAGGATCCGGTCGTCGTTCGACTGCACCGGCTCGCCCCGCTCGTTCATCATGAACCAGATGCATTCGCCGTCGTGCTTCATGTTGACGGCGTGCGCGCGCCAGAACTGGCGCGGGCTGGGCATCACCCGGTTCGGGCTCGCGAGCAGATCGTGGAGGACGTGCGCCTCGAGTTTGTCGTTGTCCTCCGACGGGTCGCCCGGATAGATGCACAGGTTCAACCGCTGGAAGCCCTCGGCGACGGCCTTCACGGCCGCGCGAACCCAGACGTTCTCCTCGAAAGGCCGGTCGCTCTCCTCGCGGTCGGCGATCGGATTCGCGATGCGATACAGGTCGCTCGTGCCGATCGCGCTCCACAGCTCGCGCTCGAGGCTGTCGCTGCCGAGGCTCGTGCTCAGGCGGCCGTGCTCGTCGAAGAATCGCCCGGCGCTCGAGCCGCCGTTCACCTTCTGGAGCAGGGAGCGGCCGGCCTTGGCGGTCCAGAGCGGCGCGATGCGCGTCGGCCGATGCCAGCCGGCGTCTCGTTTTGCGGTCGTGTCGCGGGCGATCACCGCAGTAGCTAACGGAGCGCGAGCGCCAAACGGAGAGGAAAAGATCCGGGGATGTCGCCCGGTTTTCCACTTGACACCCTCAAGGTGCTACACTACGCGCGCGCGAGGAGGGCGCACCGCATGTCGTGGAACAAGAGAGAGCGAGGGGGCCGATCGGCCCGGCCCGGCCGCCGGCATCAGACGACCGTGCGATGGTCCGACGAGGAGCTGCTCGAGCTCCAGGGGCGCATCCCGCCCGGAATGACGCTCGCCGCGTTCGTCCGCCGATCAGCGCTCGATCGTGTAGACGAGCGCAGCGGCGAGGACCGCGCAGTCGGCGGTCAGCTCGGTGCCGTCGGTGATCGCCGTCCGGGTCAGCTTGGCGGCGATCAGCCCGGCGGTCGCTGATTCCCAGATCGCGGTCCCGAGCGTCGTGTCGTGCTGCTCGATCGTCCCGAGCGTGCCCGAGAGCGCGAGGTCGGCCGTCGTCCACGTGTCGCCGCCCGTGCCCGCCACCGGCGAGTTCGAGGCCGTCGCCTGATCGCTCGCGAGCGTGAACTCCACCTCCTTCGACGCCTCGCTCGCGCACGGCGCCGTCCAGATCCGCAGCGTGGGGGCGACCGAGTTGTCGACGCGGAGCGGGATCGGGAACAGGAGCGTCGCGTTGTCGTTCAGCCCGAACTCGGCGGCGTAGAGGCCGCAGGTGACGCCGAAGGTCGCGCTCGTCGCCGGCCCGGTCGCGAGCTGCCCGAGCACCGTGCGCGTCGTCACGCCGTTCAGGATGTCCGGGAGGCTCGAGACCTGCGTGCTCGAGGTGATGCTGGTGTAGGTCATGGCGGCGTGGGCGTAGAGGGGGCTCCTGGGCGCTTATAGCGGCCCCGGGCGCCCGAGTGTACCAGCGGACACGGAAAAGCCCCCGAGCCCGTGGAGGGGCTCGAGGGCGTCCTGGAGGTGCTAGCGGTTCACGTCGTCGAAGAACTGTAGCTCCTTCAGGATGGCCCACGCGATCGCGAGGCCGATGGCGATGTAGAGGCAGGTCGGTGCGAGGCTCATGGCGCCGATTCTAGCCCTGGCGCTGCTCGCGCAGTCTCTTGCCCTTCGTGGTCTTGTGCCGGCGCGAGATGCCGCAACGCCGGAGCGTGAGATAGATCGTCGTCTCGCTGATCTTCCGATCGAGCATCCGGCTGATCGTCTGGGCGCTGTAGCCCTCGAGGTAGAGTTCTACCGCCCGGTCGACCAGCTCGGCAGGGACTTCGCGGGAGCTGCGTCTCATGAGTCGGCCTCGAGTGTCCGCAGCGCGCGCCGGATCACGCTCGCCGCGTTCGCGTCCGTCCGGCGATCGGATGGCGTACAGGCCAGCGTCGCGATGAGCCCGCCGCTCGGCGTCCGCACCTGCACGTGGCCGGTGCCGCCCAGCTCGAAGCGGAAGCCCCTCGAGTCGAGGTCGCGCAGCGCCCGGCGGGTACGCGGACCAGAGCGCGCCCACGCGAGCCGCGGGACGTTCCCCCGGCCGCTCATCGCGCGACCTCCGGCCGATGAGCTGCGAGCACGGTTTGCCAGTAGCCGGGATCCCGGAACTCGCGCAGGAGGTCAGCGACCTCGTCGCGGAGGCTGTCGCCTCGAGGGATCGCCGCGCGAACGATGTCGCGCGACACGTCGATCTCGTGGTCCTGGAGGTCGTAGGCCGCGACGATCGAGCCGAAGCGCGTCCCGTGCCCGTCCTCGAGGAACGCCTCCTGGAAGACGAGGAAGCCCGAGAAGAGGGGGGCGCTGTACGTGATGCCGATGCGCGCGAGGCGCTCGAGTTCGTCGAGGTGCTCGGAGGTGCGCGCGTTCCAGATGCTGCGAGTGGAGGTCATGTGGTGGGGAGGGGAGAGGGGAGAGGGGGAGATGTTGGGGATGTGACGCGAGGAGGGGGCCGAAGCCCCCTCCCCCGTGTTCGGATCAGCGTCCGATCGAGAGGCGCTCGAGGAGGCGCTCGTAGCGCGCCGCCCGACGCTGCGCCGCCCCGTAGGCGCGCGCCGCCCTCTTCGCCTGGGCGACGTTGCCCAGCGATTGCCATCCCTTCGATTGGCCGAGATAGCGCTCGGCGACCGCGCTCCACCCGCGCAGCATCATGTCCGCGAAGGTCACCCGCTCCGCGAGCGGACGCTCACGCAGCCCCTCGAGGAGGCGGAACGAGCGCCCCATCGAGCGAGCCTCACGAGCGGCGAGAACGAGGGAGGAGGTGGTAGCGATCATGGGAGAGCATCCTGGGCGCTTGGCCCGGCTGGAGGGGAGAAGGTCGTGAGGGGCACGCCCCCTCGCGACAGAAGGACTATCGGCGATCGAGCGCTCGAGGTCAACAGCTTTCCTGGAAAAAAAGAAGAGCCCCCGGATCCGGGAGGGATCCGAGGGCTCGGGGCATCAGAAGCTGAAGAAGTCGGCCAGGGGATTGCGATAGCTCGAGGCGCGGCGGCGACGCGCTCGAGGCTTCGCCTCCTGGTAGTCGCCGGAGCGGCGCGGGGTGAACTTCACCCCGGCCTTCCGGAGGCTGGCGCGGAAGTCGTCGTGAACCTGCTTCCCGTAGACGAGCCGGACCAGCTCGAGGTAAGTCCGAGCCCAGAGCCGGCCGTGCTGCTCCCATGCGGGGCAGACGGCGTGAGCGACCTCGTGGAGGATGACCCACGGCCGGCGCATGTTGGCCGGGAGGATCACGACCCCGCGGGCGGCGGCCGCATTCCGGCGACCGGACCCCTCGAGGACTCGCAGATTCTGGACGCCCCAGCGTCGCTGGAAGGTCGCCGAGTTCATCAGCTTCGCGATGAAGCGGATGGACTCGATCCAGGAGAGCCGCCGGCACATGTCGTGCAGGTCGAGGCATCCCTCCCAGTGAGCCCACTCGCAGTCGTAGGCGCGTTGGCGCTGCCAGTCTCGGTCGGTGCCGTCGGGCATGCGCGTCACGTGCCTCCATCGGGCCTCGTCCTTCTCGAAGAGGTGGCGCTTCCTGCTCACCGCCTTGTCGCGGGGCTGGAGGGTGACGCCGTTCGGAAGGGTGAGGACGGTGGTCTTCGCGATTTTCATCGTTGCGTGTTGGTTCGAGTTGTCAATGCGTCGGCGGGCTCATTCCCGGCGACAGGTAGATCTTCGGCGCGCGGCCGGGGAAAGTCAACCCTTTCTGCCGGAAACTTTCTGAAGAAGTTTCCGGAAGAAGGGTTGACCTCGAGGGCGAGGTCGCCGAAGATCTCCTGTGTCGAGGGAATGAGCCCGCGACGCACCTGACAACCCGAACGCGCGAGAGCGCACCACCTGAGCCATGTCCAACGTCATCGACACCGTCCAGAACCTGCTCGCCATCCTCGTCCTCTGCGCCGAGGATCGCGACGCCCCGGCCGGCCAAGTGCAGCTCGGGGACATCCGCCGCGAGATCAAGCTCGCGAATAACGCCGTCCTCGAGCGCGTCCTGACCCGCCGCGACACCGGCCTGAAGATCGGCACCATCGTCGAGTTTAAGGCCACCCGGTTCGCCGCTGACGGCATCCGCCGCGCCGGCATCCCGGTCATCACGCTGCCGGACGGGATGCACTACGCCCTCACGAAGGGCGCGCACCAGTCCCTGTTCCAGCCGGCCGCCTGATCGAACGAGCCCCGCCCCTCACCTCGAGGGAGCGGGGCTCGATCTTTTTCCGAGAACACTGTTGACCTCGAGCGCGAGTGCGCCGATACTCCACGTGTCGAGGGAATGAGCCCTCGACCAGCACCCCCCCGAGATATGACGCTCACTCACGAGACCCTAAGCCCGCGCTGTTCCTGCGGCCGTCAACTGGCCGCGATGCCCCTCCAGCGCGAAGCCACGACCGTCCGCACCCGCACCTGCCGCGGATGCCGCCAGCGCTGGCAGGTGATCGCTCGACCTCGGTCGACCGAGCACGGCGTCATCACCTCGCTCACCCTCACCCCCATCTCCCCCGCGTCCTGATCCCATGCTCCGCACCCTTCTCCTTCTCCTCGCCCTCACCGCCCCCGCGCTCGCGGGTGGAGCCTCGAGCGCCTCGAGCGCCATCCGCGCGAAGGACGGCGCCGCAGCCGCGGCGAAGTTCGACGACGCCGTCCGCGTCAACATCCGCCCCGAGCTGCGCGACCAGCTCGCGCCGATCGTGGCCGCGATCAGGCACGCCGAGAACGGCGCGGCCGGCCGCGAGTACGGCGTCCTCGGCGCCGGCGTCCGCCGGGACATGAAGCGCAAGGGGGACACGTACCGCCCCCAGGCCGGATGGTGCGCGGCGACCGTCCAGAAGACCTACGACCGCTGGAAGAAGGCCGGGAGCCCCGGCGACTTCATCACCTTCCTGGGCAAGCGCTACTGCCCCGTGGGCGCCGAGAACGACCCGAACGGCCTCAACCGCCACTGGATTCGCAACGTCCGCCACTGGACCGCGAAGGTCCGCAAGAGCTGAACCCTCGAGGACCTCGAGCTGCCCGTCGGTATCCTCGAGGTCGTCGACTCGCACCCCTCACCGCGCACCATGATGAAGGACAAACCCATCGACCCGATCCCCCACCTCGTCCGCACGACGTTCGTATGGGAAGACGACGACGACGCCGGCCGCTCGAGCGAGGTCAGCCGACTGCTCGAGCGCGCACGCAAGCGCGAGCGCCGGCTCGTCGGAGCCGCGGCCCTGGTCTTCGAGGACGTGGCCGACACGCGCTGGCACCTCGAGATCCGCGGCGGCATCGACCCCGAGGGCGGCCGGCAGGTCTTCTCGACCGTGATGCTCCTCGAGGGCATGCCCGGGGTCTGCTGGGAGATGACCGAAGAGGCGACCGCCGAGCACACCGCGTGCGCGATCGCCGGCGCGACGACGTTCGCGGACGCTGCGCGCAGCGAGGTCGACCTGTTGCGGCTGATGATGGACGACCCGGATGGCGGCGAGGTCGAGGAGGGCTAAGGCATGCACGACCTCGAGCCCCCCACCGACGAGTCGAACGTCGCCGTCACCGTCGGCATCCTGTGGGCCGCGATGATCCCCGCCCTCGTGCTCGTGAAGGTCGCCGGCCTCGCGGACATCTCGTGGGGCCACGTGATCCTCGCCGGCGCCGCCCCGTCGATCATCGGCGCGGGCGGCCTCGTCCTGTTCATGCTCACGAGCGCCCTCGCTGGCCTTTTCGTCGACCGGGACGACTAGCCGATCCGCCGGCCGCCCTTGAGCCGCGTGGGCCGTAGGCGCCCGTTCACGATCGGCTGGCCGCTGTGGGGGCTCACGACCATCCCGCCCCCCTGCCGGACGATCGACTCGAGCCGCGGCGCGCGCATCGCGAGGATGTCCGCGTCGAACGTGTCCGGCGACCGCTTGTGCCGCTTGATGACGCGCTCCTTCGGCTCGAGCTTGATGACCGGCCCCTTCGCGTCGTAGGCGCGCTCGTACTGCGTCCAGGTCGCCTCCTCCCACGACCGGGTGAACTCGGCCGGGATCACGAACACGCCCTCTTGGAGGCCGCGACGCGCGACCCAGTGCATCTCGGTCCGCATGTTCGAGAACCGCTGCGTGCCCACGAGGTCGCGGTGCATCCCGCTCGCCTTGCGCGCGAAGTTCACGCGGTCGACGTGGTAGCCGCGGCTCGAGAGGATGTCGCCCACGCCCACGAGCCCCGAGTCGTCGATCGAGATCCTCGAGCCCGGGATCGGTGCGCCGTCCCAGCTCGAGCCTCCAGGCGCGCGCCCCTCGATCTCCTCGCCCCACTTCGCGGCGAGCGCCATGATCGTCGAGGCGATCGTCACCTGCCCCTCGAGGTCGTCCTGGTCGGGCGCGAACACGTGCTCGCAGCGCTTCACGCCGTCCACGAACAGCGAGGCGACGCACATGTCCGGCGAGCCGGTGCCGATGTCGACGCCGATGCGCGGGCCGAGCGGGCGCAGGTTCGCGTAGTTCGTCGCGAGAGCCGCGAGCAGCGCCGTGCGCGGGACGACGTTCCAGCCGTTCGACCCGGACGCGAAGGTGCCCGCCCAGTCGGCGATGAAGATCGGATCGTCCGCGCTCATCTCGCGCCGGGCGCTGTCGATCTCGTCGGGCGCCACGAGGTACGCCGGCACCCGGTCGAACACCTCGTCGTATTCGATGCCGTCCGGCGTCGGCACCTCGTGCTCGGGCACGCTCGAGACGCGGATGCGGTGGTAGCGGCTCCCCTCGCGGAACGCGCGCACGTAGTCGTGATCCTCGTCCGCGCCGAGCGTGGGGTTGCCGGTCAGCACCACGTAGACGTGCGGCTTCGTCATCATGCCCCGGAGCACGCGGTAGGCGTCCGCCTGGACGCTCGCGGCCTCGTCGATGATGAGCAGCAGCGGCGTGCTCGTGTCGTCTCCGGCCTCCTGGAGCGCCGCCACGTCGATCGAGGTCATCTCGTCGCTGTCCGGGTCGCTCGGGATGCTCGGGCTCGCGTGGAAGCCGCGCATCGAGTCGGGGTCCCTCGAGGGCAAGCACATGACCCAGTGCCGGTCGTCGAAGCGCAGCTCGGCCGCGTTGTTCGCCGCGAACGCCGGCGGGTCGGGCATCCGACCAATCGCCGCGCGCAGCTCGCTCATCACGCCCTTCGTCGCCTGTCGCAGCGTCGGCGCGACGACCATCACCCTCGAGGGGCGCGTGAGGAAGAACGCCGCGCCGATCTGCCCGCAGGTGTAGGTCTTCGCGGTCGAGCGACTCGAGGTCACGGCGACGCGCCGGTGCTCGAACAGCATCTCCACGAAGTGCCGCGGGAACTCCCACAGGCTCGAGCCGTGCTCCGTGACGCCGGGCACGGGCGCTCGAGCGCCGAGGTGGTCGCGGATGAACTCCAGCTCCCGTCCGGCGTACTCGGACAGCCACGGGCCGCTCGAGCCGCTGCCGTCGTCCAGGCCGAGCCTAGCTCTCAGCCGGCTCGCTGCGTCCTGCGAGACCGAGAGCGCCGGAGAAGACTCGCCGGTCCACGGTCTGAAGGATCTTGCGTGCTGCATCACGATCGACCTCCTCCTCGATGATGTCGGCGAGCTTGAAGGCGATCGTCACCAGCTCGTCCGCGGTGATCGCGCGCGACGACTGCATCGCGATCTTCCAGAATCTCTCCTGCCCCTTCGAGAGCATCTCGGCTGCGCCGGCGACCTTCTCGAGCGTTCGCGTCCTCTCCTCGCCCGCGCGGAGGTAGCGCTCGAGCTTCTCGAGTTCCTCCATCCCCAGGACCGGGTCGACCGCGAGCGCGCGCTTCGCGGCCTCGAGCTTGCGCCGGGCGTTCTCCCTGAAGTCGATGCCGTCGCCCACGTCCTCCAGCTCCACGAGCTGCGCGAGCACGCTCTCCTGGATCGCGATCGCGCGGCGCGGGTCGAGCAGGTTCGGATCCTCGACGCGAGGCGCGATCGTCTCCTCGAGGACGGCCATGGCCTTCGAGCGGCGCCCGTGCTTCCAGCGCGGGTGGTCCGGGCCGGGCGGGATCGAGCGACCGCCGTGAAGCTCGCAGCGGCCGTTCGGCATCGCGATCTTCCGGCAGTGCTGATCCTTGTTCCGCAGCTTCGCGCCGCAGAGCGGCTGGCCCTTGGCGTTGTGCTCCTTCTCGCGCTTGTCCTTCACCGGCCGGCCTCGATGTCCTCAGCGATCCCGTCCGCGATGTCCGCAGCTTCGATCAGCATCGCCGCGAGTCGGCGCGCCTGGGGGATCGACTCGACCTCGAGCACATCGTCCGGCTTCGCCCCGTTCACGGCCGGCCGCACGACCGCAACCGTGCCCTCGAGCGGACGCAGAAAAACCTCGAGGCCGAGCCCCGTCGACACGAGGCGCGGCGCGACCTGCATGCGCTCCTCGAGGATACGCTTGCGTTCATTCGTCCTTCTGGGCATCTGGTTCGGGCGGCCGAGCCGCCGAGGGTAGGTGCTCGCCGGCGAGCGGGAAGTTCACGCGCGAGGCGTGCGGGTCCAGCTCCCGCCGCCACTCATCGTAAGCGCGGGCTGCCTCGAGTTCCGTGGAGAAGTAACCAGATCGCACCTCGCGGCCGCCCCGGACGAGACGCGCGCGCCAGCGCCCCGTGCGCTTGTAGATCGAGACGCCGACGAATCGGCTCGAGCTGCCCCGCGCGCTCGAGACGTTCCGGCAGTTCTCCCCCCGCGTCATCAGCCGCAGGTTCGCGGGGTCGTGATTGTCGCGGCACCCGTCGATGTGGTCGACCACCCTCGCCCCGGGGTCGACCCCGTACACCATCGCGTAGATCACCCGCGCCGTGCGATAGGCCACGCCGTCGATCCCGACGTTGTAGTACCCGGCATCGTTCAGCCGCCCAGCCGGGAGCCCCGCCGATCTCGAGCCCCTCGTGATGCGCCAGCGAAGACCGTTCGGAATGGATGCATCGACGATCAAAAGGTCGCGCGCTCGAGCGATGGGGATCGGGCGGTGATTCACGACTTCCTTAGGCTATTGCCCACCTCCGTCGTCGCGCACCCCTGGACGCTCGCGCGCCTTCTCCGGGAAGTTGCGTAGCCGCGTGTCCGGGTATATCCGACGCTTCGCCGCATCGTATGCCCTCGCGGCCTCTTCCTCGTCGTCGAACGTACCGAGGTGCAGAAGTGTGCTCGAGGTCCGAATCCGTGCGACCCATCGACGCCCGTCGCTCGATCGGCTGACGCCGGCGAACCTCGAGGCCCCGCCGCGGTATGCGGGCAGGTCGCGGCGTGCCCGACTCATCTGCCCCCCTGCATCCCCTCGACGTTCGCGCCGAACATAGCCCCCGCCTCGAATACGACCCCGGACGCCTTGAACTCGACCACGCTGTAGCCGACCTTGATGGGGTTCGCGCCGAGCATCTCATCCGCGGTGCTCCACACGATCGGCGGCACGTCCATGACATCCGGGCGCACGTCGTAGCGCGGGATCGGCGTCATGGCAAAGCGTTCGTCGTTGATCGTCGCGCGCGCCGAGCGATCGCCAGCGGTCATGATCGCCGTGCGGAAGATCGTCAGCGACCGCGCGTCGCTGAACTTCGCTGGCGCGCGGTTGGGCTCGCGGATTGCGATCATCGAGTTCGAGACCTGGACGGACTCGTGCGCGTAGCCGTCCGTCCGCTCTCGGTAGCTGTCTTCCCCGCCCCTCGGACTCCAAACCACGAGGCCGCCGTAGCTCGTGTCCTCGTAGCTCCCCGACTGCCACGGCGTGTCGAGGGGGTCGTCGTCCAGGATCACGCAGCCGTCGACGATCACGTCGCGCCCGCAGCCGGCGAAGGTGAGCGCGGAGCCAGCCCTCGACACGTTCTGCGCGAAGCCGGTAAGGACGCAGCCCAGCAGCCGGATCGGCTCGTTCGGCACGAACTCGACCTCTGAGGGGCGCTGCGTGAACTGAAGGCACTGACCGCCCGTCGAGGTCACGAACAGCGAGTCGTGCTGATCCGCCGCGCCGGCGCAGTGACCGTGCGAGTAGAGCACGTGCTCCTTCATGCCCGGCAGGTGCGCCGAGCAGCGCAGCGACTCGACGCTCGTGCGGTAGAGCTGGAGGCCCCACTTCTTGTCGACCTCGGCGCTCGCAGCGTTCGGCTCGATGCCGAGGTGGCAATACGCAAGCCCGAGCTTCACGCCGGCGCCGGTGTTGACCAGCATCGCCGAGCGGCCTCCCGTCAGCAGCTCGATGCCGATCAGCCGCAGGTGCGCGCCCTCCCGGGGCTGATCGTCCATCCCCGACCCGGGGCCGAGCGTCACGGTATCCCCGCCGAGCACCGCCTTGAACGGTCGGATGGTCGCTCGAGGGTAGACCCGGCCCACCGGGAGCGTCTCGAGCCCGAGCTGCCGGAAATCGGGTCTTGGGCCGATCAGGTTGACCGAGCGCGCCTCGAGCACCACGGTCGGCACGTAGGCGCTCGAGTGCGGCGACCCCGTGCCGATGCCGAAGCCGCTCCAGTCGCCGGCATCCAGGAACACGACCACGTCCACGCTCGAGGGGTCGTCCACGCCGGACAGAACGCTCGCGGCCTCCTGGAGCGCGCGTGCGACCCCGTGCTGCTCGTTCTCGGCTCGGACGACTATCGAGTCGGATCCGAACCCGAATCGCTCACAGAGGCTCCCACGGTCTCCAGGGTGACGCTCCTCGAAGATCCACGCGGCGCCCTTCGGCCAGCCGGGAGGCGCGCTCGAGGGCTCGTCGGGATCGGGCTCGGGGTCCACGGGGTCGCTCACGGCCGCGGAGAGCGCCTCGATGGCGTCGGCGATCTCGTCGAGCACGGTCTCGTCCGACTCGACGATCCGGTCGACCGTGAGCGCGAGGGCCTCGATCAGCTCCTCCGTCGGACCTTCCGCGCGGAGGTTCACGCTCAGGTCGATGAGCGCGCTCGCGCTCAAAGTGTGGGCGCTCGAGGCGCGGGTGATCGCGCCCAGGAGGGCCTCGAGTTCCGGGAAGGGTTCAGGTGTTGCCATCGCTTCGCCGGATCAGCCGTCGCCGTCCCCGGATCTCCCGAAGTAGGTCTCGCGCGCGGCCCTGATGCTCTCGGCTCGCCGTTTCTGATCGTCGGAGGTTTCCGGCCCGATCTTGCGCTCGGAAATAATCGCGCCGGTCTCGCCGTCGATGACGAGTTCCCTGCCCGGCGTGTGGAGGTCGTGATTCGCCTCGCCGCCGTCGACGGTCACCTTGAGCTGACCATTGCCCTCGGCGATGCAGTTGCGAACGATCACGCGCTTCGCCTTCGTGTCCGCCGTGTACCCGTTAGGGCTGTCGATGCTGACCGTTGGGCCGTAGGTCTTGCCGCGAATGAGGAAAGCGCAGTCCTCGAGCACGATCGTGTCCGTGCTGCGAATGTTGATGATCGATCGATCCGGGTCCGTGAAATCGAACAGGCAGTTTTTGACCTCGACCAGCTCCATCATGTTCGAGGTCATCGGCCGGTTGCCCTGCATCGGCGTCACCACGAGCGCGCCGGTCGATCGAGACTCGAAATGGCCGTCAGGCTCAAGCCACTCGTTCACGAACGAGCAGCCCTCGACCTTGAGCGTCCCGGGGTACTCAGGATTGCCGGGGTTGAAATAGCTGGCGTTGTAGCTGCGCCGCATTCCACCGTCCGCGCAATCGACGAAATGGCTGTCGCGAAGGATGTGCAGCGGCTTGGCCTCGTAAGGCCGATTGCTCGCACCGTACTGAGAGAAGGGCAGCTCGCGGTGCGTAAACTGGACGCCCTGCGAGCCGATCCGCACGAACGTGCAGCGATCTACCACGGTGCCCTCGTACACGTCCACGTAGATCGCGTGGTCTTTCGGGATGCCGAAGAAATCGCAGTCGATGAACTCGCGATGCGGCGTGTTGAATTCCCGCGTGCCCCAGAACATGCCCGCGTTGAACGGATCCATTTGCGGACCCATGTAGCAATTGCGCCAAATCAGCTTGCCCGGCCGCTTATCCAGCTCGTCGCCGTTGCGGTACAGGTTCGACCCCCACTGCGACTCGCAATAGTCCTCGATGTCCTCGAAGACGAGATCGCCGGCGTCGTTCTTCCAGGTGATGCCGGTCCAGTGACTTCCAGGCTCTTGAACGATCGCGTTTGGGATGTCCCCGACGACTCGCGGCGAGCGTGCCGCGAGGATGTGCGGAACGATGATCCGCTTGTTCTGCGCGGACGTGTTCTCGACGCAGAGATGCGCGCGGAACCGGGAGGTGATCGCTTGCTCGTTCATTGTCAGGATGGGTCGATGGCTCGAGGAGTCCAACCGCGGGCGACCCGGTTGCGCCAGACGATCCGAGCGACCAGTCGGTCGACCCGGATCCAGCGCGGCGGCTCGTCCTCGTACTCGAAGGATAACCCCACGACCTCGTCGCCCACTTGTGGAGCTTCGAGAATCGCGAGAACCATCCGCCGGCCGGACACTTCGCCCGGCGGCGAGATCAGCTCGTGGAGCTGGTTCAGCGGCCCCTCCTCACACCGTTACCCAACCCTTCGCGAGACGGCGGCGCCACTCGCGGCGCGCCTCGAGGCGGCTTCGGCGGAACCAGCGGCGAGGGGAGCCCTCGTACTCGTCGCTCACCTCGACGATGTCGCGCTCGCCGATCTCGCGAACAGCGTAGGCCTGACGGAGCCCGCTGATGCGGGAGACGTGGGAGGTGATGGTGTGGATGCTCATGTGAGTTCTCCGTGGAGGGGGGGGGCTTGGGTCGTCGGGCTCATTCCCGCGACAGGAGGACTATCGGCGATCCGCCCCGCCCAGTCAACCTACTTCTCGGAAAATCTCCAGGAATCCCGCCGCCCCGTACCCAGCGCCGGACTTTTTGGCAACGAGTGGGACCCGTTCCGTCGTACTGTGAATGTTCTCTTCTCTAGAGTATTTATAGAACGACGGAACGGGTCCCACTGTTTGCCACTAATGGCGCCCCCATTCGACCTCATCCGCGACGCTGAACGGGCATCCACCCCTCCGCACCCCGTCGGCCCACCGCGCGGCATCCGCGTCCGTCCACCCCGGAGGAACCCACGCTGGCGTCGCCTGTCGCCCTCCGAGGCGCACGTCGACCCGCCTCCAGCCGTCCGCGGCCTCGAGCGCCTTCCTGATGCCCGTCAGCGTCCGCTTGCTCGCTCCGGGCATCTCGACCCCCTCCACGGCCGCGAGCGTCTCTCCGGCCGTCCTGCGCGCGTACACGAGCCGCTCGAGGTCGATCCCCTCGCGGAAGCGGCGCATATCCTCCTCGAGCACGGCCGGGGCGACGGGCGTCCCGCACGCGACCAGCGCCTCCACCTGATCCTCGACGGTGCGCGGCCCCACCCGCTCGAGCACCCCCGCGCCG
>Ga0213858_10000861_pt1 | contig 14286 bp, 35 predicted proteins | sample PICome_FD_160122 | JGI IMG/M metagenome (GOLD analysis project Ga0213858, IMG submission 160122) | Coastal seawater microbial communities near Pivers Island, North Carolina, United States - PICO245 | ecosystem: Environmental > Aquatic > Marine > Coastal | place: USA: North Carolina | collected... | reverse complement strand
TTCATTCTCTCGCACGTCGTAGCGGGAAATCGGGGTATAGCATTCAACGGCTGCTTGATCTATATATTTAGGCTCAACAAATAATCTACCTGTAGTGAGGAACGCCTCCTGCGGGGTAGACGGGTACTCTTGCCTGAACAAATCTTCGCCACCTAGTTCTTGTATCTTTAATCTTCTAAACATTATCTGCTCATCGTCAAGATCAAACATACGCTTTACATCTTCTTCTTCACGCTCTAATTCAAAATACGGATCTACTTTTCTACGATAGTCTGACATCATGTACCAGGGAATAAAACATATCTCCCACTCTCCCTCTCCACGCAAAGCTCTCATACAAGCATCATAAAACCAACCGCCTGCTCCGTTGGCTGTAGATTCTAATAATATCTCGGACTCTGCTTCGGGGACTGTCTGGAGTAGACCGGGAATAATATCTGAGTTGGGATAGAAGGCTACCTCTGATCCGTGCAAATAGTTTGTTGTCCAACCACGACCAACCTCCCCGGTTCGGGCGGTAGCGATTCTCCACCTGGATCCATGCGTAAACGCCATGGAATTACTTGTAGATTCTTTTAGCTCGGGGATGACAAGCGGGTGGGGTAAATTATCATAGAAGTTTCTAACCATTCCAAATATAGCTTTTGTAGATTCATTAAGGTGGGATACCACAACAGCGTTTTGATTTTGTTCTGAAACCGTTTTCCAGAATCCTCGTGCCTGGCAATAGGTAGATATACCTGTCTGCCTGGACTTTAATATTAATATGCGAACATTCCCACGCTCTTTTATTTGTTTATTAATCTGGTCATCAAGTAATTTTTGTGCTTCGTTAAATTCAAACTGAATTAACTTACCCTGTTTATCTATAATTTTTAAACAATGCTTGGCATAAAGAGGGAGATTCGTTTTAAACGTTTTTATAATTTTTTGAATTTCACTTTTTTCTATTTTCAGGTCCAAAATACAAGCCCCCCCTATTGGTATTTTTTATATTTTGGGAAGAGAGAGGGAGGGGATATATGGGTATATGTATATGTGGTACCCTGTCCAGCACTCCCAGCCCCTATTAATACAGCATTTCTTGATGATGGTCTGATGATAATGATGAACAACTCACCTAATTAAGGTGATCCTCTTTCTGAATAAAATCAAGCGTTTCAAACCAAGAATCTTTCATTGAAATGTCAATCTTCTGACTTGAATCAATCATCTGATAGTATTTCATTAATAGCTCTAAAGCCTTTACTCTAGAGCCTGCGGTGTGACCGCCTACATCACCTAGGGCTTCAGCTTTCAGTTGCTCTATGATGCTGTCATGATCTTGTAGGTTGCGTTCTTTTGAATCAGATAACTCTTTTGCAAGCATTTCTGAAACCTCATCATCATTCATTAATCTGTACCCCTGATTATAAGCAGACTTCTCTGAATACCCGCACCTTTTTGCAGCCTCAGTCGCGTTCTTTGTCACTAAATAATGCTGGACAAATTCCTCTTTCCTTTGTCTCATTGTCTTGTCTTTAATTGCCATAATTAATCCTCGTTGTTTCTTGCTACCATTTTACACCAATAAACCAAATCTTTTAACTCCAACGTATACTTCATCATGTTCATAGACAGACAGACAAGAGCGATGTTTCCCTTCACATATCCAAGATCATTATCCACTCGATCTATTGATATGTTGGTTAGATGATATCCTTCACCATCCTTGATATTAGTCATCTTGATCCCTGAGTATAGACACATGCCTTTCTGTTGATCATACAGTCTATGTAGGTCTTCCTTTGTTATATCGAAGTCGTGTGTCTTCTTCCTTCTATATGCTAGTCCGTGGTATAGGTTGTTTATATAAGAATACGGGCAGTTGTTCATTCTTTTTCTTTTCCCCGCTGAACGGCACCGGCGACATTGTCTTAACCTGTAACCCTTAGATAATTCGAAGCGGTCTATGTCCTTGCTGATACCGCAAGTATTACAAGTCCTAGAATTAGGACCAGTCGAATGGGAAGGAGTCTTTGATCTCGATCTCGAAACTTTCAACATCCTTCAGTATCTCCCTGAATTTAGTCATGGCATTCTTACTAGCAGAGACTGCTGGCTTGCCTGCCATTAACGATGATCCTACTAGCAGACATCCATGAGAATCTTTCTCAGGGAAGTTGCCTACATGAAATAAGATATAGGTTCTGTTTGGTACCTCTGTGATCTCGAATGTTTCTCCAAATCTCTTACTAGTATATGCCTTGCAAGTGTATGATCCTGTTGGGATACAGCTGACCTCTTTTTTATTTCCCCGCCAAGGACGCTCCGCGATCCAAAAAACATGATCCTGTATTGTTAGCTTACCTAGGGTTGCTTCCGGAAGATATGCGAATCTTTCTAAGACCGCATCAGCCTGATCATTTTTGTTAAAGAACATAACTAAATATTACGGTGCCCATTCCTAAAATTGAAGCAGTCACAACAGCACCAATAATTCTTTCACCCCATGCAGAATGTATGTTGTCTCTTGCCTGTGTTTTTTCAAGTGTTCTGAGTCTGACTTCATGATCCTGAAGATCATCTTTTTGTGCGATCATTCTCTCCTCTAATCTTGGAAGAATAGACGTGAGCTTATGAACCTCAGACATTTTCTGTTCTAGGTTTTCAAGTCTCATTTCTAATGCCTGTAGCTCCATAGTCTCAAAGTATTTGTGATACACAAAAGATACAGTAATTGCAGTTGATTCTCAACACGATAAAAAATTAATTTAATTTATTTCAAAGAAAATGCTTGACACTACATATCGTATAGTCCATTATGTAATCATTGTTTACATACACACACACAAAGGAGGGAATATGAGACAATTATCAAAACAACTAACCTTACAAGAATACGCATCTCTATGGGTATGTGAGGATACTAAAAAATACATATTGGAGAATGAGGCTCAGTCTGAAGAAGTCCACTATGAAAATAACAGTGCATTGCCATGCAGTTATATCTGTTTAAGCTATCCAGTTTATGAAGGCGATTATTACTTTGCCTTTATAGCTGACAGTGTGAGAGTTAACTCACAATACAATGCTAAAGCCAATAGACAGCTAAGGTATTTAGTTTTCAACTCTAGCCTTAATAGAGATGAGGTTTTCAATGAAATGTTGGATTATTTTGCAATGCATTTTAAAAATGCTGGCTCTGGTGATACTTGCACAAGAGAGGAATTATGGTGTGCTGTTAATGATCTTATTTCACAAAGGAAGGTGGCGTAATACAGGCTAACTGATGAGACCTGATTGGTCGAAACCTTCTCTTTCCCCGGATCGAGGAGGTCTTAGTCAAACATACCAAAGGAGGGAATTATGACTGATAAAAAATACCCATCAATATGGGAAGAAATGAAAAGACCTATAGAGGATATGGAGCAAATTTTAGTAGATGCAAAAGTGACTACTTGGGATGCTTTAGAAAATCTATGGAATCATATGAGCCAATACGCAATTGATCCTGATGGAGATTTTGAAGGCGTTGTTAAACAAAAATACAGAGAGTATTTATTTCAACAAAGAAGAGAGGCTGACAATGGATAGAGATAAACTTACTTACATCTTGTTCGCAATCATAATATGTGTGCCAGTGGGATTATCGATGGCACTTGCAATAGCTTTATCTTTTGGGGGGCAATCATGAATATTGATACTTTCGTAGAAAAATATAAACCTATTATCAATCATTTATCTAATGATCACAGCTACTTCTCAGAAGATGATCAAGAGAAAGCTTTTGAGACTTATGGTGAAGAACTTGAATTTGTTTTGCTTCAGGACAATAGAAACGTCTGGACCATCTTAGATGATGGCACTGTTCAGAATGGCTACTGGCTGGTCAATAGACTTGCTTATCTTGTATGTGAAAACAAGTGGGAGCTTGACAGAGGGCATATGGAATTTAGTTTATACGAGGAGGATGACAATGGATAATTTCAAAGCTGTAGGTATTGCAGAGGGATTTATTCCAGCTGATCATGAGGATCAAGTCAGGGAGGCATGGCAACATTTAGTTGACACTGGTCTTGCTTGGCAACTTCAAGGCTGGTTTGGTAGAACTGCAATGGATTTAATAGAACAAGGTTTAATAACACAGGGAGGTGAATAATGGACCTATTTAATAACTTAGAGATATTCAATTTAGATGTATTGGATAATTTAAACACGGACCAGCTCAAGGCTCTATCAAAAGTCTTGGATGGTGAATCAACTGAAGAAGATCATGAAACACTAAGGGAGGTGAAATAATGAGTGCGTTTTTATGTAATGCTGACCATATAGGTGAGATGAGCAAGTTCTTTGCCAACGGTAGTGTGCCAATGGCTAGTGATGATCTTGTGACTCATGCCTATAACATGGTGACAAGGGAGAAGATTTCTTTTTCTTCCCCGCAAGAGGTGGCTGAGATATTAGCCAGAGAGAATATCAAAAGCTTACAAGCCAGATATCCGGATAGCTGGAAGAGTTTCTTTACATGGAACCCTGAAGGCAAGGATGATGAATTTGATGAGAGCATGATCCTGCTTTTCATTAATCAATGTCAGGCTAGAACAAAAGGCTATCCAAAAGTAAACAAGAAGGAACTCTACGGTATGATCAACTGCTATAGATATCAGTCTTGTGAAGATGAGAACTGGGTCCAATCTGATGCTTACTGGTTGACTCAAGGCTTAAAGGATATTGTTTCCAGAAAGCTTATTGGTGATGTTGCTATGTGGGAATATAGAGCAGAGGAGGACGTAGCATGATTATTGATGGAAGTTTTGAATTGGACTTTGTTTGCAAGGGTGATGATCATGCCGGAATAAATACAAATCGTGATGACTTTGAACCATTCTGGGAAGTTCAATATCTTAGTAATTGCAACGGCTGGGCTGGTAGCAAAGAACAGTGTATTGAATGGATGGCTGATCACTATGTTGACTACTTTTATGAGAAGTCAAAGACTGAAGAGGAGGCTATAAAAAAATCTTTAGCTTGGGTTAACAAGTGTGTAAAGAAGGCTGAGTCCAAGGGGATGTCATGACTTGCGGTGAATGCGGTAATGGGTCCAGAGTTGTTGATGTTAGAAAGTTCGTTGATGGATCAGTGATCAAAAGACGAAGAGAATGTCTGGGATGTAAAAGAAGGTTCACTACATACGAGGAGGAACATAAAAAGAAAAAGTGATCCTATAAAAAAACAAGCGGGGTTTTTACTCCGCTTTTTTTATTTCTAAAATTGCCTTCATTGAATTCAATAGCCAGTAAGCTGAAGCCATAAAGAAATAATAGAGCTCAGCGTGATACTGCACAATCATAGCCAGAGTGCTTCCAGCACATATAAACAATAAACCCATGAGTCTTCTATTTTGTTGATTAGAAACAATGAGGGGTGCTCCCAGCAATGTTCCTAGAAGTACGCTTATTATTTGTGTGAGTTCAATGATAGTCATACTGATGAAGACAAGAACTGTTTTCATGAGTATAAATATTTGGCGATTATCAGGCTATTTTTTTGAATGTCAAGACTGTTTTTAATTTTTCTTTTTGGTAACATGGAAGGTTCCTATGTTAGTTAAAGAAGCAATAATAAAAGTAGCACGAGATCTTAAAAAAGATAATAATTTTAATTATCAAGATCAAATTATTTTACAAGATTATCCTGATGATCTAACAGAAAACGATATCAAGAAAGCTATGATTGCAGTTGCTTCAGTATCAGACTCTTTACTAAAACTACAGTAAATCTATTACTCTTACAGAATCTTCAAAGTTTTTACCAAGCTTAGACCATTCAGCATCACCGCTTAATTTAAAAACCCAACCACTTGCTTTGTGCTGTCTTCCATGGGGATTGGAGGGTATCCACTTGACCCTTACTCTGTCATGCCCTCTCTCTGCGAATTTTTGTATTAATTCTTCTCTTTTGCTAGCCATATGTTAATGAATGATTATATCTTCTTCATCAACATTATATTCAGAAACGTATATATCGTCCAATCTGGCTACGACCACAAGACCCAATCTATCTGCTACCTCTTCTGCTTTCTCTTGACTGACGGCGTGAATTACGGGACCCTCATGAATCTGATCATCTCGCTGAAACTCTGTAAGGAACATTTTCATTTCTTTCCAGGGCTTTTCTTACTTCCTCCGCTGCCTGCCCAGAGCTTTTTCCTCGCCCAATAGTTCGCAGAGAACTTATCATTCTTTGTAAGCCTGCCGGATTTGTCTTTGATTCCTCCGGACCTTGCAAGATAAGACTTCCTAGCTTTACTAGAATAATTATGCCCATAATCTTTATGCCCAAATCTGACAACTTTAATCTCATTACCCTTTTTAGCTAGCACTTCCATTTTGTGCTTGCTTGATCCTGTATTCCTTCTTGGTTTATTAAAACCGGGGTATTTCTTACCTCTGTAAACTACACCACCAGTAACTCTTTTTGTATCTTTAACTGTAGCCATTATCTTTTCCTTCCTTTATGCAGTCCGTGTCTGGCGTGTTGTTTACCTTTTGCGGTTGCTTTTCTTTTTACCCGGTTAGCCTTGGCTAGCTTCTTCCTACCTTTAGCCGTAGATTTAAGCTTTGCAATAGTTCTAGCGGGTGCATAAACTTCACCAGTCTTACTAGATTTTTTACCACTAGCAGTTCTCCACTTCTGTTTAGTCCACTTGATTAAAGACTTTTGCGTTTTCTTTAATGCCATTATCTACTTCTTTTTTCTAGCGTTAGCCCTTCTTCTAACTCTAGATGTTCTTTTTCTGACTGGAGCTTTTATTTTTTTTTGAGACAGGTATTGATCCTGCCTGTTTAAACTCCACTCAATAAATCTATCAAATAATTTACCAATCAACTTGTATAACCTCCGCCTTTTGCTTTATATAATTTAGCTAGCATCTGGGCTTTTCTAGCCGACCATTGTCCTGGTCTTCCACCTTTTGATCCTCTCTTTATTTGATTAAAAAGATTCTTGCGTAAGGTGGGCTTGGTATAGTTGCCAGCGGAATTAACCTTTGACTTACTCTTGCCTCTTGATTTACCTCTTGGCATTTTTACGTCTTAGTTTTTTAAAATCAGCACCAGTGATCTTGTTTCTAGGTTTTGCAACTTTAGCAATCCTTTTTTGTTTTGGTGAAAGTCTTTTATCTGCCATTTACTTTATCCTTATATTCCTTTCTAGCTTGGTCTAGAATTTCTTTTCTTTGTAGAAGCAGTATAGGTATTGGGGTTGAGTTCTCTCCCTCGCCGGGGTAAGAGTAAAACACCTCAAGATCTTCATGCTCTTGTTCAATATAGTTTCCTATATTTTTTAACAAGCCAAGCCCTACTTCTTTTGCCTCAAAAACAATAACATCATAATCGTATACTATTGCTTTCCATACAGCCTCAGTGAATAAAATATTGAAAGGTACAAACTTTATTCTGCCTGAGTCATATGATTCTAGGCTGTGAGGACAAACTTTGTTTATCGACTTAAAATATTGTCGCCAGTTATCCTCTTGACTTTTTCTTTGCACCTTTCTTTTTAGTCTTCTTGCCTTTAGCTTTCATTCCTCTAGCTTTCATTATTTTCTCCAATAAGTTTTTGCTTTTTGTTGTGCTTTATTAGTTAACTCTCCAAAATGAAAAAGCTTAACACTTTTAGAAGAGTGTTTTGTTCCAGAGTGTAAACTGCCGTCAGACATTTTATGTGTACCGCCTCTGTGGAGAGTGCCGTCCTTCTTATAGTGATTTACGCCTTTCATCTTTTATTTTTAAATTCTCTTATTACTCTATGATATACCATTTGTTTCATGCCTTTCATAGTTTTATTATGCTCTGGTAATTCTTCCCATGCCTTTTTTCTTTTTTCCCGAGTTGGGAGGCTGGCAATGGTATTTACAATTCCCATTTGCATAGCTAGAAGATACAACAAATCGTAAAATTTTTCATCTACGTCTTTGATATATTCTAATCTTTGATTGTGTGTTGGTAGCCTGCTTATTTCAAAAGCATACTTGAGGGTGTCTATCTGTCCAGTATGATCTATATGTTTCACTGATCAGAGTATTCTAGTTCAAGCAATAACTCAGCGTAATGTATGATCTTGCGAACATCATCTGCTTTGTTTTTATCCCTATGTCTAACAGCATATTTTATTATGTTAGATTCACAGTAATTAAGTTCATTAGCTTGAGCAAACTCTACTGGCTGTATCTTATATTTTTTATAATGAGTTCCGCCTACTTGTTTTTTTGTTGCTGACATTCTTTCTCCTTCTTGCGTCTTTTTCCAAAGATCTTTTCAAAATTCTCTTCGTATTTGTTTCTATCTGTGGTCCTGTCTCTATCTCCCTTCCCGCCGTGCCAGGCTCCAAGTCTTTCACGAGTCGTCATTGATGATCTCCTGTACTCTTTTTAAAAGATCAGACTGTTTGCCGTATCTTTTTTCAAACTCTTTTCTAAAAGGATGTCTTGAAACATATGCATGATCATTAACACCCTCTCTGTGGTGGTGATAGCAAAGGGGTAATGTATTAAAGTGTGCGTCAGGCTTTGTCTTACCATCTATATGATGTACCTCTGCCGGGCTGTAGCAATGCAAGTGTTCTCTACAAACAATACAACCAATCTGGACAATCTTATCCATCCACTCCCGCTCTTTTTTCGTAGGACTTCTGCCTTTCATATTCAGTAAATAAAAAATCTAAGTTATCAACCAGATATTTATTATACTCTATTGAAGGATCACCATTCATTGATCTTTCAACGTTGCATTCAACATGCATGTAGTCACAATAGTCTCTAAACGATTCAAATTTAAGCTCCATATCTATTTCTCTCCATTCTTAAGTTAGCCATTTTAGTTCTCCATTCTTCAAACTGCATATCAACAGCCTGCTTCTCTGTTTGTAAAGCATCAAGCCTAGCCTTAGCACCTGCAACCTTCAAGGATGCCTCATAATAGCTCTCAGTGGCTTCTGCCTTAGCTTTTTGTGCGTTATAACTACGTTCACCATCTTCCTTGGCTTTACATAGTTCAACCCAAAAAGATCTTTTTAGATTTACTTCAGATTTTAAAACCTCTACTCTTGCTTCAGATATCTTTGGAATAATATCTCTTAGCTGTTGATGAAAGTTTTCAGATTGGTCCATAGTCTTTTTTTCTCCCGAATGCCGCGTCCTCTGGGTCTAAAAATTTAGATAGCGAGCCATCAAAACATAGCTCAAACTCACCAGTCTCACCCATTCTATTTTTTCTAACAATAACTTCTGCATTGCCAGTATCAAGTGAATCATAATAATCCTGCCTGTATAACATGATAACCATATCGGCATCCTGTTCAATAGAGCCAGAATCTCTAAGATCTGAGAGGACTGGTCTTTTATCCGTTCTCGATTCCACACCCCTGTTTAATTGAGATAACGAAATTAATGGACATCCAGCGTCCTTAGCCAGTCCCTTCAGAAGATTTGAAATATAGGTCATTGATGCTGTTCTTGAATCAGAATTACTTGGTGCCTGATTAGATGTCATCAATAGCTGTAGATAATCTACAACTATAAGATCTATATTTTTGATAGCCTGTATTGCTTTTGTTTTACTTATAAGAGTTTCAATAGTTATGGGTGACTTGTCATATATGTACAAGCTAGAGTCAGATAATTTTTGTTTTGTTTTAGAAAAAAGATCCCAATCATTTTGATCTAAACTCCCGCTAAGCATCTTATCCATACTCACACCAGACTCGGAACTAATTATTTTTTTACTAACTGCTCGTTAGTCATCTCCAGACTAAAAATTAAAACTGTTTTATTTTTAAATATATTGTTTGTTGCAATATTTAATGCCCAAGTTGTCTTACCCATGGCTGGTCTTCCAGCAACAATTACAAGATCACCCGGTTTAAAGCCATTGATCTTAGAATCAAAACCCTGAAAGCCAGTTCTAATAACATCTTCTGTACTGGTTCCTGCATTAGCTATCTCTTGCTCAACAGACATAAGAACATCTTTTACTTCTTTAGGGGCACCAGTATTTTTTGTTACCTTGTTATTTATAATTAACTCATTTACTTGATCTACCTTTTTTTCAACCGGTATATCTTGATCAACGATGCTTGGTATTTGCTCCGCAAGATTTAAAAGTTTGATGTTTGCATTTTTTTCTTGTAGTTGTTTTAACCAACCAGAAAATCCAGCCGGACTAATACAATAAGCACTTGCTTCTTTAACTTCATTAAACTGTGCATCATTTTTAAAATGATTTTTTAAAGTAACAAAGTCAGAGGCTTGTTTATCCAACATAATTTTATAAGCTTTTCTATAAGATGTTGTTGCAAAGTCTTCGGGTAACAAGCCCTCTTCCTGAGCATCTTTAAATTTGTCAAAGCTTAAAACCATAGCCCCAATAATGTTTGCCTCTAATTCAAATATTGACCCCTCTTGATACATAATTACTTAGATCTCCATAAATTAATTTTTTTTGTTAAGTTGCTATATGATTCTTTATTTGAATTTTTATCTGGATGGATTTTACTAAGAATTATTTTTAGCTCTTTATCGCTGAAAACATTTAGAGTCATCCCTGTTTGGTTATTTATTTTTTTTTCAAGATCATCAATCCTAACAAGCAGTCTGGTGTTTTCATTTTTTTCTAAAACAAGATCGTTTTCAAGCTCATTAATTTTTAACCTTAAGGCTCTTACAACATCAGACTCCATTGTTGATGTTGGACTACTATCGCTTGTAAACCCAACAGAAATTGCAGCACCACTTGTTGTAGCCGTAGTGTATACAGTGCCTGTAGATGATGTAAAAATATTTTTTTTATCCATACCTTCTCTCTATGATTGCCTCAAACTGATTTATACCTAGCATTGTCATTAGACTTGGCTTCTTATCCCAAAAAGATCTTATCCATTTCTTATGTCCTTCTGAGTTTGCTATTTCAAAATATTTATACCAAAACTCTTCTGCTACCAAATTTATTTTCTTCCCCGTTTTAGGCGAGACAATACCTTTTCGACCCAGCTCTTTTAATTCTTTCCATCTTGGTGTTGCCTTAAATGAATTAGCACTGTGCTGATAAAAAGTTTTATCAGTGACCTCTTTATAAATTTCATTTATTTTATCCAAATCTAATATATATACCTTTTTAGTATTATCTTTAGTATTGTAGCCACCTGACGGCGGGGGGTAGCCGGCTCCCGGCTGTACCTGTAATTTATATAAATTGCTTGTATTGTTTCTGTTATCCCAGTCCAATAAACCTTTTTCTTTTAATTTATTAAGGTTGTCTTTGATTGCAGAAAGACTTAGGCATGTGAGTTCTTGTAGTTTTTTATGTGAAGGATATGATTCACCAAACTCGTCTGAGTAGTTTGCTAAAACAATAAGTAAAAGTTTTTGTGTTGAATTAACTTCAGTAACTTTTAAAACCTTTGTTATGTATTCAAGTGCCATATGTTTCCCTCATTGGCATATTTAACTTTAAAAAATAATTATTGTAAAGTATTGATTTAAAATAAATGAATGTTTACAATTCACTCGGAGGTTTTAATTATGTCAAAAGAAAAAATATATACAGCACTACAAAACGTGCAAAAACATATGGTAGCTAATCCTATCGCCAAAGAAGGCGTTAATAGTTTCCAGAAATATAAATACAGAGGGATTGATCAGATCATTCAGTCATTCTCAAAGCCACTGCATGACAATAATGTCTTAACGGTGGTCCAACCAGATCTAAATGTTTCAACTAAGTTTCTTGATGATGGTAAGTCTACTCTTACAAGAGTTGTAGGAACTTTAAGATTTATATCTACAGAAGATGGATCATATATTGATAGGTCTTATGTTGGTCATAGCAAGTCACAACAAGGTAAAGATTTAGAATCAGCAAGATCTTTTGCTTATAGAAATGCTTTGCTTGAAACTTTTTGTGTACCTTTTGAAGGTATTGAAGAGCCTGAGCTTGAGGGGATTGATAAAGAATCTGTACCTGAACAGGATCAGGAAGAGTTTTCAGTTCTTGAAGACTTTAAAAAAGAATTAAAGACAGCACAAAGCAAAGAAGAGGCTCAAGAAATATTTACAAGGTATGACAAAGTTGCACAACTTTCTAATGATAAAGAAACAAGAGTTCAGCTAAATCTTGTTTTTAGTAAGGCGGTTAAGTAATGACACAAATAAAACAAGGAACTCCTGAGTGGCATCAGCAAAGAGCAAATAGAATTACCGGCACAAGAATACCTAAAGCCGCACAAGAGTGTATGTGGACCAAGGGGGACCAGTGGGAAGCCCTGGGAAGAGATATGTATAGAGAGTCTCATCATTTACCACAAGACCCTTTTGATCAAAGGGCTATGTTTGCAATAACTCATGGTAAGAATAGCGAACCGCTAGCTTTGGCAAGTTTAGAAGATATGGGTTATAAAATTACTCAACCATCTTTTGTTGTTCACCCTAAATATGATTGGCTTGGTATGTCACCAGACGGAATCATGATGAAGGGTAGGAAAGGAACTGTTTCTGCTGTAGAAGTTAAGTGTCCACAAACAAAACCTTGTACTAATGTTAAAGATCAAAAAAGAAATTATTGGCATCAGATGCAATTAGCTATGGAGTGCATGGATATTGATGAGATGCTTTTCTTTCAATGGTACGGGCATAACGAACACTATCAAGAATGGGTTGAGAGAGATGCAAGATGGGCTGAGGTTTACATACCCAAGGCTGAAAAGTTTATGGAATGGTATAGAGAAAAGGTCAAAGACCCAACATATATTGCTAGGTGGTCTGAAACAAAAGAAGAACCCGGAATCAATTACAAGACAGTAGAAGAGGATGATGAAACATCAGAGCTCGCTTCTGTATTAAAAGAACTAAAACAGCTCAAGGATAGATCTTCAGCTCTAGAGTCTAGAAAAAAAGATCTGTCTGCTATGTTGATAAAAAAACATGGCGGAGCTTTTGGTACGTCTTCAGTGAAATGTCATATGACACAAGCTAGAGGCAGAATTAACTATAGTCGACTGGTGAAGGACCAGAACATTGAAAGAGATGTGCTAGAAGGGTACAGATCAGAAGGTGATTCCAGGATCTACACCAAATTACTAGAGGAATAAAAATGGCTAATAATAAAAAATCTATTAGCTCAAGAATTGAAGAGGATGTTTACAACAAGCTTATAGCTGTTAGCAAGAAAGAAGATCATAGATTCTATGATAGAAAGATTGCTTACATGGTAAACAAAATTTTAGAATCTTGGGTCAATAAGGAGAAAAATATATAATGGAATATGATAATAGCAATCGCGGTGCGATTTGGAAAAACGATAAAAAGGAAACAGAAAAGCATCCTGATTTTACAGGCGAGCATAATGTTACTATTCACAATGGAATGACTAACTACAAGAATGAAGTTATTGTTGATGACATTGAAAAATATTTAATAAAAGATGCTGCAGGTAAAGTTACGGGATTTAAAATGGATTTTTATGTTAATGCTTGGAAAAGAAAACCAGGTGCTAGTGAAAAATCACCCGCTCTAAGCTTTACTTTTTCTCCAAAAAATCAACAACCAGCAAAAGCAGATTCTGGAGAAATGTTTCCAAACAATATTGTAGAAGATGATCTACCATTTTAATAAGGAATAACTATGGCTAATGAAACTATAAAACTAACAACAGATGGAGAGATACGAGAATATAAAATAGATTCTTTGTCTGAAGCTGCGAATCAAAAACTAGCTCAGATACAATTTTATAATCAAAGTATAGCTCCAATACTTTCAGAGCTTCTAAGGCTTGCTCAACTAGGTAGTAAGGTTGATCAAGGCGATTTAACATCATTGCTTCCAAAAGATTACAAAGTTGTTAAAAATGAAGAAAATGTAGTAGAATCAGATAACAAAGAAGAACAATCAAAAGAGGAAACTTCTTAATAAATCTGATGAATACTAATTTAGACAAGGGTCTCTCTTCATCAGAGAGACTCTCATCTGTTCTAGGCGAGGGGTCATTATCTGGCTCACCTTGTAATGGGAATGTCTGCTCTTCAACAATAGGCGATACCAGGTGTAAAACCTGCGGAAGAACTGAGGAAGAAATAAGAGAATGGAATCAGTTTCCAGATATACTTAAGAAAACAATCAATTTAAAGAATGCATCAGAGGGATATGAAATTAGACAAGTATCCTCTCAAGAAGACAGGTGGAGAAACTTGCAAAAAATAAAAGGCTCTAATGATCTTTGTGTAAGAGATGTTTTAGAAAGGGTTGTTTATGTT
>Ga0213858_10000858_pt1 | contig 14327 bp, 10 predicted proteins | sample PICome_FD_160122 | JGI IMG/M metagenome (GOLD analysis project Ga0213858, IMG submission 160122) | Coastal seawater microbial communities near Pivers Island, North Carolina, United States - PICO245 | ecosystem: Environmental > Aquatic > Marine > Coastal | place: USA: North Carolina | collected... | reverse complement strand
CGGCGAGGAATCCAGCCCCTTTCACGGCGATCAGTACTCCGATGTTGCTGCGACTGAAGATTGCTGTGAATTGTGCCGCAAAGAACGCCATGACAAGGTAGTAGGTGATGGTATCCATCGACTTCTTCATGCCACCGATGACGTCCCGATGGGACTTTACCGAACCGGCGAACACTCCGTAAACCACTCCGGGAATCAGGAACAGCAGGAAGATCAGCGGAACGATGGAATGCATCAGCGGCGCATCCCGGGTTGTCAGCTGACCTGCGGGACCGCGCAATGGAGAGTCGGGAGGAAATGCAGCCCAGGCCAGCAGCACGATGAGTGAAACCAGAGTGGCGGAGGCGATGTTGAGTCCTGTCGCCTCTGCAGCAGACAATTCGCCCATTGTCGAATCCCCACTGCCATCGCCGTCGACGGCGAGTTTTTGTAAGCGGGGTTCGAGGATCCGGTCAGTCAGAAACCATCCCACTGCTGTGATCACAAGACATGACGCGGTCATGAAGTAGTAATTGCAAAGAGGGTTGACCGTAATCTCCGGGTCGACGATATTCGCGCCCTGCTGCGTAAATCCCTGCAGCAGCGGATCAAGACTGGAAGGCAGGAAGTTGGCACTGAAACCTCCCGAAACACCAGCGAACGCGGCACAGATTCCCAGCAGCGGATGCCGACCAGCAGCCTGAAACATGACTGCACCCAGCGGAATGATGAGCACGTAACCGGTGTCGCCGGCGGCGTGGCTGACGATGGAGACGATGATCAGCATCGGGGTGAGAAACCGTACCGGAGTCACCTTCAACATCTTTCGCAGCATGGCCTGGATGTACCCGGTTTGTTCTGCAACGCCAACACCAAGCAGCGCGACCAGAACAACACCCAGCGGAGGAAAGCCGGTAAAGGTTTCCACCATGCTGGTCAGGAAGACAGTCAGTTGTTCACCGCTGAACTGATTCACAACAGTGATTGGTTCGCCGGAACGGGGATCCACGTCGGTGAATTCCACATTTGCCAGCAGTAGCGACGAAACCATGGTCAACAGCATGGCCCAGACGAACAAAAAAGCCGGATCGGGCAGTTTGTTGCCCGCCCATTCCACGGCATTCAGAAATCGCTGCACGAAAGCTGACCCGCCGGAGGTTTCAGAACTTTGTGACATGATCAGGATTCCTTCGCTTGCGACGGCGCCGTCGAATTGCTGAAAGTTTGGTGAGTATCGGTTTCATCTGAGCCTGTGGCGGCCACATTCCGGCGGACTGCTCGTTGCTGGACTGTCTCAGGTCGTTGTCGATGCCGCAACCGTTTCCATGGCTGTCTCTGCACTGTGGTCCCAGCAAACCCAGAGAATTGCTGCGGCCACAACTGGCATCAGTCCGGCTGCTGCCAGACCCGCGTCATACGATCCCGTGTAATCCACCAGCCTGCCGAACAGTGCCTGGGCCGGGGGGACCATGAACCATGCTGCGACGCTGGCAAATCCGGTGACCTTACCCTGGTGAGCAGCCGAGATTTCCTGAGTGAAGGCGTGATATAAGGGAAACAGGCCGAGGGCTCCAGCGCCACTCACCAGCAGGACTGCCAACAGCGGCGGCCCCGCTGGCAGCGAAGGGACGAGGGCCAGCATCCCACACATGATCGCACAGCCGGCAAAGGCAATGACACGGGCAGAGTGCAGTGAGATGCGGTGGCGAACCAGCCACAGCACGGCAAGTCCGGTCCCGAAGCATCCCACTTCGGTGGCGGCAAACCACACCGAGTTAAAAACCAGCGCATCTCGTTCGCTGTAGCCGCGTCCCTGCTGGAGGAACAGCACCAGCCATGCTCTGAGCAACTGCCAGCAAGTGTTGATCAATGCCACGACAGCGTAAATCACCAGCATGTTTCTTTGTGTCATCAACCGGAACAGGCTGTCCCGGTCCCTGGGGTCAGCCGCATTTCGTGATTTGACAACCGAGAAGTCATCTTTCCGGACGACAAGAAACCAGATGACAGTCCACGCGAGCCCGGCAAAGCCGATGATGCGAAACGCCGGACGCCAACTGCCATCCGCATCGCTCAGCATCGACAGTATGATCAGGGGGGTGGCCACCGCTCCAACACTGGTCCCGCTTTGCAGCAGTCCGTTCCCCATGGTTCTTCCGCGTGCGGAGACAACCGCTCTGACGACGCGAATCCCGCATGGCCAGTGACCGGCCTCGAAGACGCCCAACAGAAATCGCAGTGCAGCCAGCTCCTCAAAATTTGTGGCATTCGCCGTCAGGGCAGTCACCAGTGACCAACAGGTGAGTACCAGTGGATAGACCCAGCGAACGCTGAATTTGTCCGCGATGATGCCAAAGATCAGAGCTCCGATCACAAAGCCGTAGCCGAACGTCCCTTCGACCCAACCGTACTCTGTTTTGGACATCTCCAGCTCGGTGGTGATACGATCGGCTGCGCTGGCCAGTGTCTGGCGATCCATATAATTAATGGCAGATGCGAGCGGCAGCAGCGCACAGATGATGATCAGCCGCGTCGAGAGATTCCCGCCGCGTGGCGACGACGACGAAGTCTGACTCTCCTGGTGGTGATTCGACATCGACTAACCCTCCCAGGATTGTCCGTCCCATGCGACGACGCGTCGCAGCAAACCGGTGACACCTTCAGCGAAGCACTCAAACAGCAATTCCCCCTTTTCGGCTGTTGCAGCGGCTGCATCCCCGACATGCCCTGGCGCGGAGCGGTCCGGCATGATCCAGGCGCGGTGCGCTGGCAGAAATGGGTTCCCGTGGGCCACCGTTTCCACTTCCGTGTGATTGATGACGGTTTCCGGTTTGAGCCTCAGCACCATTGACGTTTCCCATTCGCAGGCGTGCCCCATACTGTCCTGGACCAGTTCCGGGTGTTTGGTCTGCGGACTGGCCAGATCCCAGTAGGTGGCGAACAGCAACAGCAGATCGTGACGTTCACGGTGGCGTTGTCGCATTTCAAATGTTGCCTGACGACCGGGAACGTCGTTGCCGCCGTGTCCGTTCAGCAGCACGATACGACGAAATCCATGATCGATCATGTTCTGCATCAACCCCAGCAGGACATCGAGGTAAACGCGGGGCTCTGCCGAGAGGGTTCCCGGGAAATCCATATGATGATGGGAATTCCCCAACCACATCAACGGAGTCATCAGGATGGAGTCTTGCAAAGTTGCATGTGCCCGACGGGAAATTTCCCCCAGCAGCATACTGTCGGTAAAGACCGGCATGTGATGGCCATGCTGTTCGAGTGCGGCGACCGGAATCAGAACCGGGGTGTCACGATCAAGTTTCCCGACGTTGGGCCAGGTCATATCAGCGAGCAGCACAGGGGGGACTCCTTGGCAGGAAAATCAGGCGGTATCAGGGACCGAGTTGGTCTTCGGTAAGGCACGATTTTGGCAAAAGAATCGGGCGGTGTCATCTGAACGTCGTGAACGTCCTGACATGTTTCCTCCGCAGCATCATGGCAGGGACGCCTTCCAGCGAGGCGATCAGCACAAGCTGCTTGTCCTTTTCCAATGGTCCCGTGGACGCGAATCTGAACGTATGAGACTGAGCGGACCGGTCAATATGCTGCAATAACTCCGTTGTTTTGCTGTAATTCAGCGGACACACGCCGATAACCTGAAAGAATTGGCTGTGTCATCACGAAGTGAATGGCAGGGTGATCAGCGGAATTGCGGGCCATTATCGGGAGAGCCGATTTTTCGCGGGTTGCTGTGGTGCCCGGCTGTGGTGTTTTTTCGTGGGACTGTGTTGTCCGGATGTTCCGTAGTCACGAGACGTCCTGGAATTGTTCGGGATGCTTCCTGAAGGTTCATCTGACAGATTTCCCGGTTTCATCTGGCAGGCTGATATGGCAAATCAAAACACGAGGCAGCAGGACCGAAATTCGACCGGTCGTCAGCCACGGAAGCGTGCGATCCGTCGCCGGATGCTGACGTATCTGGCACTGGCGGTGATTATTCCGCTGCTGGCTGTCGTCGCTGCTCCATGGATGGAAGAGGCACCATTGCGCGAAGCGGAGGCCCTGCTGGAGAGCGGGGAACCGGGGAAGGCTTTGCGTCTGGTCGACGGGTTTCTGTCAGAGCACCGAGGGCACGAAGCTGCTCTGGCCTTGAAGGCGCGAGGGCTGGTGGCTGTCCAGCAGCCAGGCCAGGCGTTGTCGCTGCTGCTGCAGGTTGGCATGGCATCCGACAAGGATTTGAAAGCCTACACGGATGCGTGTCTGATGCTGCAGCGGTGGACGGATGCCCTTCCTGTGCTGGAGGTGCGGGAGAAGAAATCGCCGCAGGATGCGGATCTGCTGCATGAACTCAGTGGCTGTCTGGCAAAGCTGTCCCAGTACGATCGCGCAGTCGAGGTGGCAGAGCGATTCACACTGCTGCCGGACTGTGAATCGCGAGGGTACACACTGCAGGGGATGCTGGAGCGTGATCGCGGCAACAGTCAGCGTTGCTGCGAAGCGTGGGCGGAGGTGTTGAAGCGGAATCCGGAAGCCACGGATCTGCAGATCACGCCTCGGGAATTCTTTCTTGAGTACGGCAGGTCACTGCTTCAGGTCAGTGATTATCCGGCAGCAGTGGAAGCCCTGGCCAGGAGCGCCGAAATGGAGACGACCCCCGAAACGAACAGTCTGTATGGCAAAGCGTTAATGCTCTGCGGTCGGGCTGAGGAAGCGGAAGCACGCTGGAAACTGGCCCTGGTCAAAACTCCTGACGCTCGTCTGGCAGCAGAGGGGATGGCTGAGATCCTGATGTCTCGCGGACAGTTTGAAGAGGCTTTGGGTGTTTTGCGTCCCCTTTCTGAGAGTGAGTTGCTGCGAAGTTCCACATCGTTTCTGCTGCAGCGAGTCACGGGACTGCTGAAACGCCCCGAGGAGGCTGAACAGTGGAAAGAACGCACTGAACTGCTGCGTCTGCGGGAGGAGGCGCGGGTCAGCATGGAGCAGGTTGTGATTTTCAGTCCCGGTTCCTTGTGGGCCAATGTCTTTCAGGCCTATTTTCTGGCGGAGCAGGACAACTTGTTGCAGGCAACGGCATTGCTGAAGCCGTGTGTGAAGGAAGAGTCTCACGAATTCATCCATGCACTTTGGGATGCCGTGGAAAAGGATCAGCCGCTCCCGCCCATCGAGACAGCTCCTTTGGAGAAAAATTGAGACACTCCCCGGTCGATCGTGTTGAGGATTTGAAGTTTGCAGCTGGGACGGTCGGGGGGACAGTTTCACAGCAGCCGGATGGCGGTGGATGAAGCATCCGGACCTTTGAGATCACGAGGTAAGGTTTGAAATCATTGCGGTTGCAACTACTGGTCGGCGTTGGCGTCGTGGCTGCGGCAAGCCTGGCGGCGATCTGGCTGCGTTTGCCCCCGGACGAAGTACAGCCTGTGACCGTTCCTTTGGAATCCTCAGAAACTGTTTTGCGGGTTGGCGCGGAAGACTGGGCTGATTTGGTAACGACTCGCATGCCATCCGGTGACAATTGGGTCCTGCTTCCGGCAACGCCTGCGACTGCTGAAGAATTCCGCAGCGACCAGCAGGGGGAGCAGCGGGGATTCGTCAGTGCTGAGAGCTGCCGTGAATGCCATGAGAGTTACTATGAAACATGGCAGCATACAGGGCATGCCAAGTCGTCGTCCGCTGCAGATTCCCACAGCATTCTGGGAAGTTTTGCCGACGGTCGTTCGACTCTGCGCACGGGCAGCGAGCAGCTGCAATTTCACATGCGGAACAGAGACGAGAAGTATGCTCAGGTTGTTGAACTGCTGGATTCGGAGACCGGACAAACTCACACTGGCGAGTTTGCTTTTGACATTGTACTTGGTTCCGGACGGCACGGACAAAGTTACCTGTGGTTCGATCGCGACTATCTTTATCAAATGCATGTGAGCTACTTGTCCGAGACCGATTCGTGGGTGAACAGTCCGGGCCCATATTCGGACGGCACGGCTGATTTTTCACGACCGGTGCCTCCTCGATGCCTCGACTGTCACGCAACCTGGGCCGCGTGGGATTCGGAGCAGATGAATCGGTTCGACAGGGATTCTCTGTTGCTGGGTATTTCCTGTGTTCGCTGCCACGGACCCGGGCATGAGCACATCCGGCTGCATCGCAGTCGACCTGATGCCACGGAGGGAATGCGGATTATCAATCCGGCAACTCTGTCAATCGAACGTCGGAATGAGATTTGTGCGCAGTGCCACAGTGCCGGCGAGTTACTGGGGCGGCCGTTTGAGTACCGGCCGGGGACTGCGCTGCAAGAATGGCTGGAGGCGGATCTCGACGTGTCCAATGAAGAAAATGCAGACCCGCACAGCGCGAATCAGCTTGCCCGACTGATGCGCAGCCGTTGTTATACCGACAGTGACGGGATTGCCTGTGTTTCGTGTCACGATCCGCATTCATCCGACGTGGCTGTTCTGGAATCGACGGTGGCAACGTGCGCAGAATGTCATGGTCAGCTGCCCTGTCCGGAGCAGTCGCGTACGGGAAATTTGACACCGCGAGACTGTGTCGATTGCCACATGCCGCCCCGTCGCGATGCACAGGTGGAAATTCAGACAGAATCGGGTCGAATTCAGGCTCTCTTGCGTGATCATTTGATCGGGGTACATTCGCAGCCATGAACACTGATACTGCAACCGGTTCGGTCAGTCTCGGCCCCGGCGGGGCGTGCTGCCTGCAACGCCTGCCAAATCGCACAATATCGTGGGGATTGATCCTGACGGTGACACTTTGTGGGTGTGGGCAGTCGGAAGATGTGAATCAGGAGCCTGTCGAAGTTGCTGTTGGCAGTGACGACGTGCAGGCGGCCCCTGGGCCCGCACCTCAATCTGCCAGCGTCGTTGATGCTTCATTGCCGCAGGCATTTTCATTTCAGTTGATGACTGCAACTGCGGGTATTGACTTCGTTCAGACGAGTGGCAATTCGCCGGACAAGGCCTTTCCGGGTGCGAATGGTACCGGCTGCGGGGTGGTTGATGTTGATCAGGACGGCCGCCCTGACCTTCTCTTTGCCAACGGATGTGACTTCCCCATTCAAGCGGAAGAGAAGGACAGCCATGATCGGCTCTATCGGAATCTGGGTGGCTGGAGATTTCAGGATGTGACTCAGGTTTCCGGGCTGATGAATTCCGGGTACAGCTGTGGTGTCGCGACCGGCGATCTGAACTCCGACGGATTCACCGACTTTTACCTGACTCGTTACGGAGTGAATCAGTTGTGGTTAAGCCTTGGTGACGGCACTTACGAGGAGGTGTCAGAGCCGTGGGGCGTCGACGACGATCGCTGGGGAACCGGAGCGGCGATCTTTGATTATGACGGTGACGGCACGGAAGATCTCTATGTGTGCAACTACGGTGAGTGGACCTGGGAAACCAGTCTGTTCTGTGGGGACAAAGAGAAGAATGTGCGGATCTACTGCAGTCCATCGCATGTTCCTCCTCAGCAGGACGTGCTGTATCGGGGGGATGGTGCCGGCAGTATGTCAGATGTTTCAGAAGCTGCCGGAATTGCGATCCACGAACGCCGCGGCCAGGGTGTGCTTGCAGCGGACCTGAACGAAGACGGTCGGATTGATCTCTATGTTGCCAACGACATCCATCCCAATTCGCTCTATCTGAATCAGGGCGGGCGGTTTGAAGACGTTGGTGAGTCCACCGGGACAGCATTCGATCATCTGGGTCAGTCGCAGGCGGGAATGGGCCTTGCGATTGCCGACATCAATCTCGATCAGCGTCCGGATTTACTGGTAACCAACTACCAGAACGAGCATAACGCGATGTACCTGAGTCTGGGTGACGATGCGTGGCTGGAGACCGGAGTGCAGGCTTTGCCAGGAGCCCTGCCGTGGGTTGGCTGGGGCGCTGTGTTCGCGGACTTTGATCTGGACGGCCAGACCGACGTATTCGTAACCAACGGGCATACTGATGACAACCTTGCTGATCTCAGCAAGGAGGGGGAGTATCTGCAGCCGCCGGGCGTGTGGCAGAACCTGGGCGGGCGTTTTCGGCTGGTACGGTGTGAGGGCGACTATTTCTCGGCGGGGCGAGCCGGTCGTGGACTGGCCACAGCCGACCTTGATGGCGATCTGGATGAAGACCTGGTGATCAGTCAGCAGGATGCCGCTCCGGCGTTGCTGCAGAATGAGAGTGCTGCTCCGAACAGAACCGCTTCAGCTCTGCACCTGCACCTGATCGGAACACGCAGCAGCCGCAACGTTCGGGGAACACGCGTCACGTGCACCAGTGAGGACGCCACGGGGACCTGGTTCACAGCAGCCGGAGGCAGTTACGCATCAGCCTCAGACGTCCGTGTTCTGGTTTCACTGGCCGGAGAGCAGCCGATCACTGTCAGCGTGCGGTGGCCGAGCGGTGAAGAAGAGACTTTTGAGACGTTACAGAGGGGGACTCGGGCTATCGTTGTGCAGAGCAGTCAGGCGACTGCATCGTCTCGCGTTTATGTCCTCCCCGACTAGGCAAACGTGGCGTATATTCCAGTTGAAGAAGCAGCGGCAGATCGCAGGGGATCAGCTTTCGGCTTCAGGAAAACATGATCCAGATGTTTGAGGAGCAAGTGTTGAATCAACCCACAGAACAAACAATTCCCAGCGGGGCCGCGCAGTCGGCCGTCAGCATTGTCCGGATCTTGACTCTGCTGCTGGTCGTTGGTTTCATCGGAGGCATCGGGTTTCTTGCGATGCAGATTTTCAGCGGCCCGCCCGCGAAGTATGCATTCAGGGGTCAAGTGCTGTACAACGGGCAACCGGTGACAACCGGAGCTGTCATGACACAGCTGCAGGGGAATCCCATTGATATTGCTCTGGGCCCGCTCGACGAAGACGGGCGGTTTGAGCTGTCCAGCAACGGCGAGCCGGGAATTTCTGAGGGAGTCCACAAGCTGGCAGTGAGCAGCATGGCTTCCGGAATGCCGCCTCGGCCCCTCGTCCCCTCAGAATATCTGGAGATTCGCACGACACCCCTGCAGATCACAGTCACGTCGGATCCGGCGGCAAACACCATTGTCCTTGAGCTTGAAGGCGAATTGAGCAACCCGGCGCCTCTGGCTGGCCCTCCCGGCGGTGGGCCGCCAGCGGCAGCACCTGCTGAGGCGGATGGGGAATCCGATTCGACGGACCCTTCGGAAAACAGCCTCCCTGCGGAAGAGGCGCCAGCTGGCTCGAAGGATCAGCAGGAATCGGAAGCTCAACAGACGGACTCCACCACCGACAATGAGTGATGCATTTCCTGGACGTTTTGAATTCAAATACAGTTGAACTGCACGAATTGAACTTTGGCGAACGGCAGTTTTCAATGATACTGTGTTTTTGTTCAGACTGCGGGGCTGTTTTGTCGTTGACGATAGACAACTTGCTGGCTAAATTCGGCGAAGAACTATGGGTATGTTAGAGTCAGAGCAGTCCGCAGGCATGCCCCTGAGTTGCGAGCAGTTTTTCTTTTTTTAAGGAGTGGCCCATGAAGGTGAATGTTTGGCACCGTCGGGCGTTTACGCTGATTGAATTGCTTGTTGTGATCGCGATTATCGCGATCCTTGTCGCGTTGCTACTTCCTGCAGTTCAGCAGGCGAGAGAGGCGGCAAGAAGGACCCAGTGCAAGAACAATCTCAAGCAAATTGGGATTGCAATGCACAACTACCATGATGTTCATGGTCAGTTCCCGCCCAGTATTGGTTGGAATCCGGGGCCGGCCTTCCCCGATTCAATCGTCGCGGCATTTTCAGACAAGGTATTCATGCTGCCCATGTTAGAGCGCAGCAATGAATTCAATCGGATTCGCTACGACCAAAACCCTTACCATCACTGGTATCGTGGCAGCAACACCGCTCTGAGCGGTCGGCTTCCGGTGTTCAACTGTCCGTCGAACTCGACCGTGAATCAGGGCGGAGCGGACGGCAACTTTACCTATGCCATTAACAACGGGGTACAGCGATTGTCTCCCAACGGTTCCCCGATCAGTGGTTGGGAAGGTCGACATAACGGGATTGCTTCGTACATTGGACAGCGCAACAACTCAAACGCGCCTGTCAAGTTTGCCAGCATTACCGATGGCAGCAGTAACACGGCGGCGTATGCCGAGTTTGGGATGGATCTGTTCCGTCCACAGCCTTACGAACAGAAGTCGAAGCAGATCAAGACCTGGGTTGGTGGAAACACCCACCAGGAGCTTCGGCAGAACTGCCTGAATCAGACAAACTCTGCAGATAATGGCGGTGGACGTCATGGGATGCGTGGTGCTGGTTGGGCGTGGTCATTCATCGGTGCTGGTGCGACGTATTCTCACAACATGAACCCGAATGAAACCGCGTGTTTCTCCAATGAAGGCGACTGGTACGGGTCTAATATGATGTCAGCGTCCAGCTGGCACACGGGTGGCGTGCAGATTTGTCTTGCCGACGGCTCTGTGAAGTTCGTCAGCGAGAACATCGACCACAACCTGTGGGTTTACATCGGTGCCCGAAACGACGGACAGGTGATCGGAGAGTTCTGATCATTCCGTAATCGAATCGAGCATAGGTCGAAGTATCTTTGGATGCTTCGACCTTTTTTTTTCTTCGTGCAAGGTGTCTTTGGCGTGTCGAACCTGAACCACTCGAAGGCGTTGATTCTGACCTTGGTCATTCTGTTGCATCCCGGGTGTCGTGACGAACCCGCCGCATCGAACGGATCCGGCCTGCCGCGGGGAGAAATGCAGCGTGTGACACCCACGGATTCCTCCAGCAAGCCCAGAACACAGCGGACGGCAGAGCCCTCAACGAAATCAGTATTCACGCCGGCGGTGGTGCCGATTTTTGAGGATGTGGCTCCGCTGATGGGTGTCGATTTTACGTGGTTTTCCGACCGGGTCCCCGATCGCTTTCTGCTTCCGGAGGTGATGGGTGGCGGCATTGGCTGGTTTGATTTCGATCTCGACGGCTGGCAGGATCTGTATTTTGCGAACGGCTGCAGTATTGAGGCTCAGGATCAAACGCAGACGAATCGGTTGTACCGCAATCTCCGCGGCCGGGATTTTCAGGATACTTCGGCAGCATCGCAGACGGGGGATAAAGGGTATGGGCAGGGGGTCACAATTGGCGACTGGAACGTCGATGGATTCCCCGACCTCTGCGTGGCGAATTACGGACGCAACGTGCTGTATTTGAATCAGGGTGACGGCACGTTTCTGGAGGTGAGTGAAGCATGGGGGATGGATGATCCGGCGTGGAGCACCAGCGGGCTGGCACTGGATCTGAACGGCGACGGGTTGCCTGATCTTTACAACGCGAACTACATGGATGTCACTCCGCAGAATAATCAGGTATGCACATACGGCGACCGGAAGGGCTACTGTGGACCGGGCCAGTATGAATCGGTTGCTGACACCGTTTGGATGAATACGGGAACCGGCAGCTTTGCACCAGCGTCGGATTCGAGTGGGCTGGTCGTCCAGCCGGCCAGCGGTCTGGCGATTTCGGCGGTTGATTTGGATCGGGATCTGCTGCCTGAGATCTATGTGGCCAACGACATGCAGGCCAATCTGCTGTTAACGCGTAGTCACTCGGATACGGGTGAGCATTCATGGACTGAGATTGCGCGACTTTCCGGCGTCGCGGTTGCTGCGGATGGAATGAATGAAGCCAGCATGGGAATAGCGGCAGCAGACTTTGACCATGACGGGCACATCGATTTGTACTTGACTCACTATTACCAGATGAAGAATACGCTGTACCGCAATCTGGGCGAATTGCTGTTCGAAGACGATAGTCTGCGGACTGGCGTGGCCAGCAGCAGTCTCCCCCTGCTCGGTTTCGGCACGGTGGCCTTTGACTGGAACGCCGATGGATTCAGCGACATCTTTGTGGCGAACGGGCACGTACTCGGCCCACAGGTTGAACCGTGGACAATGTCACCGCAGTTATTGATGAATGACAATGGCAGGTTTCGAGATGTTTCGAGGTTGGCGGGCGCTTATTTTCTGGACACATGGATTGGTCGCGGGACTGCTTCCGGCGATTTCGACAATGATGGCGACACGGACCTGACTGTAAGCCACATAGATCGTCCCGTTTCGATCCTGCGGAATGATACGCTTGATCAGGTGAGATCTGTTTCCGTTCGCCTGCAGGCGGCATCGAGGTGTCCTCCTGTGGGAGCTCGAATTCGTGTCATCGGGGGTGGGACGACGCAGGAGCAGACCGTGATGGGCGGCGGCAGCTACCTCTCTACAAGTGATGAACGGTTGCTGTTTCATCCGGACGCTGATGAGTTCGAACTGGAAGTGGACTGGCCCGATGGCCGGACAGTGCGATATTCCGGAGGTCGCAACGGGACCCGGGTCACATTGTTTGAGAGCGGCCGAATTCAGGAGGTGCCATTGTGAGCTCGTCCCGGTTACCCCGTTTTCTGTTGATTGGGGCCGTGCTGTTGCTGATGGCATTCGTTGGATACCGTCAGTACCTCAATTGGCAACTGAACAGGTTTGAAACATCTCTGAAAGCCGGTCGCCAGTATCTTGCCGAACGCCGAGACGAGCTTGCGGAAGAGCAATTCGCCGTTTGTTTAGGAATTCGTCCGGAAGACGCCGACGTCGTCATGCTCTGGGCTGAAGCGGTCATGGGGGGGCGATCTCGAACAGGAGAAGAGGCGGCCGCACTGGTGCTGCCGGAACTGGCAAAAATTCCAGACGAATCCCCGCTGGCGGGCGAAGTCAGAATGCGGGAAGGGCGCCTGCTGTTACTGGTGCTGCATCGGCCAGATGCTGCCGAGCGGAAACTCAGACGAGCCACACAGTTGGACCCGGAGATCGCGGACTCCTGGTACCTGTTGTGGAAGCTCTACGATCTGACGAATCGTTTTGAACGTGCCGAAACATTCTTTGTGGAGACGCTGAGGCGGACTGCCCCCGGAATGCGTGCGGAGCGTTTGCGCGACTGGTACCTGAGTCAGTTCAGCCAGGGGGCTGCAAACGCAGAACTGGATCGGTTGATGGGGTTTTTGGGAGAGACCGAAACAGCGGGCGATCAGACTGTTGATCAGCGATTGCAGGACTTTGTTTCGCAGGAGCCGGATTCGCTGATCACGCAGACAGCACAGGCGGCTTTCTTTATTCAGTTGCGCGACCGCCAGAAAGCGTTGGAGGTGTTGCAACAACTGGAAACACATCCGGAGGCATACTCCAGCGACTGGTATTTGTCGCTCACGATTGAACTGCTGCTTGATTTGGGGCAACTGGACGAGGCGGAACAGTTACAGGGCAAGTGGGCTGCGGAAAAGGACAGCTATTCGTGGCATCGCTGTGCAGGACGAATAGACCAGGTGATCCATCGCGACGATGAATCAGCCATTCGGCATTTTTCTGCGGCACAGAAAATCTGGCCAGGTCCGACGGACTGGTCACTGCTGCATTTTCAGGCTCAATCCGCAGCCCGACTGGGTCGGAAAGCTGAGTCGATTCGATTACGGGAAGAAGCGGACAGGATCGAGAAGGTCACAGAACTCGAACTGCACCGTGACCTGCGTATTCTGTTATTGCAGCCCAATTCCCCGCAGGCGATTGCTCGGATGGTCGACTTCTACACGCGGCTGGGCAGAAATTTTGAAGGAGAAGCGTGGAAATCCGTGGGGGCATTGCCGGAATAGTTCTGCTTGCCGTATGATCCTCGAACCAAACCTCTTTTTAACGGAGACATTCAATGAAAGAATTCCAGTTTGCTCTGTCTGTATTGTTTCTCAGCGGTCTGATTGTGGGCTGCGGTGGGCAGGAAGAGCTTCCCCCAACTGAGGGCGGCGAGAGCACCGCCACCGAAGATGAGATTCAGAAGCAGATGCAGGAATCCATGAGTCGTTCGGGTGGGAATTACAATGGTGGGAATGTGCCCGGTAGTAATTGAATTCCGGAAACTCCGCGTTGCGAATTCATGGAGGTAGCGAGGCATGGGGCGACGTTCTCATGTCAGGACGGGGCTGCCTGAACGAAGACGGTGACAGGATTTCGAAAGCGACAGTGCAGGCTGTCGCTTTCGTTTTTTTCGTGTCGAGGAAAAGCCCCTGCTGGTCAGCCGCTGTTTGCTGCGGATTGGGCTTCGTTCCGGCAAGGCGAACGCATCACCCCAGTTCAGGGAGTGGTTGATGGCCATCCAGCAGATACTGCGGGCGTCCGGACAGGTCGTTGAGTGTTTGCTGCGAGTTGATTCCGAGGAACTGGTGCAGGGAGGCATGCACTTCACCAAAATGCACAGGGCGTTCGGCGATTTCTCCACCGAGTCGATCAGTCGCCCCGATGACATGTCCCGTTTTGAAGCCACCACCGGCGATTAATCCACCGCCG
>Ga0213858_10000857_pt1 | contig 14334 bp, 11 predicted proteins | sample PICome_FD_160122 | JGI IMG/M metagenome (GOLD analysis project Ga0213858, IMG submission 160122) | Coastal seawater microbial communities near Pivers Island, North Carolina, United States - PICO245 | ecosystem: Environmental > Aquatic > Marine > Coastal | place: USA: North Carolina | collected... | reverse complement strand
GAGGCAAAAGCCCGCATTTTAGCGATGACCAGATTGTGAATGACTGCGATCGTAGGGCCGAGATAAATACCGGTTAAAAAAGTAGAGAAAAAGGTAGCGATCAGCACAGTCAGGGTATGGTCTAAAAAAAAGAAGATTGTACCAGGGATAAACTTTAAAATGCCGGCAATAACTGAGATCCAGCAATACCAGCGAACATCCTGTCTGCCCAAACGGTCTGCCAGGTATCCACCGGCGAAGGTTCCCAGCCCACCGCCGATTCCTGTTGTAAAAGATAACCAGGTGCCAATAGTGGCACTGTCCAGTTCGTGTACCCTGTAGAGAAATGGCGGAGAGAAGTTTCCAACACCGTAAGAACCAAAAGCAGTCAGACCAGCAGCAAAGGAGAGGTAAATAAAAGTTTTGTAGGATAACAATAACCTGGTTACCTCTTTTAGCTCCAGTGGGTTTTTATTATGGGTATGGATATCCAATTGTCCTCGAACGGGCTCTTTAACCGTGAAAAGAACAAGCAGGGCATATATTATACCTGGAATTCCAATAACCAGGAATGCCGTACGCCAACCAAAATACTGATCGATCCATCCACCGAACAAATAGCCAAAAAGAATACCGATATAAATGCCGATGGAATAGATAGCCAGCGCAGTGGCTCGCTTTTCTGCCGGAAAATAATCAGATATAATGGAATGGGCCGGGGGACTTCCTCCCGCTTCACCAATCCCTACTCCGATACGGGCCAACAATAATTGCCAGTAGTTTTGTACAAATCCGGAAATTGCTGTCATGGCACTCCAAACGGCCAAAGCCAGGGCAATAATATTTTTTCGGTTGCTTCGATCGGCAAGGCGGGCAATCGGAATGCCCATTGTTACATAAAACAGTGCAAAAGCGAAACCGGTAAGCAGCCCCAGTTGGGTATCTGAAAGGCCCAGGTCAGACTTGATGGATTGCTGTAAAATAACCAGGATTTGGCGGTCGATAAAATTAAATGTATAGACACCGGTGAGGACCAGCAATACATATGCCCTGTATTTTTTGGAATAACCAGGATTTTTCAGACTCATATTTTTTCCAGAAATTGCAGTTCGCGACTTTCAATCTTCCCTTTCATGGCAGCTCCAAAGGCTTTAATATGCTGAGATTTACTGTGTTTCTGAAGATGTTCCATACTTTCCCATTCCTCAATAAAAACAAACAGACCAGGTTCATTGGAATCCTGGTTCAATTCATATTTAATACAACCCTCTTCTTCAAGGGTAGGTGCAATCAGTCCCAGTAATCCTTTTTTTACAATTTCTTCATCTCCCTTTTGAGCTTTTATTCGGGCAATTACGATTAGATTTGGCATATATAAATTTTTGTAAAAGGAAAGTTAGAAAAGAATTTGGCAAATCCGCAATTTAAGGTGAGAAATATAATCTGTTAAAAAATTTGGGTAGGAATAAGATGATACTTTAATTTGGAATTAACCGTTCAACTCACCTTTTTCGAAAGAAGGGTATACCAAAGTGGGTGTTTTAAAAAACGGTTACGGGTGTGAAACAAAAAATTAGCTATCTTCACAGTTTTAATCAATGAGGAACTCTAAATATACACTTAAGACCTTTATATTTCCATAATTATGAAAAAATTCACCTTTCTTTTAGTAGGCTTTGTACTGTTTAGTAGTCACGATATGTTCCTTAAAATGGATACCCATTTTCTCCAACCGAATACGCTGTCTGCTATTCAGCTTTTTAATGGGACTTTTGAAAAAAGTGAGAATATTATCGACCGTATTCGGATGAAGGATGTCAGTCTGGTCGGAAATGGAATGCGAAGCAGTGTTGATTCCAGTCAATGGTCTGAGGTCGAGTATATCACCCTCCTGAATTTTAAAACGGGAGAGGCAGGAACCTGGGTCGCTGGTGTCTCTACGAAGCCCAACAATATTGAATTGTCTGCGAAGGACTTTAATGAATACCTCGAGCATGATGGTGTATTGGATATGCTGGATTGGCGCAAAGAAAATAATACCCTTGATAAAAGTGCTGTTGAGAAATATTCCAAACATGTAAAGACTATTTTTCAGGTGGGTGATAAAAAAACGGATGACTGGAAGACAGTTCTGGGGTATCCCATTGAGTTTGTACCTGTTCGTAACCCCTATGAATTGAAAAAGGGAGATACACTCCAGATAAAACTCCTCAGCAATGGTAAGCCCCTGCCCAATCAACTCGTTTACGTGGGCGCTGGCACCGAAGATCATGGGCACAGCCATGAGGAAGGACATACCCATGATCACGAGGCGGAAGCACATCATCATCACGATGCTACCCGACTCCGTACTGATGCGGATGGTTTGATTTCTATACAAATTACAAGTGAGGGATACTGGTATCTTCGTACCATTCAGATGGAACATTCTGAGGAACCGGAGCTGACACATGAATCAAACTGGGCTACCCTGACTTTTCAGGTAGGACAGGGGCACCTTCATGATGATGACAATCATCATCATCCACATGATCACAGTCATGGTATACCCTCTTTTGTTTACTGGATGATTGGAATCCTGCTTATTGCAGGATTATATCTTGGGATTAGGAAAAAACGGTAATTAAAGGAAATTCCTTTAACATGTATTCAACTCAAGCCCGGTTTTTAGCTGCCAAAGGCAGCCTTTTCATAAAGTGTAAGGAAGAGTATACAAATACATTTTTGTGCTAATGAAAAAGCTTCTTAAAGATTTTATATATGAGCGCTAGTACCATCAGCCGTTTTCCTGTTCCTGAAATTTCCGATATTCCTGAGGATATCAGAGAAAGAATTCTTGGCGTTCAGGAAAAAGCCGGATTTGTCCCCAACGTTTTTTTAGCCATGGCCCGACGACCCATAGAATGCCGTGCTTTTTTTATGCAGCACGATGCCCTGATGGAAAAAGAAAGCGGTTTGACCAAAGGGGAACGGGAAATGATTGTAGTGACCACCTCCGCTTTAAATCAATGCCTGTATTGCGTAGTGGCTCACGGAGCGATTCTGAGAATCCGGGAGAAAAATGCCCTGATTGCTGATCAGTTGGCGACCAATTACCACAAGGCGGAGATTTCGCCTCGCCAGAAAGCCATGCTTGACTTTGCCGTTAAGGTGTCCCAAAATGCTCAGGAGATAGCAGAAGCAGATTTTGAGAACTTAAAGGAATACGGTTTTTCAGAAGAAGACATCTGGGATATCGGAGCTATTTCCGCATTTTTTGCCATGTCTAATCGCCTGGCTAATCTGGCTGATATTCGGCCAAACCAAGAATTTTATAAAATGGGAAGGGATTTTTAATAAAACTCCTTTGGAATTTTTACTTAACAGACAGTTATTATGAGCCTTCATCTTTATGCCCAATTCAAATTATTTCTTTTGAAGGGAATACCAGCGATAGTCATCTCTTTTATGCTGATCCTTGCAGCCTGTAATACCAATACAACACAACAAATTCCTGTAGAGGAAGAGATCAAAGATGAGGTATCGCCCTCCATTCCTTTAAACCCGCTGAAGGCAGATGGCCTGAAAGAAGGATTTATTTATGAAAGCGCTTCCTTTCCCGAATGTCACGCTTCCACCCTTGTGGAACTGAGCGGAGGAAAATTAATGGCGGCCTGGTTTGGCGGCACCCATGAAAAAAATCCTGATGTGACTATATGGGCTGCTGTTTATGAGGATGATAACTGGGGACCGATGCGGGAATTAGCCGATGGTATTCAAAACGACAGCTTGCGTTATCCCTGTTGGAATCCGGTTCTGTTTCAGCACAGGAATGGAACACTTTACCTTTTTTATAAAGTAGGACCGAACCCAAGAGACTGGTGGGGCGAGATGAAATACTCTCTTGACGATGGGGAAACCTGGTCCTACGCAGAAAGAATTCCGAAAGGAAATATTGGTCCTGTGCGGGCCAAGCCGATCGAATTGGATAATGGTGATCTGCTCTGCCCTTCCAGCCTGGAGTATATTGGTGGTAATTGGAAGGTACATATGGAAACCTATCGGCCTTCCACCAATTTCTGGGGTAAAATACAGGTGGATCCAAATACCCGGTTTGATGCCATTCAACCCACTATCTTAAGACATTCGGAAAAGGATTTGCAGATTTTATGTCGCAGCCGACAAAACAGGATTGTTGAGGCCACCTCTTCTGATAATGGTCGAACCTGGTCGGCTTTTAGTGCTTCCCAACTCCCTAATCCCAGTGCGGGTATTGATGGTCTTACTTTATCCTACGGACAGCAGGTACTGGTTTATAATCCTACAGAAGATGGGCCCAATGACCGGGCAAAGCTAAATCTGGCTTATTCTGTGGATGGAAAAAACTGGAACGATATTTTAAAACTGGAAGATCAACTTACAGGAGAATTCAGCTATCCGGCTATCATACAAACCAGTGATGGACTACTCCACATTACCTACACCTGGAAGCGGCAGCGGATAAAGCATATGATCGTAAAAGTTGAGCGATAGATCTGTGGCGTATTTCAAAAATATTCTCATTCAAAAATAGAATGCAATGAAAACAGCTTTAATCACCGGCGCCAGTTCCGGGATCGGCAAGCATACAGCGCTTGGTTTTTTAAAAGAAGGTTTTGCCGTGACACTCGCCGGCCGTCGAAAAGAAGCACTGGAGCAAACAGTAGCAGAAGCAGGTCAGCTTGGAGAAAATGCACTGGTCGTACCCACTGACGTCAGGCAACCTGAGGCAGTAACCGAATTATTTACACAACATAAAAACAGATTTGGCAGACTGGATGTGTTATTTAATAATGCCGGAATCGGTGCCCCCGCTATCCCGCTGGATGAGATTAGTTATGAACAATGGAAGGCAGTAGTAGACACCAACCTGACAGCTGTGTTCTTATGTACTAAGGAAGCAGTAAAAATAATGAAAGCCCAAAGTCCAAAAGGTGGTCGAATCATCAATAACGGATCTATCTCGGCGCATGTTCCCCGACCTAATTCTGCACCTTATACCGCTACCAAGCATGCCGTTACCGGTCTGACTCGATCTACTTTGCTGGATTACAGAAAACATAATATCGCCTGTGGACAAATAGATATTGGCAATGCAGCGACACCCATGGCGGTGCCTATGCAGCAGGGAATATTACAGGCCAACGGTACCATTGCCGTTGAACCTACCATGAATATACAACAGGTAGTGGATGCTGTATTATATATGGCGAATCTCCCGCTGGAAGCCAATGTACCATTTATGACCGTAATGGCAACGGCAATGCCCTATATTGGCAGAGGCTAATGATCACTCCACTTCAATCAGTAAACTCGTAACAGAAGCAGACTTGAATTCATGGACCAATTTTCCTTTTTGTATATTTAAATTGGTGGTGACAGGAGCAGGGATAATATTCGGATTATCCAGATTATTATAATCCCTGATATTTGAGCTTGAAAAAACGCGCGCTACAGCTGTTTTTATTTTTGCACCCGGAATAACCACTTCTGTTTCCCGATGCCTGCTGATATCCGGATTGACCACTGTAAGGAAAATTTGTTTGCCTTTCATCGAGGCAGAACCCTGCAATCCCCACAGCCCTCGTTCACTGTCTGTGGTCGGTGCTGAAAATTCTGTTCGTACCGCCTGACCATTCTGGTGCTCTTTGTACATTTCAAATACATGGTAATTGGGCGTAACGACAAATCGATCTTCATGTGCGAGAAACAAAGATTGGAGGTTATTCACCAACTGGGCTATGTTAGCAACGGCTACTTTATCCGCATGCCGATTGAAAGTATCCAGCGTTAGTGCCGCAATAAAAGCATCCCGCATGGTGGAAGTCTGTCCAAAAAGATGGGTGGAATGGACTTCTGTCATTTGTTTGTGCCAGGCACCCCACTCATCCACATACAATTTTATTTTTCTGTCAAAATCATAAGCGCCGAGTACATTCCAGTGTTCCATTATAATTTTCTCCATTTGATCGGCCCGCCACAGGTGTTCATAATAATCCTCATCTGTATAATCAATAGAGCTGTTGCCGGTGGTACCACAGTAAAAATGAAGAGAATAACCTGCAATACGATCGGGTATATATGTCCAGCTATTACTCTTTTCAGCCAGCCGGGTAAATAGCCGACGAGTCCATTGAATATCCCGATTGTTCCAGCTGTCCGATGGTCCGACCGCTACTAGTTTAAGATCCACATCAAATTCGGGTACAAAGCTGGTGAAGCGTCTGAATGCCTCTGCATAGTCTTCCGGGATCATATCTCCCCCGCAGCCCCAGGATTCATTTCCAACGCCCCAATAGGCTACATTATAGGGGGCTTCTCTTCCATTGGCAACCCGCAGGTCGCCATAGGTAGTGCGCCCTGGTGGGGAATTGCAGTATTCTACCCAGTCGATAAAATCCTGTGCTGGCAAAGTCCGGGCATTGGCAGCCAGGTAAGGTTTGGTGTTAATCAATTCGCAAAACTGGAGGAATTCGTCCGTACCAAAATGATTGGGTTCGTATTTGGAAGGACCATCGGGTGCCTTTTTCATAAAGGGGGTATTGATCCAGAAATTCGCCCTCCTGGGTCTTTCGGACATTAAGCCAATCCCGTCCTTCCAATTATAACTGTCCGCAAAGCAACCACCGGGCCACCTCAGATTACCGGGTTGAATGCGCAGCATATGATCTACAAGTTCCTTCCGGAAACCGTTGATATTGGGGATTTTGGAATCTTTGCCTACCCAGATTCCATCATAGATCACCCCGCCGATGTGTTCGGAAAAATGACCATAAATTTCGGGTGCAATTTTACCAATTTGTTCCTCTGGTAAAATAGTAATTCGGGCATCCTGTTGGAATTTACCAAAAGCATATTTTCTGCTAAAGCTAAGTCCGGTCCCAATTATTGCGCTGTTTTGAATAAAGGTTCTTCGTTTCATTGTCTGATGTTTTTTAGTTATCCCTGTAATTATTTTGATTCAGAATGTTAAAACATTGAATTTGCAGGAGAATGGTTGCTAAAAAGCCGGGGAACGTATTTTAAACAAATCATTCAATGTTTTTTGAAACCAGGAGATAAAATTTCGACTGATAATTAGGTGAAAATCTTGGAAAAAAGGTAAATTTAGCCATGTGCCTACGGGCGTACAATTCAAGGAATCAACTGGAATTCTGCTCAAAAGATAGTAATAAATCATGGTAATAAATTTAAAAAACAGGAAAAATATTTCAATCTTTTTTATTCAATTTCTACTCTTTTTCCTGTGTTATCCGAACATGATAACTGCAATGGGTCCAAATGAAAAGCCCTCCGGACTATGTGTGAAAACGGAAGAAAACCCACCCAATATCATTCTCATTTTTGCCGATGACCTGGGTTATGGCGATCTAAGTTGTTACGGGCATCCAACCATTCATACGCCAAGACTGGATAAAATGGCACAGGAAGGGATCAGATTAACCTCATTTTACGCAGCAGCTTCTGTTTGTACCCCTTCCCGGGCAGGCCTGATGACCGGTCGCTACCCGGTTCGGGTGGGAATGCCCGGCAATCTGGGTCCCAACTCTCCAGGTGGTCTGTCCAAAGAAGAAAAGACACTGGGAGAATTACTCAAGGGTAATGGATATAAAACAGCTGCTTTTGGCAAATGGCATCTTGGTGCTGTAGCGGGATATATGCCCACTGACCGTGGATTTGATGAGTATCTGGGTATTTTGTACAGTAATGATATGATGCCCCCCTGGGTGAATACAAAAAGACCTCTTGGCTTATATCGCAATAAACAAATGGTGGAGCATCCGGTAGATCAAACGACGCTCACCCGCCGCTACACGGATGAAGCTATTCGTGTAATTAGGGAATCCGGCGATCAGCCTTTTTTCATCTATTTGCCGCATTCCATGCCACATTTGCCGGTCTACGCATCCAGTCAGTTTAACGGCCGATCCAAAGGTGGCAGATATGGAGATGTAATTGAAGAAATCGATAATAATGTAGGAAGAATTCTGGATGCTTTGGTAAAAGAAGGAAAAGATGAAAATACACTGGTTATCTTCACGAGTGATAATGGACCCTGGCGAAATATGCCGCCAAGAATGTACACTACTGAACCGGTAGAAAAATGGCATGGAGGGACCACCGGACCACTTAGGGGTGCCAAAGCTACTTCTTATGAAGGTGGTTATCGGGTGCCCTGCATTATTCGCTTTCCGGGTAAAATACCTTCTGGTCAGGTCAGTGCTGAAATGGCTTCTACGATGGACTTAACTGCTACCATCTTAAAACTAACCAATACACCTTTACCGGAAAAGAAGCTGGATGGAAAGGACCTTTGGAGACTTTTAACGCTGGGTTCCCCCTCCCCCCGACCTTTCTTTCATTATTTTTCTGGAAGGCGACTGGATGGTGTAAGAGATGCTGTCTGGAAGATCAGGATTGCTCAGCCTGCCGATGGCTGGAACTCTCCGGAATTGCAAAGAGGAAAAAAGTTAAAGATTCAACTGGAATTATTCAATCTAAGGGATGATCCCTATGAGCAGTTCGATCAGTCCGAAACTTATCCGGAAGTGGTTGCCCGACTGCGGGGAGAAATGAAAAGAATGGCAGATGAAATTGGTGCACAGTTAGCGGATTTTCCTGAATAATAATTAATCTGGTGAACAAAATTAACTTTAAGAAATAATCTTGCCATCTACGGTGGCTATTTTAAGGGGGTTTAAAGGCTATTATTTACAAAATAAAACTGAAAAAATGTCCAACTTTATTCAGTCTTCTCTGCTATCCTTTTTAATGGTTCTATTAGGTATTCCTTTACAGGGCTCCCCGGTTAAGATTGGGTTGGGGAAGGTGGACATCAGTCCGCCTGTTGGCTCCCCGATGGCAGGATATGGAGCGCGAAAAGGGGTAGTTGAATCTGTTCATGATCCCTTGTATGCCAAAGCGATGCTTATGGAGAGTGATGATCAACGAATCGCGCTGATCACCTTTGATCTGCGACGAATGGCCTCACCCCGATTAATTCGGGAGATAAAAGCAATGGGCTATGACCAGGTACTGCTGACCAGTTCCCATACCCATTCAGGTCCCAATGCCGATCTGTTTGATTTTCCATCCAAAGATCAGTCTTACCGTTTGCAAATGGAAGATAAAGTCCTGGCAATGGTAAGAGAAGCCCGAAAAACACTTTTTTCTGCCTATATCGGTGTATCAGGCGGGACTGTTTATCTGGGACACAACCGCCGATTGGTTAAAGAAAATGGTGAAGTGATTATGAGGTGGCGCAATGAAGAGCGTAAGCCGACGCATCCTGTAGACCCAACCTTGACGACCATTCGAATAGAGGATTTCGATGGGAATACGAGAGCCTTAATGGTTCATTATGCCTGTCACCCCGTAGTATTGGGACCGGATAACCTGGCGGTCTCTGCTGATTTTCCGGGTGCCATGCGAAGAGCTGTCAATGAAAAATTGGGAGATGAGGTGGAAGTTTTTTTTCTCCAGGGAGCCGCCGGGGATATTAACCCCTTTGAAGACAAACAACCACTCGACCAGGACGGCTTTGCTGTAATGGAGAAAGTCGGACAAAAATTAGCCACAGCGGTACTTGAATTAAATCAAGGACTAAACGGGAAAACCGAACCCTTTAAAAGGTTGCAGGTTAGGGAAAAAGAATTGGAATTTGAACACCGGTGGTTTAAAAATAAAACCGTGGGGATTCATCTGACTACGATTTTAATGAATGAACAACTGGCATTTGCCGGTTTTCCAGGAGAAGTATTTGTGGCCTTACAAATGAATTTGAGCGATCGTTCACCCATCAATCATACCTTGATGCTGGGATATACCATTAGCGGTATGCATGAATGGCCGGATTATATCCCCACCCGACAGGCAGCAGTAGAGGGCGGATATGGTGCCGGGTACCGAACGCATATTGAAGTAGGCGCCGGAGAAATAATGGTTGATCAGGCAATTATCAGTCTCTACAAAATGCTTGGTAAACTGGATTTTGATAAAAATGGATTTTGATCGGATCAAATCTTTACCGATCCTTTTGTCCCTGATCTTCACTCAAGGTAAAGGAATAAATGTAATTCCCTTTAAAAAATAAAAAAATGAAATTTCTCCCTTTTTATATTGGCTTTTATTGTTTTTTCCTCTTTTCTACAATTGAAATATCTGCTCAATCTACCTTACAAGTAGGGTTGAACCAGGTGACGATGAAAATACCGCCCGGACTACCCATGTGGGGCTACCTTCCTGCCCGCCCTGGTACAGGTACTTTGGATTCCCTCTATGCCCGGATATTTTACCTGGAAGAGGGAGAAAAAAATGTAGCCCTGGTGCAACTGGATCTGGGGCGTACTTTTGGGGCAGCGCAAATGGATCGCATTCGAAAAAAAGTAAAGGATCAGGCTAAGGTTCAACAGGTGATCTTTACGGCGACCCATACCCATTCAGGTCCCTATGTACACGATAATTACGAGAATGACAGCCCGCCCGCCTGGGAGTTGCAGATATTGGAAGATATTTCAACTGGAATCATTGAAGCAAGTCAGTCTGCCTTTTCGGCTAAATTAGGATATGGAAGTGGTCGGGCGAATATTGGCTTCAACCGCCGTTATATGAAAACGGATGGAAGTATAAAAATGCTTTGGTCCAATCCGACCAAAATAAGTACCTATCCGGTTGATCCGGAAGTACAGGTACTCCGCATTGATGATGAAAAGGGACAAACCAGAGGAATCATTGTAGGCCATGCCTGCCATCCGGTCGTATTCGGGCCGGATAATCAGCAATATTCAGCTGATTTTCCAGGGGCAATGGCTGCCTATGTCAGTGGGCAGTTTTCCGGAAATCCCCTGGTTGCTTTTTTCCAGGGAGGATGTGGAGATATTAATCCGTATATGGATAAAAGAAGATTGGAAGAAAATGCGGTTCATATTATGAAAAAGGCAGGTGTCGAATTGGGCAAAGAGGTGGTGAAAGTAGTTAATTCTATAGCGGTACTCCCGCCGCAAGCTGAGGCACTTCAGGTGCAACTGGACACCCTTTATTTTAAGGATAAACTCGATGCCGGCAAAAATTATGAAGCCATACTATCTGTTTTGCTTTTAAATGGGGTAAGCTGTTTTTTAGGTTATCCGGGAGAACCCTTTGTAGAATTTCAGCTCGAATGGAAAAGACAGGCAGGGATGCCCGCTTTTTTTATGGGCTACACCAATGGCTATCTGCGCTATTTTCCTACAATCCGGGCCACTGTCGAAGGTGGTTATGGAGCCCGCGGCCCCATGGTGGTAGTTGAAACCGGAGCCGGCGAGCGTTTGTTGCACAGAGGTCTCAATATATTATACCATCTGACAGGGAAGTTGTCCCGACAGCAAAGGCGGTAAAAGTCTAAACGTATTTCAATTCAATTCATTGCTATAAAATTTTATGCATGTTTAAAATAAAAGTTTTGTTTGTGGTGCTATGTGGTCTGATCTGGTCCTGTAATAGCCAACCCGCCAATTCCGGAAAAGAAAAGACGGTTCAACAAGAACCCGGCCAAGCTACTCCTATTGATTTTCCGGCTATTGCGAATAAATTAATCCAGCAGGCTGATCTTCAACCGGGGGAAAAGGTAATGATGGTTGGCAAATCCGGTCGATTTGATGGGCTGGTTCCCCTGCTGAAAAAAGAAATCCTGGAAAAGAAGGCGATTTACCTCGGCACCTTTGAGGTAACTCCCGGCGCTCCTAATAAATGGGAAACAGAATTTACTTCCGGGGCAGCCTCGCTTGACCGGGCGCCATTGACTGAATATTTACAATCTGTCGATTTGGGAATTATGCTTCCCGGTGCCACCCCTGCTGATTTGCCTTATGCGGCGATGCAGGATCTTTTATGGACCGGAAAAGGCAGAACCATTCACTTTCACTGGGAAGGCGCCTATGACCTGGATGGAAATCCTATCTCGGTCAATTCGGAAATTGATGCTTTTTACCAAAAAGTAGTATTAGAGACCGATTATGCAGCACTTGCAAAGAAACAGCAGCAGTTTGAAAATGCCATGAGAGGAGCACGGATACGCGTTACCACACCCGCGGGAACAGATATTGTTTTCGAGATCGGCGATCGGCCGGTTACCCGTCAGGATGGAGACGTCACCGCCAAAAGAATGAAAACAGCCCGTAACCTGATAGATCGGGAAATAGAATTGCCGGCAGGAGCGATCCGGGTGGCGCCTGTTGAAAGTTCTGTTAACGGATCCATTGCTTTTCCACCTTCAGAATGGGGCGGGCAAAAAGTTGAAGGATTAATCATGCATTTTAAAAATGGCAAATTGAGTGAGTTTAGCTGTATTAAAGGCAGATCAGGTGTAGAAAATGTATTGGAAGAAGCTGGGGAATCTGCCCGGTCTTTTCGCGAATTTGCTTTGGGCTTTAATCCGGACCTGTCAATATCGGCTGCCGGTGGTAAATGGATTCCTTACTATGGATATGGGGCAGGTGTCGTGCGCTTGTCACTGGGGGACAACCGGGAGTTGGGGGGCAATGTAGGCGGTGGATTTGTCAGGTGGAATTTCTTTAATGATGCTACCGTCCGGATAGGGAATACAACCTGGGTAAAAGATGGGGTTTTATTGGAAGTTAATATAAATTAATTTTGTTTTGGTAAATTTTCCAAAAATTCAAAAAAAATCTGTTGTTTTGAGAAAAAAAGCAATGAAACCACTATCCATTGTCTCCTGCCTTTTTTTTAGCTTTCTTTTTTATAATTGTGTAACAACAACAAATGTTGTCGCTCAAAATCCGGACCAGTCTGCTTTTGCCTGGCCGGACGGAAAAAAAGTGGCTATCAGTCTTAGTTTTGACGATGCCCGTCTTTCGAATATAGATGTCGGATTACCATTATTCAAGAAACACGGGGTTCAGGTGACCTATTATGTGGTAACGGATGGAATGAAGCCTCGAATGGCTGGCTGGAAACAGGCAGTCAAGGATGGGCATGAAATAGGAAATCACACGATACATCATCCCTGCACCGGTAATTTTCAATGGTCGAGAAACAAAGCACTTGAAGAATATACCCTCGACATGATGCGATCGGAATTGATTGAAGCCAATCAACAGATCGAAACTTTACTGGGGGTGACTCCTGTCTCCTTTGCTTATACCTGTGGTCAGAACTATGTAGGTCGTGGACTGGACACCAGAAGCTATGTTCCATTAATAGCGGAGCTGTTTACTTCCGGCAGAGGATGGCTGGATGAAAATGTGAATGATCCGGAATATGCCGATTTTGCTCAATTGCTGGGCATGGAAAGTGACGGAAAAGATTTTGAAAAAGATATTTTACCATTGATCGAACAAGCTACAGCTTCCGGAAGCTGGCTATTATTAGCCGGTCACGAAATCGGAACAGGAGGTCATCAAACCACCCGGGTCGATATGCTGGAAAAATTAATTCAATATGCACAGGATCCGAAAAACGGAATCTGGCTGGCGCCTGTAGGAACCATAGCGGACTATGTAAAAAAGGAAAGGAAGGAAAGGCATCTTCAGGAATTAAAGACCGCTCTTACTTTTTGTGCTACTTTCGATAATGGATTTGATGCTGATTTTGCAAAAGGGAACAAGCGCATCTATACCGCACCTTCCTACGATTCATTATCGGTAGCCAGTCCGGGAATGAAAATTGGCGATGTCCAAATCGTCCGGGACCAGGGGATTCACGGAGGAGATGCCGTTCATTTTAAAAAGAAAACCAGACCGGTCATTTTTTACCCGTCCATGAATAATATTAATTATGATCAGGAGAATTGGGAAGGAACCATTTCTTTATGGCTCAAACTAAATCCGGAAAAGGATTTGGCACCGGGTTATACAGATCCCATCCAAATTACAGATTCAGGATATAACGATGCTGCTTTCTGGGTGGATTTTTCCAATAAAAATCCGCGTACTTTCAGAATGGGAATTTATGGTGACGTCAAGATCTGGAATCCTGATAATGTCGGACCGGATGACGATCCCAATTTTCAAAATCGCTTATTGACCGCCAAAGATCGGCCATTTAGCCGGGAGCAATGGACCCATGTTGTTTTTAGCTTTAAAGGTTTGAATACCACTACCGGAAGTGCCCATTTTTTTATAGATGGAAAGTATCAGGGGCAAAGAGAAATAAAAGAACCCTTTACCTGGGATTATGCGCAGTCAAAGATCTTTTTGGGACTAAACTACCAGGGGATGCTGGATGAGGTAAGTATATTCAACAAAGCTTTGTCAATGGAGGAGGTAAAAACGCTATATCAACTTGAAAATGGACTAAAATCTGTATTCAAATGAGTCTATAATCAACAGGAGATTGATT
>Ga0213858_10000855_pt1 | contig 14340 bp, 13 predicted proteins | sample PICome_FD_160122 | JGI IMG/M metagenome (GOLD analysis project Ga0213858, IMG submission 160122) | Coastal seawater microbial communities near Pivers Island, North Carolina, United States - PICO245 | ecosystem: Environmental > Aquatic > Marine > Coastal | place: USA: North Carolina | collected... | reverse complement strand
GATTTAATTAATTAATTACTACAAAACTAAACTAGGACCTTCTGCCCTGAAAATGGAGTAATGTTAAATTCCAAGAAAAATTGCGGTTTCAATTACGGTTTTTCCGTAACGAACTTGCTCATCTAAGAGTAATGTTTTCAAAATTTAATCAAAATTTTGGTACTGTCATGGCGTTATTTTCGGTTAAACTTTCTTTATTTATGGTCAATTTGAGGGATCGTTGACTGTCTTCTAATATACTAATAGTAATGGTTTGAGCGTTTTCTGGTAATAATTCTGAGATACGTTCTGGCCATTCCATAAATATCCAATGATCTGAAGATAGATAATCTTCTATACCAAAATTGTAGGCTTCTTCAATCGATTCAATTCTGTAAAAATCAAAGTGATAAATCTTATCTTCTGGCAATTGATATTCATTAACAATTGAAAATGTTGGGCTGGTAGCTTCATCAGTACTTTGCATTGCTTTAAGCATCGCGTTAATCAATGTCGTTTTACCAGCACCCATATTTCCATAAAACAAAACAATTTTAGAATCCAAATGTGCCAAAATCTGTTCTGCAATAGAGTTGATATTTTCTATATGATATGTGAATTCAATATTATTCAATGTTGTTGGACATTTTATTGAGCACAATTATAGGTATAAATATTTAGAAATCCTAGAAAAAAGTGTATTTCATCGGATATTTATGCTTTTTACGGATTTATTTAGGGTCTAACACTACAAACGGAATAATCATTTCTTCTAGAGAAACGCCTCCATGTTGGTATGTATTTCTGTAATAACTCACATAGTGGTTAAAGTTGTTAGGATATGCTAAAAACATATCACCTTTTGCAAAAATAAATGAACTACTCATTGTTAATGCAGGCAAATGAATGCTTTTTGGATCTTTTATTGCTAAGACATCTTTATCTTGATAAGTTAGGCTTCGGCCAGTTTTGTAACGAAGGTTCAAACTTGTATCTCTATCTCCAATAACTTTAGATGGTGCTTTTACATTTATGGTACCATGATCAGTTGTCAAAATCAATTTGAATCCAAGTTGTTGAGAAAGTTGTATCATTTCTAGCAATGGCGAATTTTTAAACCAACTTACAGTGAGTGATCTGTAGGCTTTATCATTTGAAGCTAATTCCTTGACTACTTCCATTTCTGTTTTAGAATGAGAAAGCATATCTACAAAATTGTAGACAATAACGGTAAGATCATTGTCTTTTAATGACCTGAAATTCTCTACTAATTTCTTACCTGATTTTAAATTAGTAATCTTATGATATTCGTATTTAAGGTGATTTAGCCCCAACCGTTTTATTTGCTCTCTTAAAAATTCATTCTCGTACATGTTTTTACCACCTTCGTCCGTGTCGTTTTTCCAATATTGAGGATACAATTTTTCCATATCTTCGGGCATTAGCCCTGAAAAAATTGCATTTCGTGCATATTGGGTTGCAGTTGGTAAAATACTGAAGAACGGTAACTCTGAGGCTTTCTTATAATAATTGTTGACAATAGGTTCAAAGGCCTTCCATTGATCATATCGCAAATTATCGATAACAACCATAAGTGTTGGTTGTTTGTCACTTAATTCTGGGACCACTTTATACCTAAATAATGTGTGAGACATTATTGGTGCATCTGTATTTGGTTTAAACCAATCTGAATAATTTTTTTCAATAAACTTCCCAAACTGAGAATTTGCTTCATTTTTTTGAGATTCTAAAATATCGGTCATACCAATATCTTCAATATCTTCAAGTTGTAACTCCCAATAAAGTAGTTTTTGGTATAGTTCTATCCACTCTTCATAAGAATTCACCATAGATAAATCCAAAGCAATTTTTCTAAACTCTTGCTGATAGTTAGATGTAGTCTTCTCAGAAATTAAACGCGAGTGATCCAAATTCTTCTTTAAACTCAATAAGATTTGATTTGGGTTGACTGGCTTAATTAAGTAATCTGCAATTTTACTACCAATTGCTTCCTCCATTATATATTCTTCTTCACTTTTTGTAATCATTACAACAGGGAGATTGGCACGACGTTCTTTAATTTCGTTTAATGTTTCCAACCCTGTTAAACCTGGCATATTTTCATCAAGGAAAACGATATCAAAATTAGTATCGTCAATAATTTCGAGTGCCTCTGTACCACTCTGACAAGTAGTAACATCATATTGTTTCTGTTTTAAAAAAAGTATATGTGGTTTAAGTAAATCTATTTCATCGTCAACCCAAAGAATATTAATCATGTTGGTGTATATTTGTTTCTTAATTAATGATTTTAAACATTTTGCCTATCAAGAATAAGCTCAAAATATTTAACGATCCAATTTACGGATTTATTACTATTCCAAATTCTTTAATTTTTGACTTAATAGAGCATAAATACTTCCAAAGGTTAAGACGAATTACGCAAATGGGACTGTCTTATTTGGTTTATCCGGGAGCACATCACACTCGTTTTCATCATGCGTTGGGTAGCATGCATTTGATGCAACAAGCGATCAATGTGCTTCGTTTTAAGGGAGTTAGTATTGCGGAAGATGAAGAGAATGGATTATTAATTGCCATTTTATTGCATGATATTGGTCATGGGCCTTTTTCTCATGCTATGGAACATAGCCTCGTGACAGACATTACCCATGAAGAAATATCACTTTATTTTATGGAGGCGTTAAATGAAGAGTTTAACGGAAGTTTAACTTTAGCCATCTCAATTTTTAAAGGAAAGTACTCTCGAAAATTTATGTGTCAGCTAATTTCTAGCCAGCTGGATATGGATAGAGCTGATTATTTGAAACGAGATAGTTTCTATACAGGCGTGGCAGAAGGAAACATAAATAGTGAACGATTAATTACAATGCTTAATGTAGTAGATGACCACCTGGTTATTGAAGAAAAAGGTATTTATAGTGTTGAAAAGTTTTTAATAGCCAGACGCTTTATGTATTGGCAAGTGTATTTGCATAAAACTGGTTTGGTGGCAGAACAATTATTAACTAGAATATTGAAACGAGCTAAGGAATTAGTCTTAGATGGAGAAGAATTGTGTTGCAGTGATGCCCTTAATCATTTCTTAAGTTTAGAAATTAATAAATCTAATTTTGATGATTCTACCTTGCAAGTTTTTGCCAAACTTGATGATTATGATATTATCTCCGCAATAAAGGAATGGCAATATCATAATGATTTTGTGCTTAGTAATCTATGTGATATGATCATAAACAGGGATTTATTAAGAATCCAAATAAAAAATAAAAGTATTAAAGTTTCAGAGTTAGTTGAGCATAAGCATGATTTAATGAATCGATATAAAATCTCTGAATTGGAGGCAGATTATTTTGTGTTTCAGGGTAAGATAACTAACCAAGCATATCAACAAAAAAAGGAGAACATAGATGTACTATATAAGAACGGAAAAATTAAAGATATTGTAAAAGCATCAGACCAGCTTAACCTTAAAGCACTAAGTAAACCGGTTACGAAACATTATATGTGCTATCCTAAGGAGAAAATGTGATACATTTTTTCTATTTTTGCGGAAAACCAGCAAATAATATCAATTAATTGAAATTCACAGCAGAACAAATAGCAGGTATTTTAGAAGGCGAAGTGGTTGGGAACCCAACTGTGGAAGTTTCAGAACTTGCAAAGATTGAAGAGGGAAAAGAAGGGACGCTTACTTTTTTAGCAAACCCAAAATATAAACCCTTCATATATTCAACAAAGGCTTCAATTACTATTGTTAATGCTGATTTTGAGACAGAAGAAGATCTTTCAACAACCCTGATTAAGGTAGATGACGCTTATGGTGCATTTACCAAGCTATTAGAGTATTACAACCAAATTAAACTTAATAAGGCTGGAGTAGAACAGCCGAGTCATATTTCTGACTCAGCGATGTTGGGTGATAATTGTTATGTTGGAGCGTTTGCATACATAGGTGATAACGTAAAATTAGGTGATAATGTAAAGATTTATCCTAGTGCATATGTAGGTGATAATGTTACAATTAGTGATAATTCTATAGTCTTTTCCGGTGGCAAAATATACTCTGAGTGTATTATTGGTAAGAATTGTGTAATTAACTCTGGTGCAATAATTGGTGCCGATGGTTTTGGTTTCGCACCAAATGAAAAGGGAGAATATTCAAAGGTTCCGCAAATAGGTAATGTTATTTTAGAGGATTTCGTTGATGTAGGAGCCGGAACCACAATTGATAGAGCGACTTTAGGATCTACGGTCATTCGAAGAGGCGTAAAATTAGACAATCAAATCCAAATAGCACATAACGTAGAAATAGGAAAAAACACTGTTATAGCCGCACAAACTGGTGTAGCGGGTTCTACAAAAATTGGAGAGAATTGTCAGATAGGTGGTCAAGTTGGTATTGTTGGGCATATTACTATTGGTAATAATGTAAAAATTCAGGCACAATCTGGTATTGGAAGACATGTAAAGGATAACGAAGTATTACAAGGATCACCAGCTTTAACATATGGTGATTACAATAAATCATATGTATACTTTAAGAACCTGCCAAAGATTGTAAAAAATATAAACGATTTAGAAAAGAAAGTCAATGGCAATAATTAAAACTGAAACAAAACAAAAGACCATTAAAAAGGAAGTAACACTGGAGGGTGTTGGCTTACATACAGGTACTGATGTTAAATTAGTTTTTAAACCTGGTCTTGAGAATTCTGGATTTATTTTTGAGCGTGTGGATTTAGAAGGGAGTCCGAAAATAGAAGCCGACGCCAACTATGTTACAAATACCCAAAGAGGAACTTGTCTTGAAAAAAATGGAGTAACAATCCAAACTTGCGAGCATGTTTTAGCAACATTGGTAGGTCTAGATATTGATAATGCAATTATAGAGCTTAATGCTTCAGAACCACCAATTATGGACGGTTCATCAAAGTTTTTTGTAGAGGCTATTGAAAAAGCCGGAATTGTTGAGCAAGAAGCCGTTAGAGAAGTGTATGAAGTAAAGCAAGTAGTTTCTTATTCAGACGAAGAATCGGGTAGTGAAATCATTTTAATGCCATCAAAAACCTATCAAGTTACAACTATGGTAGATTTTGGCACCAAAGTATTAGGTACACAAAATGCAACCATGAATGATGTATCTGATTTTAAAGGAGAAATAGCTAATGCTAGAACATTCAGCTTTTTGCACGAGCTCGAAATGTTGCTTGAACATGGTTTAATAAAAGGGGGTGATCTTAACAATGCAATTGTTTATGTTGATAAAAAATTGTCAGCTGAAACAATGGAGAGGCTAAAAGTCGCCTTTAAAAAAGATAGCATAGCTGTTAAACCTAATGGTATATTAGATAATCTAACGCTTCATTATCCTAATGAAGCAGCTCGTCATAAATTGCTGGATGTTGTTGGAGATTTGGCCTTAATTGGAACAAAAATTAGGGGTAAGGTAATTGCTAACAAACCTGGTCACTTTGTGAATACGCAATTTGCAAAGAAGATTTCTAAATTGATCAAGAATGAAAGGCGTAACAATGTACCTCAAGTTGATTTGAATTCACCTCCACTCATGGATGTAAATCAAATCATGAATATGTTGCCACATAGACAGCCTTTTTTATTGCTAGATAAGGTTTATGAGCTAACCGATAATTATGTTATCGGTATGAAGAACGTAACTATGAATGAAGAATTCTTCAAAGGTCATTTTCCTGGCGCACCTGTTATGCCAGGAGTATTAATTGTCGAAGCGATGGCACAGACTGGAGGAATATTGGTTTTAAGTACAGTTCCTGATCCTGAGAATTATTTAACGTTCTTTATGAAAATGGATAATGTAAAGTTTAAACAAAAAGTTGTACCTGGTGACACATTAATTTTTAAGTGTTCCTTGATAACTCCTATAAGAAGAGGCATATGCCATATGCAAGGTTATGCATATGCAAATGGAAAATTATGTGCTGAAGCTGAATTAATGGCCCAAATTTCTAAAGTAAAATAAAATGAATCAACCACTAGCATACGTACATCCAGGAGCAAAAATTGCTAAAAACGTTGTGATAGAGCCGTTTACAACTATTTATAATAATGTAAAAATAGGTGAAGGGACTTGGATTGGCAGTAATGTTACTATCATGGAGGGTGCAAGAATTGGAAAGAATTGTAATATTTTTCCTGGAGCTGTCATATCAGCCGTACCTCAAGATTTAAAATATAATGATGAAGATACTACTGTTGAAATAGGTGACAATGTAACAATTAGAGAATGTGTTACCATTAATCGTGGAACAACTGATAAAATGAAGACTGTTATTGGTGATAATTGTCTTATAATGGCTTATTGTCATATTGCTCATGATTGTGTTGTGGGTAACAATTGTATCTTTTCAAACAATAGTACTTTGGCCGGGCATATAACCGTAGGGGATCATGTCGTATTGGCAGGTATGACTGCAGTACATCAATTCTGTTCAATAGGCAACCATGCTTTTGTAACTGGTGGATCATTGGTAAGAAAAGATGTACCACCTTTTGTTAAGGCTGCAAGAGAACCATTATCGTATGTGGGTATCAATTCTGTTGGGTTAAGACGCAGAGGATTTAGTACTGAGAAGATTAGAGAAATTCAGAATATTTTTAGAATACTTTATCAGAAAAACTACAATAATACTCAAGCTTCAGAAATTATCGAAGCAGAAATGGAAGCGACACCTGAGCGCGATGAAATTCTTCAATTTATTAAGAATTCACACAGAGGTATAATGAAAGGGTATTTTAAATCAAATTAATAAAATAACATAACTACAATATGGCAAGTACATCAGATATTCGAAATGGATTATGTATTAAATACAATCACGATATATATAAAATCATTGAATTTTTACATGTGAAACCCGGTAAAGGTCCTGCTTTTGTGAGAACCAAACTTAAAAGTGTTACAACGGGAAAAGTAATAGATAATACATTTTCGGCTGGTCACAAAATTGATGATGTACGTGTTGAAACTCATAAATTTCAGTATTTATATAATGATGGTGAATATTATCATTTTATGAATGAATCGGATTACTCTCAGATTCAATTAACTGAAAACGCTTTAGACAGACCAGATTTAATGAAAGAAGGTGAGATTGTTACTGTTTTAATAAATACGGAAGATGACATGCCACTATCTGTAGATATGCCTGCAAGTGTAGTTTTAGAAGTAACGCACACAGAGCCGGGAGTTAAAGGTAATACTGCAACTAATGCAACTAAGCCAGCTACTGTTGAAACTGGTGCAAAAGTTAATGTTCCATTGTTTATTAATGAAGGTGATAAAATAAAAATTGAAACCGCAAAAGGCACTTATAAAGAACGTATAAAGGAATAAATGAAATTTCCTGAAGTATATACCTTAAAACAGATTGCAAATTTAATTTCATGCAAATATATTGGTGATGACAACTTCCCAATTTATGGTATCAATGAAATTCATGTTGTTGAACCAGGTGATATTGTATTTGTTGATCACCCAAAATACTATGATAAGGCTTTAGAATCAGCAGCCACTGTAGTTTTAATTAATAAAGAAATAGAGTGCCCTAAGGGTAAAGCGCTTTTAATATCTAATGATCCATTTAAGGATTTTAACAAACTTACACTTCATTTCAAACCATTCAAGTCTTCAAGTGTAGCTTTAGCTACTGATGCTGATATCGGAAAAGGTACAATTGTTCAGCCAAATTGTTTTATTGGTAATAATGTAAAAATTGGTAAAAATTGTGTTATTCATTCTAATGTAAGTATTTACGATGAAACTATAATCGGTGATAATGTTACCATACACGCAGGAACTGTTCTAGGTGCATCAGCATTTTATTATAAAAATAGACCTGAGGGGTATGATCAATTGATTTCTGGTGGTCGTGTTATAATTGAGGATAATGTAGACATTGGGGCGTTATGTACTATAGATAAAGGCGTAACTGGAGACACAACTATTGGTGAAGGGTCAAAATTAGATAACCAAATTCAAATTGGTCATGACACAGTAATTGGGAAAAAGTGTTTAATAGCTTCGCAAACTGGTATTGCTGGTTGTGTGGTTGTTGAAGACAATGTTACGATTTGGGGACAAGTAGGTATTAAAAGTGATGTAACAATTTCAAAAGGAACAGTAATATTTGCACAAGCTGGTATAAATAAAACAACCGTTGAAGGTGTAACATATTTTGGAACGCCTGCAAAAGATGCGCGTTCATTCTTTAAGGAAATGGCCTATACTAAAAAGATTCCAGAGATATTAGAATTCATCAAAAAAAATACTAATTAATTCCCTTTACATTTATGTGAAGAAGAATTATTTTTGCACTCGAAACAAATCAAACATAAAAAATATCTAAATGAGCGTATTAGTCAATAAAGATTCAAAAATTATTGTTCAAGGATTTACTGGAAGTGAAGGTACTTTCCATGCTGGTCAAATGATAGAGTATGGTACAAATGTAGTTGGAGGTGTTACACCCGGCAAAGGAGGTCAAACTCATTTAGATAGGCCTGTGTTTAATACAGTTTCTGAAGCGGTTGAAAAAGTAGGAGCAGATACAACAATAATTTTCGTACCACCAGCATTTGCTGCAGATGCTATTATGGAAGCGGCAGATGCAGGCATAAAAGTAATTATAACTATTACAGAGGGAATTCCTGTTGCAGATATGATTAAAGCTGCAGATTACATAAAGGATAAGGGTAGTCGCTTAGTAGGTCCTAATTGTCCTGGAGTAATAACACCTGGAGAAGCTAAGGTTGGTATTATGCCTGGGTTTGTATTTAAAAAAGGTAAAGTGGGTATTGTATCTAAATCCGGTACATTAACATATGAGGCTGCAGACCAGGTTGTGAAGCAAGGATTAGGAATTACTACAGCTATTGGTATAGGTGGTGATCCAATTATTGGGACAACAACTAAAGAAGCTGTGGAGTTATTAATTAAGGACCCGGAAACTAAGGCTGTTGTGATGATTGGGGAAATTGGCGGCCAGTTAGAGGCAGATGCTGCTAATTGGTATAAAAAAAGTGGAAGCAAAAAACCAGTTGTAGGTTTTATAGCTGGAGAAACTGCACCTGCAGGAAGAACTATGGGGCATGCTGGTGCCATTGTAGGAGGCAGTGATGATACTGCTCAAGCTAAAAAGAAAATTATGAGAGCATGTGGTATTCACGTAGTTGATTCGCCTGCTGAAATTGGTAAAAAAGTAGCTGAAGTTCTTTAAAACTCGGTAATTTATAAAAGTTAAAAAACCTTACAAAATCTTGTGAGGTTTTTTTATGTCGCCGTAATTTGTAATTATTATATTTGAGAGAAGTAATTAATAGATTATAAACTAACTAATCATAAAACTAATATGAAACTATTAGAAGGAAAAACCGCAATTATAACTGGTGCAAGTAGAGGAATTGGTAAAGGTATTGCTGAGGTATTTGCAGATCATGGTGCAAATGTGGCTTTCACGTATAGCTCATCTGTAGAAGCTGCAAATACTCTTGAAAAAGATTTAAATGACAAAGGTATCAAAGCCAAAGGTTATCAAAGTAATGCAGCTAGTTTTGATGAAGCACAAAAATTAGCTGAAGATGTGTTGTCTGAATTTGGATCTATTGATATACTGGTAAATAATGCTGGTATTACAAAAGACAATTTATTAATGCGAATGGGTGAGGAGGATTTCGACCAAGTAATTGAGGTAAACCTCAAATCTGTTTTTAATATGACAAAGGCTGTACAACGTACTATGTTAAAGCAGCGAAAAGGATCAATCATAAATATGAGTTCTGTTGTAGGAGTGAAAGGTAATGCTGGCCAGACAAATTATGCGGCTTCTAAGGCTGGTATTATTGGTTTTTCTAAGTCTGTTGCATTAGAGCTTGGTTCTAGGAATATTAGAAGTAATGTTATAGCTCCAGGGTTTATAGAAACTGAAATGACCGCTAGGCTCGATGAAGAAACAGTAAAAGGTTGGCGCGCAGCAATACCATTAAAACGAGGTGGAACACCAGAGGATATAGCAAACGCATGTGTTTATCTAGCTAGTGATCTAAGCTCATATGTTACAGGTCAAACATTAAATGTTGATGGTGGTATGCTAACTTAAAATAGGCATGTAGTCTTCTATTTATATGACTACACAATTATGCAGACAGAAACGATTATATATATAATTATTGCTGGTATAGCAGCGCTTTCATTAGCGCTGTTTCAGTATAAATATAAATCGAAAATCAAAGGAGCTCTAAGATATGTATTGTTTAGTTTAAGAGCTTTGGCAACATTTGGAATTTTACTTTTACTGATAAATCCAAAGTTTGAATCCACTACATATTTTAATGAAAAACCAACATTGGTCATTGCTTTAGATAATTCTGAATCTATTAAATATTTAGAACAAGATTCTGTAGCTTCAGTAGTTGTTGGAAAGATTTTGGAAAACCAAAAAATTAAGCAACAGTTTAATGTCGATCAATATAGCTTTGGAAAAAACATAGAAGTTTTTGATAGTATTTCATTTTCTGAGCGGCAATCTAATATTTCAGAAGCCTTAAAACAATTACAAGAGATTTATAAAAATAAAACAGCACCCATTGTATTTATTTCAGATGGAAATCAAACTCTTGGATTAGATTATAGTTATGTATCTAATGTATTCAATCAACCTGTTTATCCTTTGATTTTGGGAGACTCAACGGTTTATTCAGATTTAAGAATTAAGCAACTTAACGTTAACAGGTATACATTTTTAAAGAATCGTTTTCCGGTAGAAATAATTTTAAGATATACAGGTGAGGAATATGTAAATTCTGAACTAAAGATTTGGAGAGGTAATTCAGTTGTATTTAGAAAGCAACTTCAATTTGATAATATTAAGACTTCAGAAATAGTTAATACAACCTTACTTGCTAATAGTTTAGGGATAAAAACATTTAGGGTTGAAATAGTTCCGTTGGGTCAAGAAAAAAACAAAATTAATAATTATAAAAATTTTGCTATTGAGGTCATTGACCAGAAGACAAATATTGCCATAGTGTACGATCAATTACATCCGGATTTAGGTGTGCTTAAAAAGGCAATAGAAAGTAATGAACAGAGAAGTGTAAGTATTTTAAAACCTAATGAATATTTAACTCATATAGATAAATTTCAATTAGTTATATTATATCAACCAAATAATAACTTTAATAAAATTCTTAATGAAATAAAGCGCCAGAATTTAAATACATTTATAATTACTGGATCTGGTACTGATTATGAGTTTATTAATAATACACATTTAAAAGTTTTATGGGAAATATCAAGCCAGACTGAAGATTTTCAACCAGAATTAAACAGAAATTTCAACTCATTTATAATTGACAACATAACATTTGAGGATTATCCACCATTAAAATCAGAATTTGGCGGATTTAATTTCTTGGTTCCGGCAGATGTGATTTTGTATAAGACAGTAAATGGCATAAATGCTGGTGATGCCATGTTGGCAACCTATGCCTTTGATAATATGAAACATGCCGTTTTAGTTGGCGAAGGTATTTGGCGCTGGAGAGCCCAAACATATATAGACACGGAAAGCTTTACGGATTTTGACAATTTTATTGGAAAACTCATTCAATACTTGAGTTCCAACAAAAAACGAAGAAGATTAAATGTGGACTATAAATCATTTTATAACGGAAATGACGATGTTATTATATCAGCGCAGTACTTCAATGAAAATTATGAATTTGATGCCAAAGCCTCATTGAATATTCAATTAAAAAATAATGATACTTCTGAATCTAGGGAAATACCACTTTTATTAGATGGTTCAAACTATACTGTAGACTTGAGTGGTATTGATGCAGGAGAGTATGATTTTAGAATTTTTCATAGTGCTGAAGCAATATCCTTTTCAGGTCAGATTAGAATATTAGACTATAATGTTGAACAGCAGTTTCTAAATGCAGATATCAGTAAATTAAATTTACTTGCTGAGAATACAAATGGTAAGGTTTATTACCCTTCAGAATCAGCCTTATTTATAGATGAATTATTAAAAGATAATAGATATTCAACTATTCAAAAAAGCACTAAAAATATTGTACCTTTGATAGACTTGAAATATCTGCTTGGTTTTATAGCGTTATGCCTATTTGCTGAGTGGTTTATGAGAAAATATAACGGTTTAATTTAAATAAAAGTTAGAAATGGAGAAGTTACCTAAGATTGGATTACCGATTTTAATCGGATTAATATTTTTAATAATAGTGGTTGCAAAATCTGCAGTTACAATTGGTTCGGGTGAATCAGGTGTTTTATATAAAACATTTGATGGTGGTGTAGTTACTGATGAACCACCGTTAGGTGAAGGCTTTCATATTGTGGCACCTTGGAACAAAGTATATGTTTACGAAGTACGTCAACAAGAATTATTTGAAAAAATGAAAGTGTTATCTTCAAATGGTCTTGAAATACAGATTGATGCTTCTGCATGGTATCAACCAGTTCAAAGTCAGTTAGGTAATTTGCATCAAACTATTGGAGAGAATTATTTACAACGTGTTATACAACCAGCGATTCGTAGCGCAGCTAGAAGTGTTATTGGACGCTATACACCAGATGATTTATATTCAACCAAGCGTGATGCTATTCAGGTTGAAATCTATGAGGAAACAAAGAAAATACTTGATAAACAATACGTTCAATTAAATGAGGTTTTAGTTCGAGATGTCACTTTACCACCGACAATCAAAGAAGCTATTGAGCGTAAGTTAAAACAGGAGCAAGAATCTTTAGAATATGAATTTAGATTAGTCTCCGCAGCCAAGCAAGCTGAAGAAAGGATTATTGAAGCAGAAGGAAAAGCAGAATCAAATAGAATTCTAAGTGCATCATTAACAGATAAGATACTTCAAGATAAAGGCATAGAAGCTACTATTAAACTATCAGAATCAAATAATAGTAAAGTTATTGTTATTGGCTCAGGCGATAGTGGCATGCCAATTATTTTAGGTAACCAATAGCTGGTTCAAATTAATGATATAATTGAAAGTTTTATATTTTAGAAGTCGGTTAACGAAAATAACCGGCTTTTTTTTAAAATAAACCTATATGACTTCTGGCAATATTTGTATTGTTTCTGGCCATTATCCGAAGGGTGTTTTCTTCACAGAATTAACTAAAAAGCTCTTAATTGAATACTGCAAAAATCATAATTACGAATTGTATTATGACGCTGAAACAGAGGTGCCTTTGGAAGTTTCTGAACTACATTTTAGGCGCTGTTTAATTCTCTGTAAAGCACAAGAAAAATTTCCTAATGTGGAGTGGTATATTTGGTTAGATACCGATATATATCCAAAAATGTTAAGCAAACCTATTGAATCCTGTATAGACTTAAGTGATTTCCGTGTACTTTATCATCTTTTTCACGAAAAGCCTTGGGATTATCCAGTTAATACAGGGGTAAAAATTGTTAATCGCAAAGCCATTCATTTAGAAAAAGAGGTGTATTCTAAAAGATTTAATTGTCCCTTTCCTTTTGAGCAAAAAATAATGGCCGATTATATTTTACCAAAATATAGAGAACAAATTAAAATACATGACCCCAATCAACTCAATTGTATTTATGGTCTTCATAATATGGATGAGGCATTATTTTTACATGTCTGCAATAAAACGGAATTAGAAAGAAATTTAATTATCTTAAATGAAAATATAACTTATTTTAAAAATGATGCGGATGTCATGAAAAATAAATATTACAGATATTACTACTATTATAGACTTCTAGCGCTTTGGCATAAAGCAAAATTAAAGTATAAAACCTTCAAGAAACTCCTGCTGAATGGCGAATTTAAAGTTATTCTCAAAAATATGAGATGGTCTAGAGAAAATAATCAATTTATGTAAATTTTATAATTTTAATTAATAGTCATAATTAAATATTAATTACTTTTGTCATATGAAGAAGCTTATACATCATCGTTTTCAATTAGTCGCTCAGGCGAGGTAATGATGTGTTGATTAGATTCAAAATATTAAAAAAACCCGTTTGAGAATATCAAGCGGGTTTTTTTATGAACTAAAGCGATGTTCTCAGATCAACTAAAAAAGAAATGAATAAATTAAAAATTGCGGTACAAAAGTCTGGAAGACTAAACGAAGATTCTTTAAGAATATTAAAACAAATTGGGATTTCGATTGATAATGGTAAGGATCAATTAAAAGCCTCTGCTCGAAACTTCCCTTTAGAGGTCTTTTACCTTAGAAATGGAGATATTCCTCAATATCTAAAGGATGGCGTCGTAGATGCAGCTATAATCGGT
>Ga0213858_10000853_pt1 | contig 14345 bp, 13 predicted proteins | sample PICome_FD_160122 | JGI IMG/M metagenome (GOLD analysis project Ga0213858, IMG submission 160122) | Coastal seawater microbial communities near Pivers Island, North Carolina, United States - PICO245 | ecosystem: Environmental > Aquatic > Marine > Coastal | place: USA: North Carolina | collected... | reverse complement strand
CACCAGGGCGGCACCGGGCATCGGTTCCGGCAGCGGACTGAGGGAATCGCCCAGGTGGATGACCGCCTGGGCGCCCACAGCCACGCCGATCAGCACCACCACGCCACCGACCCCGCGCCAGACCAGAGGCCAGTGCCAGCCAAGGGCATGAAGCGATGGTTCCGGTGGCAGTGCGTGGGCAGCGATCAGGGTCATCTGGGCGAGCACCCACCATTCACCGTGGCGGTTATCGCGCAGGCCGGCCCAGCTGAAGCCCCAGCGCGTGAGCCGTTCCTGCAGAGGGTTGGGGTGGGTCATCGCGAACCTGCCGGGATGGCTTCGCTGTCAGCCTGGCTCGGTTTGCACCAGAGCCCAAGCCATGCATCACTGCGCTGCGCCACCGAGCCCTGGACCGGCTCCCAGATCACGCCGGTGAAGCCGATCTGCGACCAGCTCGCCGCCAGTTGCTCCGCTTCGCTGCCGTAGGGCTGGCCACCGGGCCGGTCATGGCAGAAAAACACCCCAAGCAACCATCCCCCCGGCTCCAGCAGGCGATCGACCGTGCTGCGGTAGAGGTCGCGTTGGCTGGGATCCATGGCGCAGAAGCAGGTGTGCTCCACCACGCCGCTGAGGCTGTGGGTCTCCAGACCGGCTGTGTCCAGGGCGGCTTCATGGCCGCGCCCGCAACCGGGCACCAGCACCGTCCCAGTGGGCTTGGGTGCCAGGGGGTGCTGCTCGAGAAAGGCTTGCAGCGGTGGCGCTGCCATGCCCAGCTCCCAGCGGTCCGTGCCCTGCCGATAGCGCGAATCCCATGACTGCGGCTGGCGCCTATCGGTCATGACCAAACCATTGGTGTTGAGACGTTGGGGTTCATTGTGAGGCGCTCGCCACCAGCTCCACGGTCATGTGATGGGCCACATCCCGGCGCAGCATGAACTCGAGGAAGCCGTTGGCGAGGTGCAGAAGGCCCCCTGGGGCGCCAAGCCTGAGCACCTCCAGTTCAGAGCTGATCTGGATTCCCATGGCGGCGAGGCGGCTGCGGCACTCGGGCTGCTGGGGCAGGGAGTGAATGCGGACCCGCTGGCCGGCGCGCGCCTGGCTGAGGGGGATGAGGGTGGTGGGCTTGGTCATGCCGTGATCATACCGCTATTGCGAATCACTTTCGCTACAACGCAACTGTTGTTTCGAGATTCTGTCGTTGGCTTCGAGGGCGTCCCGCAGCTTCCTGCGAGCCCTGTTCAGTCGTCGTGTCATCGCCGTGGCGCTGATGGCACTTTCTGTTGCCATCGCCTTGGTGGTGTGTTGCTTCACCACTTGCCGTTCCAATAGGGCCAGCTCCTCCGGAAGGGCCGCTGCCAGCCGATCCAACAGCAGGTTGCGTTCCAGGGTCTCGAGTGGATCGCTGGCCGCACCACTCAACCGTTCGGCCAGTCCTGAACCCTCGCGCTCCTGGTCCCCTCCCGCGGCATCGATGCTGCGGGTTCTCGCTTGATGCACCAGGGTCAGCACCGATTGCACCCCCTCAGGGGTGGTGTGCCATTGCTCACAGAATTGCTCCAGGTTCTGGCCGGGCGGACGCAGATTCCAGCGCCTCTCCAGGTCTTGCACATGGGCCGGAAGCCGAATCGTGTGTGCCTGCCCCTGAATCAGGCGATGCACCGATTGGCGACACCACCACACCGCATAGGTGCTGAAGCTGCACCCCCGTTCCGGATCGAAGCGTTGCGCCGCGGTGTGCAGCCCGATGATCGCCTCCTGAATCAGGTCGGCAAAGTCCAAGCTCGATCCCTGGCCCAAGCGCGGCATGAAACCGCGGGCGATCGCCACCGCCAGACGGACGTTGCCGCTCATCAGGCGTTGGCAGGCCCGTTGACCGGCTCGAGCCTGAGATCGAGAGGCGCCCTCCGCCTGACCCTGCCGGATCAGCCGCGCAAGGTGGAGTTGCTCCGCCTTGGTGGGGATCGGCTGGCGACCAGCTCCGTTGAGGATCAGGGTCACAGCTCCATCGCGCATCGGTTGGGCCGGGTGAACGTTGGCCATGTCTTAGGCCGATCGCAGCGCCACACTCCTCTCGCTGCAGATCCACTGCAAGGACTGCGCAGAGCTCGCTGATCGGCCATCACGAACCCATCGTTCAATCAGTGGGCTGAGGGGCGGTGTCATCTGAACTTGTGCTGCCGCTCGATGCGGTGGGGCACGATGCGATCGCGATCGTGGGTGGCAAAAGCGCTTCGCTCGGGGAGATGCGCCGATGCTTGAGCGCTGAAGGCATCCGCGTGCCCGATGGATTCACCACCACAGCCGAGGCCTATCGCCTGCTGCTGGAGGTTGGGGCGTTGCAGCGTCCCTTGGAGGAGCTGCTCGGGAATCTGGATGTGCAGGATCTTTCGGCACTACAGGCAGCTGGCTCTTCGGCCCGGGCTCTGGTGCAACACACGCCCCTGCCACCAGCTTTGGTTGAGGCGATTCTCGACGCCTACCGGGCCATGGGCCGGCCTGCGGTGGCGGTGCGCTCCAGTGCCACCGCCGAAGACCTGCCGGAGGCCTCCTTCGCGGGGCAGCAGGACACCATCCTCAATGTGCAGGGCGACGAGGCCCTGCTGGAAGCCTGCCGGCATTGTTATGGATCCCTGTTCACCGATCGAGCGATCGCCTACCGCCAGCTGCATGGCTTTGATCCCTTGCAGGTGGCCCTGGCGATCGTGGTGCAACGCATGGTGCGGGCCGATCGCGGCTGTTCCGGGGTGATGTTCACCCTCGACACTGAGTCGGGCTTCACCGATGTGGTGTTGCTCAATGCGGCTTACGGCCTGGGCGAAACAGTGGTGCAGGGGGATGTCAACCCAGACGAGATCCTCGTCTTCAAGCCCACCCTTGCCCAGGGATTTCCAGCCATCCTCAGCCGGCGTCGCGGCACCAAGGCCCGGCGGCGTGTTCTCGATGCCAGCGGTTGCATCCGGCTCGAATCCGTGCCGGAGGATCTACAGCGCCGCTTTGCCCTCTCGCGTGACGAGGTGCTGCAGCTCAGTCGCTGGGCCTGTCGGATCGAAGCGCATCTGAGCGCCCAGCGCGGCCAGCCCACTCCCCTCGATCTCGAATGGGCCAAGGATGGCGACAGCGGTGAACTGTTCATTCTTCAGGCGCGTCCGGAAACGGTTCAGGCCAGGCGCCCGGCCACCGTGTTGCGCCGTTGGGTGCTCGATGACGGCGGTGGCGAGCCGATCTGTCTCGGGCGTGCGATCGGCGCTGGTGTGTGCAGTGGTCAGGCCCGTGTGTTGCACGCACCAGAGGAGATGGAAACGTTTCAGGAGGGTGAAGTGTTGGTGACCACCCGCACCGACCCCGACTGGGAACCGATTCTTCAGCGCGCCGCCGCTGTTGTCACCGATCGCGGTGGGCGCACCTGCCATGCGGCCATCCTGGCGCGGGAGCTTGGGCTGCCAGCGATCGTGGGCACTGGTGATGGCACCTCGCGCATTCAGCCCGGTCAACTGGTCACCGTGAGCTGCTGTGAGGGAGATGAGGGGCTGGTGTATCGCGGTGCCGTGCCCTTCCACGTGGAGGAAAGGGATCTGGGTGATCTCCCTCCAACCCGCACCCGCATTCTGATGAATGTGGCCAACCCGGAGGAGGCCTTCCGCTTGGCGGCGATTCCCTGTGATGGAGTCGGCCTGGCCCGACTGGAATTTGTGATTGCGCATCAGATCGGGGTCCATCCCATGGCCCTGCTCCATCCCGAGCGTGTGGCGGATCCACACGAACGGCACTTGATCGCGGCTCGGCTGGCCGAGGCTTCCGATCCGGTGGAGGGGTATCGCACCCAATTGGTCGAGGGAGTCGGTCGGTTGGCGGCAGCGTTCTACCCCCAGCCGGTGTTGGTGCGCTTTTCCGATTTCAAAAGCAATGAATATGCCCATCTCCTCGGCGGGCGCGTCTTCGAACCCGAGGAAGACAATCCGATGCTTGGCTGGCGTGGCGCCCTGCGTTACACCTCTCCGGGATTTCGGGAGGCCTTTGCGCTGGAGTGTCAGGCGATCCTGCAGGCAAGGGAGACGTTGGGACTGACCAACCTGATTCCGATGGTGCCCTTCTGCCGCACACCTCAGGAAGGCGATCGGGTGCTTGCGGCGATGGCAGAGCAGGGATTGGTGCGTGGTCGTGATGGTCTGCAGGTGTATGTGATGTGTGAGTTGCCTGCCAATGCCATGAGCGCGGATGCGCTGGCCCAGCGGTTTGATGGCTTTTCGATTGGCTCCAACGATCTCACCCAGCTCACCCTGGGGTTGGATCGTGATTCCGCTGCCGTTGCGCCCTGGTTTGATGAACGCGATCCAGCGGTGTTGGCGATGATGCAACTGTTGATCCGGGCGGCCAAGCGCTGCGGCAAACCGGTGGGGATCTGCGGACAGGCACCGAGTGACCATCCGGCTTTGGCTGAATTTCTGGTGCGGGAAGGCATCGATTCGATCAGCCTCAACCCGGATGCAGTGCTGCGGATGCGACTCAAGGTGGCCACGATTGAGGCGGCGCAGGCCATGTGCTGATGCGCATCCGCGGCAATCATGCAGCAACGATGCAGCACTGTTCACTGCTGACATTGTCACCGGAATATCGGACGTCAGTGTGGGAAAAACCTGCTTAATGTTCCGGTGGTATGGGTTTCAATGGCGGCTGTTGCCCTGCTCCTCCTGGTGGTGGTGCTTCTAATGCACAATCGTCGCCTGCAGGTCTCTCATCTACGCCAGAAGTCTTTGCTGGAAGCCAAGTTGGAGCGAGGTCTTCAGGCCTCAGCTCTGGCCCATGAATTACGTCAGCCTCTGAGTTATCTGCTGATGCAGAGCCGTTTGATGCAATCTCGGGTGGAAGGCGGTTCTGCTGATCCTATGGCTGTGCTGGAAGGAGTTGAGAATCTGCAGCGTTCAGCGCAGCAGATCCATCAATTAATCGACACGATCACAGCGTTGCTGCGTGGTCAGCCAGGCCAGAGAGAACCTGTGGATCTGGTGGCCCTGGTGCAGGAGTTGCTTGCTAGTTTTTGTGCTGAACGCAGCTTGCGCCAGATTCAGTTGCATCTGGATCTTCCTGCTGAGCCTGTGGTTCTGGAGCTGAATAAAGCCCAGATCAGCATCGCGATCCGTAATCTGTTGATGAATGCACAGCAGGCGCTGCTCGACGTGGAACCTCAGCATCGCCATCTAGCGGTAACTCTTGATCAGAAAGCTGAACAGGTTCAGTTGCAGGTGGCCGATAGTGGGCCTGGCTTGCCCAGCCACTCCATACGTGAGTTGGTGATGAACAGTTCGACAGCAGGCGGCATGGGCTTGGGCCTGTTTACGGTGCATGCCATTGCGAAGCAACATCAAGGCCGATTGACGCTGGGGCGATCGCAGGCACTCAGGGGAGCTGAGTGTTCCCTTTGGTTCCAGCCCTGTTCTGTTGATTCAGGCACCAGCATCGATAGAGCGTTGCCAGGCGCACCAGTTGGGATCCACTGACACCGAGCGTGGTCGCGACCTGTTTTCGGTAAGTCTTCACGGTGGTTTCTTTCAGGTTTAACGATCGGGCAATTTCCTTGTTCAGCAGCCCATTGCCGAGGGCTTTCATCAAACGCTGTTCCCTTGGTGCAAGTGCCTGGACGCGCTGCAGCTGATCCACCGTGAGGTTGATCGCCGGAGCGCCATGCTGTGCCCGCCAAAGTTGCAGGATGTTCAGCAGTTGCTCCCATCCCTGAGTTTTATCGACCACGCCGATCGTGAAGGCGCGGAGCTCAGAGGGTGGCTGGAACGTCGTGCCAAGAGCGGTGATAAAAAGCACGTTGGCGTTGGGCGCAAGGCGGTGCAGCAATTGGGCGGCGTCGCGGTAATCATCACCGCCCAGGTCCACATCCAACACCAGCAGGTCGGGCGGTTGCTGTTCGATCAAGGCACAGGCAGCGTTGACGTCGCTGCAGACTCCTAACACCGTCAGTCCACCCAGTTCAGAGAGTAGGGCGGCGATGGACTGGGCCACCATCCGATGGTCATCCAGCACGATCACATTCATGGCTTAGGCCGCGTTGATTTCATTTATTGATGCATTCATTTATTCATTCAGTTTACTTGTTTTTGGCGATTTCGCCAAGAAGCTTAGGATCTGTCAAATATCTGCAAAAAGCATCCATCCCTTATGTGGGACGCCCTGAGATGGGGTCTTGGCGGTGGCACTGCGCTGGCTAGAAGCTCATCGGGCCTACCGGCTATTCCCCTTCAGATTGTTCCCATGGTGATGTCGTCCTCTCCCCAAGCGTCGTCCGTGCGACTTGGTTTTCGTTCCAGTCAGCGGATCACGGTTACTCTTCCCTATGCGATTGCCCATGACCTGATGCAGCGCAGCATTCATGAGGGGCGTTCGCTCAGCAATCTGGCAGCCTTTCTCCTCGAGGCCTCGTTGCAGCCCACTGGTTCTTGTTATTCCGCAGGTTACCCCGGCCTCTCAGCCAAAACTCAGTGAAGCTCGGCATCACGATGCTCTCAGCTGTCTCATCAAGTGAGACAGCTTGCTTAGGCTTGGGCTGAGGGCGAGAGAAGTCGATCATGACGCAACTCATTGCATCCACTGGTGTTCACAATGTCCAAGAATCGGAGCGCCTCCGAGAGGTGCAGCGGTTGGATCGTTCCGGCCTGGAGCAAGATCCTGCTCTTTCCCTCCTGGTGTCGTTAGCCAGCAGTTGCCTGGAAACGCCGATGGCGATGGTGTCGATCGTGGACGCCGAGCACCAGCGCCCCTTGGTGGGTCATGGTTGTGATCTGGAGGCGATTCCCCGTGATCTCTCCTTCTGCAGTCAGGCCATCGCCTCCGAGGGCGAGCTGTTTGTCGTTCCTGATGCGCGGCGGGATCCCGGGTTTCGAGACAATCCCCTGGTGTGTGGTGATCCGGGCCTTCGTTTTTACGCTGCGGCTGTGCTGACGGGACCCCATGGCGCAAGGCTCGGCACCCTCTGTGTTGCCGATCCTCGCCATCCCCACCATCCGGGAGAACGCCAACGGCAGCAGTTGCGTTGGTTGGCTGATCTGGTGGTTCTGGAATTGCAACGCCATGAGCTGCACCATCGCTGTCCGGTCACCGGCTTACCCACCCTGCATCATTTGCTTCGGGTGGGGCGGAAGGAATGGCAGGCGGCCACAGAACACGCTCAGCCGCTGGCACTGCTGTTGTTGGATCTCAACAACTTCCGTGCCGTTAATCGCTGTTGCGGGCACGAACAGGGCGATCACTTCCTGCATGATGTAGGAGAAGCGTTGGCTGAGCATGCCAGGCCCGAGGATTTTCCTGCTCACATGCAGGCCGACCGCTTTGCTCTCTTGCTTCCCCTCATGGACGTGGAGCAGGGCGTCACGCTGGCGCGGGAGCTGCAGAGCAAGCTGGCAGAGATGGAGTTGGCTTCCGCACCTCCCGGTTATGTGATGAATCCGGTGATCGGCCTTGCTCTCACCCATCCGGCTGATCGCAGTTTTGATGATCTGGTGCATCGCTCCGAGCAGGCGTTGGATCTGGCTCGCCTGCAGGGCCATGGCGCTCTTGTGGAGCTGCGTGAGGGCACGGCCCTGCAAGCGGCGAATCACACCTCCGGTCGTTGGTGAGTTGGCTCCCCTCCCTTCCAGAGCTGTTCCAGGGAGGCCCGAATGAAGACTCGATCGGCCATCGCCTTCAGCCAGGCTTCCGCCTCCGGATCTCGTTGGTCAAACCAGGCGATCAGTTTGTTGAGCTCGTCGTCTTGATGTTGCTTTGACATGAGTGAATGGTCTGTCACTTGTCATGATCGGTGCTATTGCTTCCCATCACGTCACCTGCCGCCAAAGTGCATCGTCATGACGGCATGATGCCGGTCAAGAGCTGGATCTGCTGTTGCACTTGATTTCTCATGCTGACTTGATAGGTGATGAAATGTTCATTGAGCATCAGTAGCCAGAGGTATTCATCCAGGATCAATGGATGCTGAACGGCGATCTGCCATAAGCGCTTCCAGAACAGCCAGCGTGTCTTGCGCAGAACCCCCTGGCGCCAACAGAGAACCGTGATCCCCCGGAGCAAGCCTGCGCTCTGATTCCATCGCAAATGTTGGTCCGGTTCGTGGCCGATCCGATGTCGTCCGGCATCAAGCCTGCAGCAATAACGAAACACCCGCTCCAGATAGGAGTGTGGGTCGTAGAGCGTGGCGAAGGCCTGTAGGAACTCTTCGGCGATCTCCGGCATCGGGCGCTGTGGTTGAAAGTTGAGCAGATGGGTTTGAACCCCCTGATCGAAGCCGTCTTTGCTTTCGAGCAGTCGCCCCTCATTCTGCAGTCGATGCCACAGTGCTGTGTTCGGCAGGGCCATCAGAATGCCGACCATGGCCAGGGGGATTCCGGTGCGTTCAATGAACTGCACAACCCGATCCCCGGCTCCGGTTGTTTCGCCATCAAAACCCAAGATGAATCCTGCCATTACCTCCAGGCCATGGCCAGTGATTCGCTCAACGGCCAGGTCGAGTGGATGGCGCGTGTTCTGGATTTTATTGGTGAGCTTGAGGCTGTCCTGATCCGGAGTTTCGATCCCCAGAAACACCCGTTTGAAGCCTGCCATCTCCATCGCGGTCATCAGCTGTTCATCCTGGGCGAGATCAAGAGAGGCTTCGGTGGTGAAGCTGAAGGGCCACCGATGCAGGCGTTGCCAGTGCAGCAGAACGGGCAAAAGCCGCTTCACATTGCGCTTGTTGCCGATGAAATTGTCATCCACAAGGAAGATTTCTCCACGCCAACCCAGGGCATCAAGGCGTTCGAGTTCTGCCAGCAACTGGGAGGGTTCTTTGGTGCGTGGCTTGCGGCCGTAGAGCACTATTATGTCGCAAAATTCACACTGATAAGGGCAGCCACGGGAAAACTGAACGGCCATCATGCTGTATTTCTTCAAATCGAGCAGGTCGAATCGAGGAACCGGTGACTGATGCATATCCGGCCGTTCGCCCACTGCTCGGAATTGCCCTTGCGTCTCACCCCGGGCCAGGGCCTCCAGAAACAGTGGGATCGTGATTTCCCCCTCATCCAGGATTTGATAATCAGCTTCCTTCAATTCCGGTGCGTCCGGCGTGGAGGTGGCAAACGGGCCACCCACAGCGACAGGCAGCTGCTTCTGTTTGGCACAACGAATCAGCTGGGCCAAATGCTGACGTTGCACGAGCATGGCGGAGGCCATCACAAGCTCCGCCCAGGCCCAATCCTCTGCACTCACCGGACGGATGTTGGTGTCCACCAGACGTAATTCCCACTGCTCCGGGAGCAGCGCTGCCACGGTGATCAGTCCCAGCGGCGGAAGCAGCACCTTCCGTCCCAGCAATTCCAGAGCCCCGTGCAGGCTCCAGAACGTGATCGGGAACTGGGGATAGAGCAACAGCACACGCATGGAGCACTCAGCTATTGAGGGCAGGTTGGAGCGCGGGCGGGCCTGTCGATGCTTGGGTTACCGATGAACGGTATCTCTGCGTCGATGTTGCATCTGTTGCCGCTTCAGCCAGTCATCGGCCAGCACGATTAACACAGGCGAGCTGATCATCCAGAGCAGGATCGGCTCCGGAAAAGAAGCCATCCCGAACAGCGCGGCGAGGGGTGTCCAGAGCACCAGTGCGATGAGCAGCAGCAGCTCGCCACCCACCCCCAGCCAGAGCAGCGCATTGGCCGAGCGCAACATCGACCATGCCGATCGCCAGTCGCTGCGGCACGCCATCAGCACGCCAACCTGGCTGGCCACGATCGTGGCGAATGCGGCGCTGGAAGCACTGCCTTGAAGCATCTGGACTGGAGCGCTCGCCGTGTGATTGAACAGGCTTGGTGTCAGTTCGCGCAGCTCCAACAGGTTCACGCCCCCCAGCTGCCAAACCATCAGATAGGCAGCCATGGCAAAGAACGCCTCCAGTACCCCCATAAATCCGTAGGCCCGGATCAGCATCCCTCGATCAAGCAGTGGTGCCTGTCGAGCGTGCGGCGGGTGTTGCATGATCCCGGCATCCGGACGCTCCGCGCCGAGACCAAGGGCTGGCAGCACATCGGTCCCCAGGTCCACCGCCAGGATCTGCATCACCGAGAGGGCCGGTGGGATCCGCAATGCCACCATCAGAAAAAATGGCGTCGCTTCAGCGATGTTCGCCACCAGGATGTAAGTGATGAACTTCCGGATGTTGCTGACCACGCCCCGGCCATAGCGCACGGCCTCCACGACGGTGGCGAAGTTGTCGTCGAGCAGCACGATGTCGGCAGCTTCTCGTGCCACATCGGTGCCGATACGTCCCATGGCCACCCCCACATCTGCAGCCCGAAGGGCTGGCGCGTCATTGACGCCATCGCCCGTCACAGCCACCACATCCCCCAGCTGCCGATACGCGTGAACGAGCCGAAGTTTCTGCTCCGGAGACATGCGGGCAAACACCAGTCGCGTTCGATACTTCAGCAGGTGTCGCAGCTGCAGATCGCTGATTCGCTCGAGTGTGCATCCTTCAATCACCCGCACAGGATCGAAGCCGGAGGAATGGCCATCGCCTGGTTCGGGGTCAAGCAGGCCGATCTGTCGGGCGATCGCCTGGGCCGTGAGCCCCGCATCGCCGGTCACCATCGTCACCTTGATGCCTGCCTTCCGGCAGAGACGGATGGCCTCAGGTACGTCGGGCCGTGGTGGGTCATACAGCCCCACCAGCCCGATCAGGCACAGGTCATTGTCGAGGGCTTCGAGTGGCTCGTTGTCGAGTGCCTGATCCCCAGCTCGTAGGGCCACGGCGATGACGCGGATCCCCCTGGCGGCCATGGCGTTTTCAGCGTCTGCGGCAATCGCGCGCTCCTGATTGCCAAGAGGCTTGGACGCTTCGGAGCTCAGCCAGTGGCTGCAGCGCGGCAGGATCTCCCCCAACGCTCCTTTGCTGACCACCAGGTGTTCAGGGCATGCCGGTGGCGGCAGCCCGGGCAGCTGAGTCGTCGGCGCCACCACCACACTCATCCGGCGGCGATGGGAGTCAAACGGCACCTCCCGGCGGCGTGGGAAGGCCTCTGCAGCGTGGAGATCGATCACTTTCGCCTGCACTGCTGCGATCACAAGGGCGGCTTCAGTGGGGTCCCCGTTGGCGTGCCATTGCCCACCATCCGTGGTTTGGAGCCTGGCGTTGCTGCAGAGGCTGGCGGAAAGTAGCAACAGATCGCTGTGATCGGAGCCCGAAGGCGACCATGTGGTCTCCACAGCCATGCGGTTCTGGGTCAGGGTGCCGGTTTTGTCAGTGCAGATCACGCCAACCGACCCCAGGCTCTCCACCGCCGAGAGTCTGCGCACCAGCGCCTGGCGCTGGGCCATGCGTTGCACATTGAGAGCCAGGGTGAGTGTCACCTGAGGCAGAAGCCCTTCGGGAACAAAGCTCACCAGGATGCCCACCGCGTAGATCAGGCTTTCGAGGGGGGTGAGGCGAACGATCAAAAGGTCCACCAGGAATGTGAGCACGCCTGTACTCACCGCAATCAGCGTGATCGTGTGAACGATCCGCTGGATCTGCACCTTCAGGGTGCTGATGCCGCGGCTTGTGCTGGCCGAAAGGTGAGCCATCTGCCCCAATTCGGTTTCCGCTCCGGTGGCGTAAACCAGCCCTTCCCCATGGCCAGCGACCACCGTGGATCCCGCTAGGAGCAGATTCGTGCGTTCACGGCTGGGGAGATTGGCTTCCGACTGGAGCGTGTCCTGTCGGCACAACGGAAGGGATTCGCCAGTGAGCACCGAGAGATTCACTGCCAGCTGATGGGCCACCAGCAGCCGGCAGTCGGCGGGGATGCGGTCGCCTTCCTCGAGAACAATGCGATCGCCGCAGACCAGCTCGAGGGCAGTGCGCTGTTGCAACTGGCCATCGCGCCACACCTGCACCTGGGCAGGCAGGTTGCTCGCCAATGCCTCCAGCGTGCGTTCCGCTTTGAATTCCTGCCAGAAGGAGAACAGGGCGTTGATCAGCACCACAGCCCAGATCGCCCAGCCGAGTTGAGGCGCCTGGGCAAGGAAGGCCAGACCGCCCGCCACCCAGAGCAGCAGAGCCATGAAGTGCACCAGCTGGTCGGTGAAGCGCAGTGCCAGAGGTCGCCGCCGCAGGGGAGGGAGACTGTTAGGACCGAACCGTTGCAGACGGGCTGCCGCTTCTGCGCTACTCAATCCCTCAGGCCTGGTCCGAAGAGCCGACCAGAGTTCATGGCGTTGGAGTGCCCAGATCGGCTGACTGGGGGCGAGCTGCACGAGGGTCCGCTGGAGTACAGATCAAGGCTGATGCCGTTTGGTTTGCTGCGGGCGCTGCAGACCTGATCTGGAGACGCAGGGCCGAATCACGGTTTCAAGCGACACCAGTTAGTGGTGACACTTAAGGATGCAAAGCGCTGGTCCAGGTTTCGATGTCGCCTTACAGATAGCGATCCTGTGCGTCGTTTCCGGGACCTTCTCTCAGTGCGAGCCTGGGTCGATGGCTTTGTGGATTGACACAACGCTGAGCACCGCCACAGCGGCATCAAGTACGTCACGCCGAAAAGTACGTCATGCTTCATTATGGCGAAGCTGATGCGATCTGCTCAGTCTGTCAAGGGACGTATCAGCAGGAATCTGCTGATCTGAGCTGCTGAATCGCTGAAATCCAGACCGTGGGGAGCGCGATCAGCTCTCAAGAAGGAAAAGCCCCGATTCTCAGGCGATTGCCCACAAACTCTGAACAGTTTAGAACAACGCCGCAGAACACATTTTGTAATGCAAATCATAAAAAAAACAGAATCGTATCACTCCAGGCCGGGAAAGTGTTGCTACCATGAGGAATGTAGGAAATTGCCAGACGAAATCCATGAATGACAATGACTGCAAATTAGGTCGTCTCAAACTTCCGCAGCAGATTGAGGCAGTCCTCCCTGAGCGAGTGTTGATCGAAATAGCAAGGGTTGCCGAGAAAACCGGGCGAGATCCAAATGAAATTCTTCTTGAACTGCTAGATAAAGGACTGGGATTGGATCAATAATGGCCAAGCCCAGCCCCATAAAATTCACTCAATACAACCTCTGCAATCCAATGACCGTTCGATGAGGTAAGCAGCAAGATTGCTTACCGACCGCCCCTCTAGATTACTTCTTTTTACCATTCGTTCATAAATAAGATATGGGACTGTTACCGTTACACGTTTTGGAATTCGTGACCCAAGGGAAAATTTGCTGGGCGAATTGGCTGGCGACATGGGGGTCCCTCAAAGATTGGTAAACGCTAGAAGAGATGCCAAGCCGAAAAAACATAATTAAACAATTCTAAATATTTTCTTAAGGAAAATAAATTAACTCATGAGATCATAAGCCGCGATGCCTCGTGGGGGCTAGCACCTATGCGATATGGAGATAACCTTATGTTTTCATGATCACTCACAAAACAGAAATCGGGCGATCAGGCGCATGGGTTGCGCATCCAAGAATCATTCCTGTTATTCGCTTTATAGCGATAGCATGATAATTCGATCAAATTGAAGCGTTTTCGCCGATGTTGAGTGGCGGAAGTTAATAGGATTTCGCTACCGGATCTGGGTGCGGTAACGAGGAACTTGGGTGTTCATCAGCCGATCCCACAGAGTGAAATAAAGGCCATAATGCCTGTTCAGATACTTGTGGTGAATGGAATGGTGGGCTGGCCCAATGATCCAGTCGCCAAGCCAATGATGTGGAAACCACTGTGGCAAGATCTCAGGGCTCAAGTGATTCACCATGGCCCAGGCGCTCATGGTGGCGAGGACTGCAAGAACCGTGACCACATGAAGCGGTAGCAGAATCACAAGCATCACCAGCAGCAAGGAATGCACCAAAGATTCGATTGGATCCAGGGCAAAGGAAGTCCAGGGCGAGGGTTGCTTTGAGCGATGATGGCCTCGGTGCGTCAACCGATACAACTGCGGGTGATGACAGAGTCGATGAATGAAATAGAATACGGTGTCCTGCACAAGCAGGACAATCAGATAGCTGAACGGTATGTAGATCCAGTCATATTGACCGGGATCCAAGTAAATTTTGGTCAGGCCAATCTCATACAGCTTGATTGAGCCTGCCAGCACACTGGCAAAGACAGCCGTGGAGAGAAGACCAAGCCTCGTGTCACCTTTGATATCGGTGTTGAGTCTTGACAACGATCGGCGTAAAGGCCAGCCAATCAAGGCAAATGCTAGAAGCATGCGAAGGTTGATCGTGAGATACAAAATCAATGTGTTCAGCCAATACGACCCGCTTGAAATATTATCTAACTGTTGGGCAAGAGATTCGTCTCCAAGCCGCATGTCACCTCATGGCGAATTGTTCGCAGAGTAGGCACTATTGAAAAAGGTTTTA